>Ga0209282_1001258_pt1 | contig 13735 bp, 10 predicted proteins | sample Mtrugardesep15_FD_187529 | JGI IMG/M metagenome (GOLD analysis project Ga0209282, IMG submission 187529) | Root nodule microbial communities of legume samples collected from California, USA - M. trunc garden sep15 (SPAdes) (version 2) | ecosystem: Host-associated > Plants > Roots > Nodule...
ATCTACTTTTTTTTCCCTACAATGAAAGTCCATAAACAGTTGATGTCTTTGTTAAATAAATGACTTCCTATTAGAGATGCTCTCAAGAGGTTTGAGTGAAAATTAAAAAAAGTGCAAACAGGGGCGGATAATGTAAGATGGATATTTAAATATTAAATCAATTACAGGCTTAACATGAAAGATGATAAATGCATTTTTGTTTAATTTAAATGCAGCCACATTCATGAATGTCTTCACTAAAAGGAAACCATCGCATGCAAAAAATCAATGACCAAATATTGAAGCAAAATCAACAGACTCGCCAAAAATATTAAAAGAAAATAAATTAAAAATCAAATAAAACAGAATTGGTCTTACTTTTGCCAAGTGCAGAGGAGCCAATACCATTATCCATTTATAACAGAAGTATGCGTATTTAGACTTGGTCTATTGACTTTAGAACTAGAGAACCAATACCTATATTATTTATTATTGAACAAATCGTGGAGTTTGACAATATCATATTAATTTATAGTGTTTGACAAATCATGTATAAATTGAGCTTCTTAGTAACATAACATGCATATCAACCAGCATTTCCTCTCTTGTACTCAATTTCTCTCGTTATTTATCAACTATTCACACACACATTACATTCATTCATCTCACAAATTATAACAATGGATTTTCCAAACTCTATGTTTCTCATTGTCTTAACATTTGTCACCATCATTGTTTTTCTTCGTTCATTCTTTGCAAGGATTACAAAACCAAACTATCAGCTTCCACCAGGACCTTCCCCTCTTCCCATTATAGGGAACCTCCTTGAATTAGGAGAAAAACCTCACAAATCCTTGTCCAATCTTGCAAAGATTCATGGTTCTATAATAAGTCTCACGTTTGGCCAAATAACTACTGTCGTCGTCTCCTCAGCCGACATGGCAAAAGAGGTGCTTCTGACCAATGACCAGTTCTTGTCTAACAGAACCATTCCACAATCTGTGTCGGTTCTCAACCATGAGCACTATAGTCTTGCTTTTATACCAGTTGCACCTCTTTGGAAGGAATTGAGAAAAATATGCAACACTCAATTATTTTCTCACAAGACTCTTGATGCTAGTCAAGACGTTAGACGCAAGAAAATGCAACAGCTTCTCAATGATATCGATCAAAGCAGTCAAATCGGTGAAGCAATAGATATTGGAACAGCGGTGTTCAAGACTACCATAAATTTGTTATCAAACACTATTTTCTCTGTGGATTTGATTCAGTCTAATGGTGAAGCAGGAGAGTTCAAGGACTTGGTGACTAATATTACAAAACTTGTTGGCTCGCCAAATGTGGCAGATTTTTTTCCTATATTGAAGATGCTTGACCCACAAGGAGTAAAAAGGAAACAAGCAAACAATGTAAGGAAAGTGTTAGACATCTTTGAAGACTTGGTTAACCAACGTTTGAAGGTGAGAGAAACCAACGGTGTAGACACCAACAAAGACATGTTAGATGCCATGCTCAACATTTCAAAAGACAATGAGTTTATGGACAAAAACATGATCCAACATCTATCACATGTAAGTATATACTCTCTTCTTTCCTAGTTTTAATTACTTCTTTCAAATTAACTATGATATATCAAGCAGTATATAATCAGAAAGGCTGACTTAAATTATTATGAATTTTGTTTCATAGGATCTATTTGTTGCCGGAACAGATACAACAGCATCAACCCTTGAATGGGCGATGACAGAGCTTATCCGCAGCCCAGAAACTATGTTGAAGGCCAAAAAAGAGTTAGAGCAAATGATTGGTTGTGGTGTCCCACTTGAGGAGTCAGATATCTCTAAGCTCCCATACTTACAGGCAATAATAAAAGAGACACTTCGGTTGCACCCGCCCGTGCCACTTTTACTACCACGGAAAGCTGAGAGGAATGTTGACATAGGTGGCTACACTATCCCAAAAGATGCACAGGTGATGGTTAATGTGTGGACTATTGGCAGAGATCCCACTATATGGTTGAATCCAACTTTGTTCTCCCCAGAAAGGTTCTTGGGATCAGATATTGATGTCAAAGGCCGGAATTTTGAGCTTGCACCATTCGGTGCTGGACGACGAATATGCCCTGGCTTACAGTTGGCTAATAGGATGCTGCTATTAATGTTGGGGTCACTAGTCAATTCCTTCGACTGGAAGCTTGAAGGTGACATGAAACCAAAAGATATGGACATGAATGATAAATTCGGCATTACCTTGCAAAAGGCACAACCCCTTCGAGTTGTTCCTATCCGAATAAGCAAATAAAGTGTCATTCATTTGTAGAGAAATGCTAGCAACAAATCTTCTAACACACATTTTTCAACACACTCTCTTTGATTGGTTAAAATTTACATGGGTCCCACCAAATTGTGTGGGTCCCATATCAATTTGGTGGGACTCATGTAAATTTTAACCAATCAAAAAGAGTGTATTGAAAAGTGTGTGTTAGAAGGTGTGTTGCTAACATTTCTCTCATTTGTATGTCTAATACGTTAGATAGTCCTTTTTCTTTTTCCTCTCAAGATTTATTAATTTGTTTATTACTTCTTTTCCTTGTTTTCAATGAGGTTTAATAATTGAGTCAAAATAATTGTATTCATGTGACAAATGTTATACTATAAACTTCTTCATACAGTACAACATTGTCCATAAACATAAATAAAAATTATATACGTTATCAGTAAAAAATGTTATTGTAATCATGCATGACAAGAAATCCTATTGTAATATTTAAAATTAAGAATTCCTTTCTAATCATGCATGCCCTGGCTTACAGTTGGCTAATGGGATGCTGCTATTAATGTTGGGGTCACTAGTCAATTCCTTCGACTGAGCTTGAAGGTGACATGAAACCAGAAGATATGGACATGAATGATAAATTCAGCATTACCTTGCAAAAGGCACAACTCTTTCGAGTTGTTCCTTTTCGAATAAGCAAATAAAGTGTTATTCATTTGTAGAGAAAAGCTAACAACACACTTTCTAACACACATTTTTCAACACGGTCTTTTTGATTGGTTAAAATTCACATGGGTCCCACCAAATCGTGTGGGTCCCGTATCAATTTGGTAGGACTCATGTGAATTTTAACTAATCAAAGAGAGTGTGTTGAAAAGTGTGTGTTAGAAGGTATGTTGCTAGCATTTCTCTCATTTGTATGTTTAATACGTTAGATAGTCCTTTTTCTTTTTCCTCTCAAGATTTATTAATTTTTTTATTACTTCTTTTCCTTGTTTTCAATGAGGTTTAATAATTGTATTCATGTAACAAATGTTACTACTATAAACTTCTTCATTCAGTACAACATTGTCGATAAACATAAATAAAAATTATATACGTTATCAGTAAAAAATGTTATTGTAATTATGCATGACAAGAAATCCTATTGTAATATTTAAAATTAAGAATTCCTTTCTAAATATTTAGTTTTTGCAGAGAAAGTATCTTAACTTTTCATTAAAAAGAAAACAATTTCTTGAATTTAACCATCAATATTTAAATTCTTGTAGTCAAGATTAAATTGGTTCCTAGTTTTGTACAACATCCTTTATGCTGGTATGTGTCTGTCAGCAATGATTCAGTCTTGTCTTGCTTAGACCATTTGCAATGGGGTTATTGAATGGGTGTTGGAAGTTATTGAACCATTGGAGGAGAGTTTATTGAAGGTGAGCTGGAAGAGAGAGTAGATGAATGGTTTCAACATGCTTAAGGTCTGTCCCGGGATGCCACGTGTCGCGCGCGCATTTGCTGAAACTAGCGCGTGCAACACACGCGTCGACAGGGCGCGTGAAGAGTCAGAACGCGGAGAGAGAAACTGCAAAGGAAGAAAAGGTGGGACACGTGGCGCATTATTACAGGCTGCCTGGATTTTTATCTTAATAATTTGGACTCAATTATTTCATTGTAAATAATTTTTTTTTTTACCAAAATTCATGATTTTTTTCTCTACAAATAGAGACTTGGATCATTTGATTTGGACACAGAAAAAAAATCAAGTTTTTTTCACTCTCTTAATTTTATTATTAGCCTTTCTTTTGAAGTTTTAGTCTTTGATTAGTGAAATGGATCCCAATAACAATCAATTCAACATCCAAAATTCTTCTGATTACCCATTTAGCTACCAAAATCCCAACAATTATCAACACCCAAATCAATTTCTCAACCAACATCCTCAAAACCCAAATCAATTTCCCAACCAACATTCTCAAAACCCAAATCAATTTCCCAACCAAAATCTTCAAAACATACTTAGTTTTGGTTTTGCCTCAAATTTCAATCACCCATACTCTGTTCCAAATAACTTTCATCCATAATCTAGATCTATGATGGGATATCTATCTCAAACACCCTCATTTAATGGTTAAGAAAATAAAAATAAATTATTTAAATAAATTTTGTTTTTACAAAAAAAAAAATTGTTAAGTGTTTCTTTATTTTAATTTAATTATAATCGATAATTGTAATTTTATGTAATTATAAAAACAAAAATATAAAATTAAATAAGAATAAGAAATAAAAGGTGGTGGGGTAGGCTGTTGAATGAAAAAACCATTGGAGTGATTAAAATTGAATGGGTGTTGAATTAAGAGAGAGAAAATGATCTAGAGTGTTCGGAATTGAAAAAGTGGGTGTTGAAGGTTATTGAAAGAAAAAAACCATTACAAATGGTCTTAGCAGGTTTATTTTGCTGGTGTCATGTTTTTGACAGAAGATTTTGGTAGTTAGTTACTTAGTTTGTTTTACTTTTACTCAGAGTGTTGTTTAGCCCGACTTTGGTACAACTTGTACTTTAGTGTGGTTTTACTTCAACTTCTCGCACATGTACAGTACTTAGTAATGTCTTGATCTTGAGGGAGTTATTTTTCGTTTTTTGGAATCCAATATCAGAAAATTATTTTATATCCCAATTAATATGAAATTAGAGTCTAATAAAAGACTAAGGCTAAACTCTTAATTTTTTTTTCCAAAGAGTCGAGCGACGAAAATCACACGCTATAAGTGTTGAGAAGTGGCGAATTGCAGGTTTGGACCCGCGCCCCAGAATATCAAATCACTATGTGGTCTTTTATCATTCTGAGTTATAATTATAGGACAATAAGATGATACTTCCATGACATATAATGAAAGTCCAACTGATCCAGAGCAAGATATTAATATGGCATAAACTTTGCGGCCACCACCCTATAATGCTAGCTTTCCAATTCCACCACCCTACTATTGACAATAAGGCCAACAAGCCACCATGTTTGACATTTTCTATTTTTACTATATTGTGTTTCCATTGATGTATTAATTACTATTACTATTTCAACTACAATATGGCATCTAGGATTGCTATAAATAAGTTCATTTCCTCCATATATAATCATCATTTGAAATATATAAAAACTTGAGTTTCTCAATTGAGAGTTAGAGAGTGGATTCTCTCTTGATTTCTGAGCCAGCAACTCTCACTTTATGACTAAATTTGTGCTAGTAAATGATGATGACAATAAAATTAAATTTAGTTTTATAGAAAATGCTTCTCAACCAACGAAATTATTTTTATCAGTACTCTTCTAAATGTTCAATACAGAATAGATTCAGGAGTCTTCTGAAAAAGTATCAGTTTTTTTTCTTTCTTTCTTTTGAAGTAATTTTTAATTCAGAAACGAAACCTGGCTTTGCCAGTGAAAATCAATCTATCAATACCGATTCAGATTTCGGCCTTCAACTGGAATTCATGGTTCAAAAGTCAGGCTTTCAGCCTCCCGTCTCACCGATTCAAACAGCACAGAGGATAGGTACCTCTCACCAAAGCTAGGGAAAACAACCTGCACCATATCAAAATGAAATTTGTCAATGATGTAAACCTTTTTTTCCTATAACATACCAACTGTGCCAGATATTAAAAATATTTTTATCAATTTTTTTTTTTGGATTCAATCAACTTACAACAATAAGCTTTCCAGCATTTTCTGGTCTTTTTGCTATCTTAATAGCAGCAGCCGCGGCAGCTCCAGATGATATTCCAACCTAAAACAATATTCATAATAGAGGCTCAACAAATTAATCCAAGTACAGCAGTAAAATAGTAGAATCATTTCTTATCTGTTTAAATTTTTTGAATATAATCACGAAAGAAGCTTACAAATAGGCCTTCTTTAAGGGCAAGAAGCTTTGCAGTTTCTATTGCTTCATCACTTGATATCTGCCAAATCACACATATCAGGTTTAACAAATTATAAATTGTCACAGATGTCCAAAAAAATTGCAAAATGATGACATGATCATCATCCATCTAAAAATTACATTCACATGATAAGTTTGTATTGTGGTACATTAGTCAGTATGTAAGATTTAGTAAACCAGGATTTAAGTCCACAATTAGCTTTTTGTGCATTCTCCAGAAACTTTTAACAGTTACTAAATTATTTGAGAAAATGGTTTTGGTAGGAAGGGTTTTAGTCTTTTAGGAAGCCAATAGTAAAAGATAACGGAGAATTTAAAGAAAAATAAAACTATAAGTCAAGTCATTAAGATATATTTAGGTATCAAAGGCTATATCTTCAAACTTGATACATGATGGGGCATTATTTTTTAGAATCAGCTAAATTTATTCACAACGAGCGTGTGCAAGAAACACAACTAAAACTCGCAGACAGCAGCACAGGAACCATACAACAGGCATTGAAATACCAGAAACCTCTCACAAACAGCAACAAAAACTTACTTGAATTACTTCGTCGACAAGACTAACGTCCAATACCCCGGGAACAAAACCAGCACCAATCCCTTGAATCTTGTGTGGACCTAGATGTTTATCATGGCAATTTGCACATCAGAAACAGATTCAAAAGTAAGTTCTTATTTCAACTCTAAGGAACAAAACAGTGTTATAACTAACCAGGCTTTCCTCCGGACAGTACAGGACTTTCAACTGGCTCCACCCCATACAGCTGCATAATATAAAAATTGAGACAAAACGAGAAATTAGGAGGAAAGAGGAGAGGATAACTACAGCTGTAAATCAGAACCAAATCTTGCACTTATTCATCTTAGTGTTGTCTAGGAAAAAAGAAAAATTAAAAATAACCTTGATATTGGAATTCTGCTCTTTAAGATATTTCCCAACGCCTGTTATGGTACCACCAGTACCTATACCACTAACAAATGCATCAACTTTCCCTCCTGTGCCTTTCCATATCTCTGGACCAGTGGTTTCATAATGCACCTGTAAATACAACGATAATAACAAATGTGTCATCCATAATTGTCAACCATTAACTACCAAAGTTGTAGAACAAATGAGTAGATAGATACCTTTGGATTGGCGGGGTTTTCAAATTGCTGAAGGATATAGGCATTTGGTGTCTTGGCTAATATCTCTTCAGCTTTCTGAACTGCCCCTTTCATTCCCTTTGCAGGATCTGTCAGAACCAACTCAGCTCCAAAAGATAGAAGAATGGTTCTTCTTTCAAGACTCATTGAAGCAGGCATTGTAATGATAAGCTTGTAGCCTTTGGCTGCTGCTAAGAAGGCCAATCCAATGCCTGTATTGCCACTTGTTGGCTCAATGAGGACACTCTTCAATAGTCCACATGCAACAACATAAATACCAGTGATCAGTTTTGTTAAATAACGGCTATAGCAGCGCTATTGCTTAGCGGAATTTGAACAAAGTGCTATTGTTCCGCGATGCGCTATTTAGTACTAATAAAGCGGAACAATAGCACTGTTGCATAGTGGAATTTGAACAAACTGCTATTTTCCGTGATAACACTGCCATTGATAACGAACTAAGATACACCAAATTAGTAGTACTAGTAAGTCTTTATCTCGCCTATCATATTTCCTAGTATTCAACATAAAAGTTGTCGCAGAAACTAAACTAACGATGTATAATTCATCTGGAATTTAAAAGACTGCTAATTTGTTAGAAGCGTCACTTTCAATGACCAATCCTACAAATTTTCATTTTAATCTTTAACATGTACCAACCTGGCCAGGCGTAATTAGTCCCTTCTCCTCTGCATCAGCAATCATACTATAGCCAATCCTACATTTATAACAACATACATTGCAAAGGCGAAAAAAAGTCGCAAGCCAATTCAAAAGAATGTTGCTCACAAAAGCAAGAACCAAAACTCAAATAATATATAAGAGCACTATTTGAAGAAACCTAAATGATTACCTGTCTTTTACACTAGAGCATGGTTCCATTAATTCCAGTTTGGCAGCAACCCGAGCAACAGAACCATCCGCGATTTTATTCAGATATACTAATGGGGTTTTTCCGATCAACTATACAAAATAAACAACAGACATTAGTATGTAATCCAAACTCCAAAGTAAGAAACATTTAATTAGAAAGAAAAAACATTAAAATATCACACAAAATGTCATCGAGAGACACAAACTCACTTCAGTAACATCTTTGGCAATTCCAGACCTTTCAACTGCCATGGTTTCAGCTCACTACAACACTGGAAAACAAAGACAAACTATTAACATAACATCCAAATGTGCCTTAATCCAATTGGATAGGAGAAAATCTTTCTTTTTAAAACAGAAATAAAATCTATGATTACATTTAATTAGTAGTAATGATTAATCAAAATTCAGGATCTTGATTCCACTTAAAAAATAAATAAAACAATGCAATTCCATGATGCATGCGTTTACACAACACAAAAAACGGACATGACAATGTTACATTGATAAATTAGAATTATTCAGAGGTGGTGTCATGAAGATAAACCCAGGTTTAGATATCTGATTAGAAATTAAACATAATTAATCAATTGTAAAGATATTTCAGAGAATTAAGGGAGTGTTATTATGTGTCACCTTATGAAAAATGATGACAATAGCTTAGGACTCTAAAATGTAACAACAACAACAACAACAAGTTGGGGTATATAATGTGACGTTTTATTTTTTTTTACTCATATAATGTGATATATGACAAGTAAGTTTTGGAAGTTTTGAGAAATGAGTAGATTATGAACATAGCCTGTTTTTCGTCTTGATAAGTTTCAAAGATATCTCATTAACTATCTTAGCAAAACATGGGTGGCTCTGATGCATGCAATTGGATTATAGATTTGGAAAATATTCAAATCTGATCATGACTTTTGAACGATGATGATTTTATGCTATGTTTGACACACAATTTAGAACAAAAGAGAAGGACAGTGTGTTAATGTACTTGGTCATCATCGTCAAAAGAGAAGGACGTATTGTTTTATCTTTTTAGTCTTTTTTTTCTTTCATTAGTTCCTCATATTTGGGTGGGTCGAAACCTCTCTTGGACAAGATTGGAACATTTATTTGATCAATAAGTCACTATTATTAAAATTAATAATAATAAAAAAAAAATTATCCGTCTACATGTCCCTTATTATTAAAATTAATAAAGAAAACTTATTTGTCCACATGCCCCAATTCAACTTGAAAAAAATGATTATTTGTCATTTTGTCTATCTAAAAGAAATATTATATCTAAAATTAATATTGTTTCAATGAAATTAAAAAAAAAACCTCTTGCAATCTTTGGAGGTGTCCTCCGTAATAGTGCTGGTTATTATCTTATCAGACTTTTCAGGTTTTATTCCCAACTCTATTGATATCCTCTTGGTAGAACTCACAACTATCTACCGTGGGTTGAGTAAGGCTATTGATATGGGCATGGATGATTTGATATGCTACTCTCTCTGATTCTCTTCTCTCCATCAATCTCATCTCTCATAACACACCGTAGTTTTATACAAATGTTGTTAATTCAAGATATTAAAGACATGTTAGCCAGTCGTAATTTCTCTCTCCAGCTTACTCTCAGAGAAGGAAACCAATGTGTCGATTACTTGGCTAAACTAGAAGCTTCCTGAGATGTAGAGTTCATCACCCACGCCTCGCCTCCAGTCGGAAATTTTCTTTTCTAGGCACTAGTTCTCTTCTTTTTTTGCTGCTCTTTGTGTTTTCTTTAGCCTGTAAAAAAAATGAAATAAAAAAATAATTTTGTATTCTTAAACATCTGGAAACTTAATTTAAACAAAATCTAGTAATTTTACCAAGACTATCCCCTATTATGGGCTTAAAAAATATCACGTCTTAAAATTCATGTTAGACCTCAATCCTACTTGTGGTTTTATAGAGAAGCGTTTAAAGAAATAAGTTTTAAGAGAATCACTATAAAATTGGCCACTACCTTATGCGAGATTCAAACAAATTTTCCACTGCTCTTCATTCGAACACTTACTGTGGTTGACCAAACCAAGTCCAACTATCATCCTAGCTACATTTTATGAATAGTCGATAATCAAGATGCAGTCTTCGAAATCAAGTTTGGCCCCTGTGTTTTGCCTTGTCATGGATTCATGAATCATGATCTCTAACTCTTAAGTTATTGGTTTCGTCAATAATGGGGACATGGTTCGGGTTGGTTGAACTTTTGTCAACATTGATTAGGGAAGACAAATCTTGACCGACTGTATCTCAAATTCTCAGTCGATCTATGACCCTTGAGCTTGCATAAAATCAAATGTAGGATCATAGTATCTTGCATATTCTTGTGTGCTCTTTTTATATTATTGTTTGGTTGAGATTTGAGAATGCGGGGTGGTCCAGCCATGATACCACACGATCAAAGACATTGGATTCTTGTTTGGCTGCAATCTTGGAGGGTTCTTTGTAAATGGCTCTGTTGATCTAAGTGAACAAATGTGTGTGGTAGGATTATCTCAGAGAATGATCTACTTGACTAATCTTATCATTTTGGTATTGAATGTGACCTCCCTTTTGCACTCGTGTTGATTTGATAAAAATGAGTCTTCAATCTATACATAGATTCGCCACCTTCATATTAACTAACACGATTACCAATGATGTATTTGGTGGAAAATAAATCTGAACTGTGACGCTTCTGCCTGTCTTTGTCATTTTCTTGGATTGTAAATTACGATATAAAACATCATTGCCAAATGCACGCTGATAAGAATTATCCCTATACCAACAACCTTAAAAGTTACGTCAAATGAAATATGCGACGGCCTCAAGCTAGGAATTTCCCCTCCACGTGAACGGAGGCTTTTCATATCTATCTATCTGCATCTACAATAATGTATATGTGCTAAACCCAGTTGTGTGTCAAACTTTATTGTGATGTTAACAGGGTAAAATCTTAAGAGTTGTCGAGGAAGGGTTATTTCATCATTTATTTTGAAACTAGATTTACATACATGTGAGAAAAGATATTCCTGCCCCCTACGTGGCTTCCCTTCCAAACCTCCCTAAGATTAGTGGGCTCAGTATGCTAAGTGGCGTACGTAAATACTTTCTCTAGGGGCACATTTTTTATCCACATGCCATCATTTTTATTAAAAGTCACAAACTGGACTTAGCTGGCAATATTCTACCCTACTGGGTCATCTTTCGCTTAAATAAAAGAATGCCATAAAAAGAGCATGCAATAAAAGACGACTAACCCTATAAGATTATGATTATAGAACCAGTCGCCAAAGTAAAATACATTAATCATAGATAAGATTATTTCCTTCATAGAGTTTTATAACATAGTAAACAGATTACCTTTTTTCTTTTCTTTTTCCCTTCAGTACGATCCCAGGATAAACATATAATGTAAACAGAGTAAAAGAGTAAGTCTTTCTACAACTAAACCGAACAGTGGTAGTAAAGTTTCTGATGTTTCTCGGTCGTCCTAGTTACTTTCCACAATCAGCTAGTACTATGGGATCAACATTAGAAATACATCTTCTCACCCCCCATGCAGAGCAGGAAGTGAGACAGTAGTTATAATTAACACACAGAACTGCTACCGTTAAACGGTTAGTGATTACAAACAACATTGCGAAAGTAAACGGGATCAAGGTCATCATATCAGTAGTTACCATCTTCCAAGTGTAGTCATTTCTATCGGTAGTAAGCTTGCTGATAAGTAGGTGCCAAAACATTTCCATAGCCACCATATGCAGGATAACTCATGGGTGGTGCTGGGTATGACGCTGCAATAGCTGGTGCTGGCTCTGGTGAATAAGCATAGGATGGACTTCTGCTGCCATACATGTGGGGTGGGGAAGGATATGGTGGAAGAGCAGCTGGGTATTGCCCGTGTGATGGAGATCTAACAAATGTAGGAGCAGCAGGGAAAGATGATACATATGCATTAGTCAAACGTCCAGCTTTAGCAGGTGGCATTGGGCCTCCATTACTGTTGCTTGCTCGTGTTCTTTTATTGGCAGGGACAACAATCTGTTTCCTTTTCTCAGGCTTGACCTTCTCCAATTGTTCAAGTCGCTTCTTCAGACTCTCGGGAGGGAATTCAGCCTCAAGGTTGTATTCTTCGATGCATTTAATCACGGCCTTGAGTGCAGACTGCTCCTTTCTTGCAGCAAGATACTGTGAAATTACATTCAGCATAAAAAAATATCAGTTAAAATAGTAAACCCCATTTGTAATAAGTCAAGAAAATATAACAGAGCACTGTTACCATTGCCGACTTTTTTCTTCCAACTAATAAAAACAAGCAACACAAATAGATGAGATAAACCAGAAACCAAATCAGTATTTACAAACTATCAACAATTTGTAAATGTAGCCTAAAAGATAATTTTAACACTCTATTCCTAAGCTTCATACTTTATTCAAGTAAACCAAAGATATAAAATTTCCGGACTCTATCATACACACATTCACTAGACAAAAGAACACATGATCATATTTCAAGGTACCAATACCTTGCACGCCAAAATATAAAATCGGCAGTGAAATGAAAGCTATGTTATTCATTCATTAACCAGCATAAAAGACAGCTTAAGTTAGCATCCACAACATTTAACATATTTGAACAATTATAGTTTTTATAGTTTACTAAATTAAAATGATGAGAAGAATACCCCAGCTCGTCCTGCATTATTAGGATCTTCTGATATAGACGCAGCGACTTTCTTAGCATCCTTCAAGAAAGATTTGAGAAGCGGAACTGGTGGGAACTTTTCCACAAGACCCACTTCAAATGTGAAATGAACAGCATCAAGTTGTTGCCCCTTACTGATCAACTCTTGAATCATATCTGAAAATACAAATACACACATTCACATTTGCATTCGTTACACAAAATAAACAAAGACTAATATAGTAAGATGAAGTTTTTCATGAATTTACCAGGCATTTGATCGGCGAGACCGAGGGAAAGTGCAAGCTTAGGCATATGTTTCCTCCAAGCAGAAGCAATAACAAGCTTCCGATACAATCCCAAATCATCACTATCAACAATCCCAAAAGTAACAAGATGCTGCAAGAATGTATGAACATCAGGTGTCTTCACATTCTCAACACCACCACGTTCCTCCAAACTTACCTTCCATTTCTCAGCAACATCCTTCGCAAGTTTCTTCACAGTAGGAGTCACCAACATCCTCGACTTCAAAACCGGGTCCACCATCACCGGAACCAGAGACTCCAACACAAGCACACAAGCCCAACCAAGATCATTTCCACCTTTATCGCCTCTCTTATCCACCGGAAAAACTTCCGATATAGCTTCAAGCACAAACTTCGCCGGATCTATACATTCTCCTAAAGCCTCCGGCATCTCAGCTCTTAAACCTTCTAATTCCTTCTTCTTCCCTATCACAAACCCCCAAAACCCTAACGCATCCATCTTCAAACAAAACGACTTCAGCTTCATCATCAATCCTTCACCATTATCAACCTCACCATC
>Ga0209282_1001259_pt1 | contig 13733 bp, 4 predicted proteins | sample Mtrugardesep15_FD_187529 | JGI IMG/M metagenome (GOLD analysis project Ga0209282, IMG submission 187529) | Root nodule microbial communities of legume samples collected from California, USA - M. trunc garden sep15 (SPAdes) (version 2) | ecosystem: Host-associated > Plants > Roots > Nodule...
AGTAGAAAAAAAAGGTTTGATTGATTTTTGAGCCTAGGGAGGAACAACAAGAAGGAACCAAATCATGTCTTGTGGGTTACTGCACAATAAAGAGTTATGTGAAATAAAAAAATAGCCAGAATCTCTTGATCCAAGAAACAGCTAGGCCATGATGTTTTTAAAGGGGTGTGAAATGGAATTTTAGATGGTTGTTTTAGTTGTTTATAAGTATTTGTTTATGTTTCAAGTGGTGTGTTATGGTGGGGAGAAAGATTATAACAGTTTTTAAAATTTTGAGAGTGAGCAACAGAGACGGGTGGGTGAGTGCATTTCTTTCTAAATTTTATTTTAATATAAACTTCTTATCTTTTGATGTGCCTTCATTTTCATTACATAATAAAATAAGCTTTCATATTATTTTCTCATATAGTTTAGATGGATGAGACGAATTTTGTCCTGAAAATATGGGATGGCGCATTTTGTCTCCTATAACACATTCTGCCAAAGGCCAACTAGTTTTGAGCATGACTCTCCATTTTGTCACTTAGATCTAAATTCCTTTAATTTATAATAAAATATAGTTTTTTTATATTAAATTAATAATTTCATGTAACAAAATTAAAGATTGCAAACACTAGCCAATAAACCATTGCATCATACATAGTAGTTTTTCTCTTTTCCTTTCTATTTTAAGTTAACATAGTAGTGAGTGGTGACTGGTGACAAGCAAATATTGCAAATTTTTATATGATTTTGATTGAATATACTGAATTGGTACATGAGTATATACCATGTATAATATACTAATATGTATATATATGAGTACATGCTATGTATACATATACTCACAGTTTTGGTACTTGATTGAAATCAAACGATTAAGAAACTCTACTAAAGGATGAATTTATTCGTAACAATCGAGTTAGATTTTTAGATGGTATTATTCTTAGTTAGACTTTAGTTTACCTCCTCTAAAAACCGGAGAGTTGACAAAAAAAAATTGATATAGAGACTCTAACTAGAAGTAAAGCTTACAGTTACAACAGAAAAACTAACAATTGGTAAAACTGTTAGTTAATAGTTAGAGCCATTGGCAAGCCAAAGTGGCGCATTAATTAGAAGAAAGTTTTTCCTTCTTTTGCTACAGGCACATGTAAAGAAAGTCTCACATGGAATAATTGATTACCAAAATTACCCTTTCACATGTTTTGAAAATTTGCAGCAGAACATTAAAAGGAAAATGAAACTTTTGGAATAAAGTTTCTTCTGTTATGTGTCTTGATCTCAATCAATTTTGAATTTATTTACTATATGTGATTCAGATGTTGCTTCTATTTAACCTGTCATGGATTTAACTTTAGATCTGAGCTAAATTAAGAAAATTCAAGCCTTTTGTTCAAAAAAAAAGAAAATTCAAGCCTTAAGGGCATTCTCATTCTCATGAATACAAAAACTGCTCCATTTTGTAAAAAAAATTCACTTATGATGCGATCTATGACACTGTCTATTTGTCCTAAGAATCTCATATATTTAAAGTCAAAACCATCTCAAATATAAACTATTAACATAGCTAAAAATTCAATACTAAACTATTAAACTAACACATGAGTGATGACTAGTGAGTAATCATATATCCATTTTATTTTAAAATTATTAGTTTGAATCTTACTTACTAAGGTTTAATTTTATATTTTCTTTGTGACTTTAAACATTACTATAAAATATGCAAGCTTTCACGTGATGTCGCGTGACATGAGAAAATGAATGAATCAATTGAATTTTAGTGGACACATGGCAATTTAGTCACACAAGTTTACAGATATATATTACCAGCCCTCGTGATAATGCTTGGATTTCATGGATATTTTACTTGAATTATTTGACAAGTGCGTCCATGGGGAATCTAGGCACGAGCTATGTGATAGAAGAGGGCACATGAGATGGAATTCTAGTCGTTAAAAGGGCCAAGCCAGCCATGACGTACGACAGCTTTGTGTAAAATTGAATGTAGTATAGTATACTGTTGTTGATGCCTAACACCAACAAACATATATAGACCACATCTTAAACTTTTCTTTTTCTGCTTTATGGCAAAAAGTAGCGGATAACTAATAAACTAGTTAATGACAGCTAATAAATTTATAGTCGATGAATTTATAGTAGATAGCAAATAAGTTAACCAATAGTTTATATGTTTGTTGATTGAATTGTTTGAAAAATTAACGATTGAATTAGTTAATAAATAGCATGAAATAACATAAAATTATATTTTAATTAAGATAATAATGGTAAAATTGACCAAAAAAATATATGTGATAAGTTATAAGATCAAATGCTAGTTGAAGTAGTTTAGCAAATGTTATTAATTGATGCGTCAATAATTACTATTTTATAAAGAATTTGAACTTCATCATTTAAAGTTACAAGTTAAAACTCTTACCAATGAGATATATTATAAACACTTAAAATGAATTATATATAAAAAAAACGTTGTAAGTTAGTAAAGAAGTGCTAAAAGGTCATGAAACATAAAATATCAAACTGATATATTTTTGTCATATCATCTTAAGTTAAATATATTTTTAGTTCCTGCAAAATTATAAACTTTTAAATTTAGTCTCTACAAAAGTTATTCACTTTTAGTCCATATTTGTATTTTATAAGGGCTATTTTATAAGTCCATATTCAAATAAAATAGGGAATATTCTTACAAACTACAATATTATGGAGGGTTAAGATTACCATTATAATTTATAATTTATAGAAACTAAACTTAAAAACCATATTTAACCTTTTTTTTATAAAATATATATTTATTTCAAATGAACTTATAAATTATAACTACCATAATAACCTCAAAAATTGGTATTGTGAAGATAGCCTATGCATCATTAACCTCTATCTAGGTTAGTCCTTACTACTACACCTAATTTTTGTGGCAATTGCTTAAAATGCCAACCTATAAAATTTGGTGATTTTCCTTGGGTGTATTGTGGACAAAAAGATAAATGATTGAAGGAGATGAAAGACACACATCTAGCCAAGGTAGGAAGCAAAATAGGGTTACATTAATTGAAAAAAAGAATAAGAGGTAAACTGTTTGGTTGGATGGCATATGGTTTGGATTCTGTTGTCGCACGGATGGGACCTTTCTCAACTGTTTGCTTTTTGGTGTTTTGGTACCTAAAATTCACATATAGGATTATTGAGCTAGCCTACACAAAATACAAATGATCCGTCATTTTCTTAGTCACTTCTCTGGTGTAACGGTTTGAGTCTTAACCGTTAAGGGTTTTCTACTGCTGGAGCAAGAAATAATCAAGGGGAGCAAGAAATTGATTTTTGTAGAGAAAAAAGGTGAAAAAATAGCCTCAATAATTGATTTTTGTCATGAGAGTTTTTTTTTTTTACAAAAAACTAATCTTTGTTTGAATGATAAAGACCAAATACCTTCCTACGTTCTTTAAGTTTCAAATTTGTTTTAGATAGATCTTTTAAGTTTCTAAAGTTTCAGATAGGTCCTTTAAGTTTCGAGTTTGTTTCGGATAGGTCCTTTAAGTTTTTAAGGTTCAGATAGATCCTTTAAGTTTCGAGTTTGTTTCAGATAAGTTCTTTCTATCAACCTCCGTTAAGTCAAAGTTGATCTGGTTGGGGAAAAAATTGATGTCAAGTGTCAGAGAGAACCACCTCACCCACTTAACAGGCATATCAGCTTTGGTTTAACGGACATAATAATGTTGACTTAACGGAGGTTGACAGGACCAATCCGAAATAAACTCGAAACTTAAAGGACTCATCTGAAATCTTAAAAACTTAACGGACTCGTCTAAAATAAATGTGAAACTTAAAAGATCCAAGGAGATATTTGATCAACGATAAAATAAAGACTGAATGGTCAAATTGACATGCATTGAGACGTTTTCAACTTTCATCCACATATTGATATATCAAAATTACTAGAGTTTAATAAAGTCAAGAACACGCTAGGGATATTATACAAAGATGTTTTAAAAGTAAACCTGGATTCTAAACATTAAACAAATTAAGGCAGCATTTAGTAACAAAAATAACATTAAACAAATTTCTTTCATATACGTCAATGGTCAATATTAATTCACATTATTTTAACTCATTCATCTTTGATTTTTTTCTTTATGATGTTCTTCGTCTCGTTTATAGTTGATTTATAATATAACCACTTCAAACACATGTTGATAAGTCAACTGTAAAACTAAACTGAATGTTTAATTTGATGATAGCTACAAAATATGACATTGAGTACCGAAAAAACGAATCATTCTTAGACATTTCAACCAATACTTAAAATACAAAATTAAAACCAACTAAAACTAACAACAAAACACAAAGAAACATAATAGTAGAAAATGAAAACACCAACAAAGGCATTAGTAGATATCAAATTGACGGGTGATAGAGTGACCAAAACACAAAATTTGAATCACCCAGCTGCCTTATTCAGTTCATATACTACTTAAGTTGAAAAAACACTCATTAAGACACATTATCCACCTTGACTTTAAATCATCGGTGATGTTTATTAACCTGTCAACCAACTTGCTTCTCTCTATAGCATATAATTACTCTTTAACAAAATTGGTCAAGTTCAAACAAGGATTAAACTTTGATCCAGGTAATGATATTATTTTTTTATAGAAGAAAAATTAAGTTATATCTTTAGTAATCAAATGTTAATACAAGTAGGAGAAAACTAAAAAACATGGCGATTAGCCCTAAAAACAGTCATGCTAGTTAAAGTATGGGCTGCCATATTCGTTTGTCGCCTAATAAACTTCATCTCGAAGTTGAAATTTAAAGTATGAACCGACAATTTTTGTGACAATCTTCTTCTTATTTCTTTTTTTTTTGAGAAAAATCTTCTTCTTATTTCTTCTTACCGATAAAAATTCAATATATATATATATATATATATATATATATATATATATATATATATATTAAGAACACAATAAAATTATAAGAAAAAGAGTTGTCTAAAAAATATCGCAAAATAATCGTACAAATTTCATATATCTTCCTTTATCCTTAAAAAATATATATCTTCCTTTATTTGCCTACTGTTATTATGTTTCAAAAGATAAATAGTAGTATTATCTATGGGACCCCTGACTTATGCTGTGGGATCCTTTTCCATCTAAAGGGGACACATATCCCATTATTAGGTTGAGAAAGAGTCGGTTTTGATTTTATAAATTTATAATTTATGAGAGCTTTCTTTTAAATTAATGAGGTGAACTGCAGTTATTATTCATTGTATTAAATATGTTTTTAGTAAGTATAAAATTACGAGATTTTAAGTTTAGTTTCTATTAAATTTTAATGGTAATTTTAGTCTTCTAAAATATTGTTGTTTGTGAAAATAGTTTTTCTTTTAAAAACTTTTTATACAAAAATGGACTAGTCCTCCAAAATAGGGACTAAAGTGAATAAATTTTTATAAAAACTAAACTTAAAAGCTTGTAATTTTACATGTACTAAAAACATATCTAACCCATAATAATATATTAATTATGAAAATAATAAATAAAGATACATATTTAGTTTTTAATTAATTTTGCCTCCAAGCACCATGCCCAACAATTCTATGGTATCATATGTATAGACATTTTTTCTACAATTGAAAAACTATTTTTTTTTAAGTTAAATTAACTCATCAAAATTTACTCAAAAAAAAAATAAATATAAGACTTTGAAACATACTTTAAAGTTCAAATCAACATTACTCGACCAACACAAAAGAGTTTGATAGAAAAACTAATATATCATTGATAAATGAAATTGCATATCTAGTCTAGTATCAATATAAATCTGTGGCTTTTAACGTGAAAATTTGGCAAATGTTGTAAATCAAATTAACAGCATTGACAATGACTTTTGGGATAGTTGTTTTAGCACAATGTTTGCGCAACTATCTTGATAAGAGAAATTTGAGATAAAACAAATGTTATAGATTTGTCTGAGTAAACTCTTATTCTTAATCAAATCAATTTGATTTGGTGCAATGCTTAATCAACACTTTAATCAAACGCAACCGCCTTAACACTCTTTTCGAGTTTCTTCAATGCATTTTCATGTTTCTTTGTAAGGTTTCGCGTCATCCTCTAATTAGTTGCTTACCACACAAAAATAAGTCGCATGCAGCTATGGTTGAAAATTGAAGTTAACAAAAATAGTAAAATAATGTCACATCGTGTGTATATTACTATTTTTTCCCAAACATATGCCAAATTAATCATTTCACAAGAAAAACTATGATCTTGAATGCAATATTAACACAAATTGTAAAACGAATGTAAAAGCAAATTAACTGAATGTTGACAAAAATAAATTTGTTACTTAACAACAAGTGGTGTAGGTTTTTGTAAAAATAAAAATAAAAATTGTGTAAGTATGTAAGAATAGAGATTGCACCTTTGGACAATAATTGAGTTTTTTTAACATTATTAAACGAGAGGGAGGAAGAAAAAAAAATCAATTGTGTGTTCCAAATCAACTTCAGCTAGTGGAATAATATTATTTTTTTACATAGAATCTAACCTTAAAGTGGTCTTGATACACACAACTAAAATAAATGTTTAGTTTATTTCATAATTTATTTGTACCTTTTCTTTTTTGAAAACTATTTATCACTTTTTCTTTTGAAAATTAACCTCAAAACTAAACCCTTTATAAAAGTTATTCATTCTTTAATGGTTTCCCATCTCTTTTATGCGTGTTATTAAATTTCAAGGTTTCGTCCTTTTGTTTGAAGGTTCAAGGTTTCAACTTTGCTTTCAGTTGCCTTGGTTATATGGAATGTTCTTCTCTTGTTTCAAGATTAATGACATAGTATTAACCTTTTATTCTTTCGGCTGTAAAGTTTAAAGTGTGTTAGTAGTATTAATTAAAAAAAATCATGAGTCTGAAAGATTGATTAAGGCATATGAAATTGTTTATGCATGGCAAGCACTACATCTTTTCAAGACCAGCACATTTGAATGGTGATTGATTCTTACTTAAGCATGAGAACTAATGAAACTTCAAGCAATCGTTCATTCATTATTTAAAATTTGTTTTTAATAGTGGTTTAATTAAGTTCATTACAGAGACCCGGATATGACAAATTTACTTGCGACGATGAGTGTGACAAAAGCTAGATATATTATTTAATAAACGACTTCATGGGTCAAAAAGGTTAAGACATGGATGAAAGCATATGAAAATGTTTATACATGGCCTACGCTTCCAATTTTTAATTTGAAGGTTGATGCTTGCTTCAACATGAGAGCTAATGAAGCTTCAAGCAATTGTTCAGTCATATTATACATTTGCTATTAAATTAAGGTTTAAATTGCGTCCGTAAAACAACTTAACTAGCAATTGTAATTTTGTTAAGTTAGATATTTTCACCCAAATTCGAACATGATACCTCATAGTTGTGTGCGAGTGTTTCAAACAATGTTTTCACTTCGACGTCGAAAAAAGAAGCCTAGACCGTTGTACTAACAAGGGGGTGGAGCTTGACGTTTAAAATGACCGCTGGGTGCGAGTGTGCAACGGCTTACCCAAAGTTTCTGTCATGAACAACCCAAAGTTCCTTAAAAAAGAAAAGAAAAAAAAAAGGAGTATTTGTAGCATATATATGTTATGTTTTCTAATCATGCTACAAATTTTATTACTACTGTGAATTAACGGAGTGCAGTCGTGCTTAAGTGCACTGTAATATATTTTTAACTTTAAAGAATCTCACTGAAAAACTCAAAATATAAGCATTGAGAAGCAGATAATTGTAAGTAACACAACATATTAAATATGAGTAATGCTATCAACACTCTCTTTTGAACATTCTCTCTAATACTCACTTTTTTATTGGTTTAAATTATTATGAGTCTACACTTTGAAAATTGAACCCCCACAAAATGGTGGGACATATATTGATTTCATCCAATAAACAAGTGAGTGGTAGAGAGGGTGTTAAAAAGTGAGTGTTGCTAGCATTAGTCATTAAATATCCATGTATACTATTTCCACCTTCTAAGCAATATTTACGAGACAAGTGAGCTTTAACAATCACACTTTGCACGTATTTGAAAAAACAGTAGTATATAATTGTATGACAAAAGTATAATATGCGCCCAAATTATATCTTCTATCTTCCAGTTTCTACAGAGCAGTGTGGCAATTGGGGGCGTATATAAAAAAAATAATATATTGCACATGCCCAATTATCATGGCCCTTTGCGCGTTTCTACGGGCCTTGCTTTCATATATGTTAGGAAGATTGCTCTAGGGGCCTCTCAAATTGCTCACGCCCCCCTGAAAATCTGCAAAATACCTCCCTTGGATTCTATCATTTATGGATCAATAGTTTTTTTTTTGTCAGGTAGCCTAGTGGATAGAATTCACCTTTTTCAGGGTGAATAAGTGGAATGTCCGGGGTTCGAACTCCGGCCCCTGCATATAATAATGCATGTCCTTGCCAACTGAGCTATGTTCTCGGGAACTTTATGGATCAATAGTTATAAGGTTTGAAATTGATCCCGTAGATCAGACATGTTAGAATTCGATTGTGTCAATTCTATGTTTTTTTTTACGGTTAGTTTTTATGAACTAAATCGATCAAATATTAGGATCTGATCCACTCCTGCATCAGATTGAAACATTTTTTTACATTGAAACACAACCTTTTAGAACATTAAATCATCAGAAACATTTTTTGCACATCAAACTTAACTATAGATCAAACGTACCGAAAAATACAAGTTAAATAATAGTACATAAAACATAGTATAATGACTCGCACATAAAACCAAATTTGAATGAACATATAGATTGATCAATCCTTCTTCACCGTCAACGATTGAAAACATTAATCGTACATCTTCAAAAATGACCAATAATGACTTACAATACCATTGTCATTTTTATCCATAAGAGTTGTATGAACTAGATAAATAACACACCATGCAACTAAGGACACTATGTGATTCTCACTAGCTATATGGATTAAGGCTCGAATTAGACTCATTATGAGAAAAACAAAATCATAATATTTGAGTAAGGGTAATTATGATAAACAAGATTTGATATTGTAACAAGTCATTATTTAAATTGTTATATAAATGAATTGGAGAGATGTAATTTATGGTTTTGAATGATTAAGTACACTTTCATTTTCATAGTTTAATTAATTGAGAAACTGGCCCACCACAACAACGTTGGAGCTTTTTTTCTAACTCATGAAATTCAAAAACATTTGATGATAGGAGTGAGTGAGGACAGAAAGATGGAGTGCTCAACCTCCTCAACCCGCCTTGACACAGAAATCACTCAACAAATCAACACCGTCGACGCCTTCGCCGCTTCCATTTCCAAATCCTTCCAATCCATCAAAACCACCGCGCAACAAACCGCGAAAACTCAAGGTCTTTAGGGTTTCATTTTTCAATTTTCACTTTACTCTTTTCCTCGTATTAGGGTTTTCATTTTTACTTTTTCTTTTCAGTTCAATTAGAAGAAGTTAAAGATAATTTGAAGGAAGTGGAAGATGAATTGGTTAAAGTACTTGCAGGTTGGTTTGTATTAGGGTTTTCAATTTTAGCTTATTTGTTTTAAATAATGGAAAATTTGTGAACTTTTTTTTGTTTTTGATTTTTCAGAAAAGACGCGCAAAGAAGCTAAGCGAATGGCTTTGTTGGATGCTATTGCTTCTGCTAAGGCTAGAGTTGGAAATCTCAACTCAAGTATTCAAGAGGTTCGAACCAGGAAACAAGAATATACCTCGTTTCTCTCGCAGCAATCACTCGGTAATTAACCTCTTTTTCCTGTAAATGCCGCAGTTTCTACCTATTTAGTATTTTATGTTTATACAGATTCACACTCTGTTTGGTTAAGGAACTTAACATTGACTTAGTGCCCGTTTGGATTGGCTTATTTTTGAGCTTATGCAAAACAACTAATACAAATAAATAAGCTTTTATGTATCATTCATAAGCTTGTGAAGGTAGTTTATGAAAAAACAGCTTATGAAGATACAATTTTCCTTAGTGAGAACTTATGAATTAACATAAAAGCTTATTTATTTGCATAAACTATTTTTAATAAGAAAAAATAAGCCTATCCATGGTTGTTGACATCATAATTGGACATGGTTGTAACTTGTTCTCTATTCAAGTCTACATTTTTATTTATTTATAGGACATATATTTGATGTTTGCTCAACCTATTTGATATTGTGCACACAATGTATGTTAAACATAAAGTAGCCAAATGCCATCTTGCATAAGTATTGAGATTACATGTACTATGAGGTTGTCATGTCTAGACGCTAACATTGTTTTTTAATACCTACTTCAACATGTAAATCTTTGTTTTTCTTCTGGAAGCATAGAACTAGTAAGACATGGATTATCATGCAACCTGTAAAATCATTTTTGAAGATTTTAAGTTCGCCTGTTATAAAATAGGATTTGAAGGATGTTTTTCTAACAATGGGTTTGTCATAACTCATATGTTCTTCATTAATTGCTTTTACAGAACATGTATTTACAAGTTTGTAACTGTGTTGTGGTCGTAGTTCTTAAGCTTGCAACTATTTTGTGGTCGTTTTGGGGTTTCTTTTTGCTGGGTGGTTATTGGTTTACTACATCTGTTTAGGCACCATCAGTCTTTTTAAATTTTTTAGCATTTTTTTTAAAGCTGTAATGAAGTAATGGGATCTTGTTGGTTCCTTTTGTGTATAGTGGTAGAATTAATGAAATTAGGCTTCAAAAAAGCTTGTCCTGTACAAAATCAGTAGATTTCATGTTTGACCGATACCATGATGCTCGCTTCCATTATTTTTGAATGTATGAACTAGAGTTTACAAATACTGAACACATTTTCTCAAGAAAAAAGTATGATTGTTTTTTTTAGCTGCTTAAGAATGATCAACATGAGTCAATGTTAGCTGTTGCACGAATGTTATGCATTCTAAGTTTTGATTGAGGAACTATGTTTTTTGGTTTCTTCTCTATTATATATTCTATTTGATTTGCTCTACTTACTAAACTTGAAATTACTTCATTAAAAGAAATTTTATGTACTTTTATAAGATATCCTCTCACCTCCCCCATCTTCTCTTGTAATCCATATGAAGCTTTGGCAGCGACTGAAGGGAGGTTGAATGTGGGCATTGAGCATACAGATGAAACACAGGAGGCCATCTCTTGGTATAACAGGGTACTTGGTTTTCATGTCAAAGGGGGACGTGGTAATTGACAATTAACTTTTTTTTGCTTAAGGTTTCTTTTTATTCTTCTTCACAAAGTTGATATCCTTATTATTTATGCTCTTCAGGGGTAAAGTTCACGTTCAAGAATATAGATTTGAAGAATCCAAATGAGGAGTACTCTTTTACTGTTTTCCATGATAAAAATACTTATACATGTAAGCAGCCTGCATTTATGATTTTATATACAATATTCAGTGTATATACACTTCATGAAATGAACCTACACCACGTCTTTTATCTTACAGTGTTAAGTTGTGAACCTTCCTTCGATGGTATTGAAGAGCTGGTCCATGAATTAAACAAGACAGATGGTCTGTTTAAGTTTGTCAGAGTAATGAGGAAAAAATTTCAAGAAGCATTGGCACAAGGTATAACAATGGTTCTTTCTATCTTTTAGATGAGTGTCTGCATGTGATGTGGGAGCTCTGCATATTGGAGACTGAAAAGACCGCTTGAATTGTAAAATGATAATAATTCCAAATATGCAGAGCTCCAATATGAAGTGATTCTATTAATAATAATAATAATTCCAAATACTTCATATTATAATGATGTTTATTCATTATTTGAAGAAAATTTATTGAACGAATGTTATTCCAGTTCATATGTATTATTGAACTGTTCAAGCATGGTTTTAGTTGATTTGATGTTTTTCTCATTAGCTTATTATTATATGAATATAAGTGTAATTGTTCTTAATATATTTTCTACGCATGTCTAATAAAATAGTATCTTCGCTTGTTGGAAATTGGATGAAAGAGATGCTTATAATGAATGTAACTTTATCTAATTGCTATTAAACAGGGAGCTTAGTTCTAACAACAGTTAATCCTGGAGAATCTGCCTTTATATCTTCATCCGCTCCTGGCACATCTGTTAGAAGTGATTCTACAACCATGGAAAATGAGCATAATGTGGAACGCTCTGGCAGTAGTGCACAATTAAAGAAAAAACACATTCACAGAAGGAAAAGTTTGGCACCTTTATCTCCTGATTCTGCTTCATCTGTTCGCCAGTCTCCGCGTTTGAAGGTATGAATTACTATATGTTGTATTTCTTGATTTTTTTTTTGTTTAATCACCCAGGTCTACATTTATGATCACCACTCTGGAATGTTTATATTTTTCAGTTGCAGTGTTGTCTATTGTAGTTTTACAAGCACTGTGTTTTGAAGAGGGTATGTTTTAGGAAGAATAGAATAAATCGGTAAATGGGGCAGGGAAGTTATAACCAAATAGAAAACTTAATAGGATGTATTAACTGTAGTTAGTTGATGCAATATAATGTATATGAGAGAATAAAGAAGTAAACAGGGTATTTAATAGTACAAATTGGGAGAGACAAGGGTTATGGAATTCCCTAGCTTGTATTCTTGTTGTCAGCAATTGATACAGTCAGCTGTTATCTGATTCTGGCATGTCATTTAGACTTGCTAATGCACCTTTTACCTTCCAAGAGTTGATGAGCGAATTGTGAAGGCTTATGAAAGGTGTAATAGAGGGCTAAAAGAACACGTTGAGCACCTGAAGAAGGTTTTTCGATTGTTCCAATGTAATATCTGGGGGTGAAGATGTAAACTTGCTGAAGAAGCTGTAGTGTCTTTGGCCAAATTGCGTCACAAAAATGGGTTGCTGTAGGCAAACCTGTAAAAGCTGAATCAATAAACTAGTGGCCTGCCCCAAATACGTGAAGGCCTTAAAATGGTTTTGGGGGTTGATAGGATACTACAGGAAATTTCTGAAGAACTACGGGTTAATTGCCAAACCGCTTACTGAATTGCTTGAGATAACCTCTAATGATCTAAACAAATGGAACATGTTTTCCAAGCATTAAAGCTATAACTTAACTGTCTGTCCTAGGCTCTTAGCAGTCCCAGATTTGGTCATGGCTTTTATTGTTGAAACTGATGTTTCGAGAAATGCTTGGGAGCTGTGCTGCTGCAATAGGGACATCCTCTAGCTTTGCTTAGCTAACAACTATCAGGGAGGGAGCAATTGAAATCAGTTTATGATAGAGAGCTAATGACTATAGTACAGGACTGCTCACAGTGTCAGCAGCCAGTGTGTAAATGGAGGCATTATCTAATGGGGAGGCACCTTTATTATCCGAAATAATGCTCTTTTGAATTTTGTATTTATTGATGTTGGATTAAAAATGATTTTGAGTGGCGAAAAATAAAAATGCTAAAAGAACGGTAACTAGGCTCCGACCTACGCAGCTGCACTTAACCTGGGGTTCCTTTTCTAGGTTTTATGACTCATTCTTGAGTCCTGGCCTCCTGGGGTGCTTTAGGCGTGCAGGGTTATTATTGCACGTGTTCTTTCATCATTAAATTTGTAAATAGTTATGATGGCATGTTTTCTATGTGATTTATTTATATGATTCTTGCACAGAACTCGGCTAAACTGATGTATCATATGTGACAGACTAGGAGATAAAATACAAAGGATGTTTGCCACCTCAG
>Ga0209282_1001260_pt1 | contig 13726 bp, 6 predicted proteins | sample Mtrugardesep15_FD_187529 | JGI IMG/M metagenome (GOLD analysis project Ga0209282, IMG submission 187529) | Root nodule microbial communities of legume samples collected from California, USA - M. trunc garden sep15 (SPAdes) (version 2) | ecosystem: Host-associated > Plants > Roots > Nodule...
AAGGGTCTTAAACATTTAAGACCCGGTACCTATTAGGTACCCCCATTGTGGGGAACTTTTTTTAGAGTCTTATAAGACTTGGGATCTTATTTAAGGTCCCCAACTTTATGCGGGACCTACACTCTTTTAATATTAAAAAATTAAAATATAGTTATATAAAGTTATTGATAGTTTATTAGTGGGTCCTATTTAAGAACTTTGTGTGAGATTTAGGTTGGAGGGATTGAGTGTTTATTAGGTACTACTATTAAAAAATTATAAATTAGTGATATGTACATGTGAAACCTATTTAGATACCCAAAAGTAGGTGTCTCCATTGTGGATGCTCTTAGAGACTCAGTGATATTCTATCCGAAAGCATTTCTCAAACAGCCCACTTCTTGTACCAAGAAAAAAAAAAAGCATTTCCTAAACAAATTATCAACCAAACTTCCATCAACATTATAAGGATAGAAACTTCTTCATAATTAGAATGCAAATAGATCTATTTCTTTACACTCCATTATTTTGCATTACCAGATGAGATGGATTATTCAGCTAACTTTGCAACATTTATAGCATAATCCCATAACAATGAATTGATACATTTTAAAAGTAGAGCATAATCTTTGATGCAACGAACCAGGAAGAACGTTTCTCGAATGTGTCATCCATCCTATTCTTAATTAACTTTAACTAATATTCTCCATCCATACATGAATATTTGGCACTTGATCAGGATTAAGATGGAAGTGTACCTAGCTACTGATTTCTCGAGTTATGAGGCAAATTGGTCATCAAATTGTTAAATCTTATGGTCGGTGTCATTAATGACAACAAAAAAAGTGTCGAAAGTAATAATCGGTCAATGTTGTATGACCATAAGAGGAGGACGCCACGTCTCTTTCTAAAATCTTAAGATACTAGACATGTAAAATAAAAAACGGCTCATATATCTAATGTCTAGTGTTTTATTCTAAACAAAATTTAGGTAGCTTTTATTCGTGTAGCACTTAAGTCAGTCACACTTAAAACTCAACAAGAATAAATGTTGACACATGATTGGATTTCTTGAAAGAAATATTGAGAAAAATATAAACATAAATGAGAAATGTCATCGATCATCTATGCATGTGTGCATGATTTTTACCAAGTTGAGGGCTGACATTGATTGTTTCATTGGGGTATGCATGATTTGCAGTTATTTTTGTTTGCTTCCGATGGATACTCCAATATACTACCAAAATAAAAAAACAATAAACTCTAGAATTAGTACAAATATTTGTTAATAATCCAAAATTTTGTAGAAAACTAATTTTGTTAAAAGTGCACACATGCATCATTGCCTGCTAAAGAAGATGAATTGCCAATTATATCCACAACTCAAAATGAATGTTGTCTCGGTTGATAAGAAGTTGATACATATCTCGCAAGGATATGAGTTCAACTCATACTCCATTTGAACACAACTCATGTTAAAAATGTGAAGACTTCCTTAATAGATGATTTGTAAATATCGTTGTTACCATTTGTTGAGCAATTCGTTAATGTGAGAGCAACTGATCTAACTTTTTGCTATTTTAAAAAGAAAAAATTTATCACCACAATCTATAAACATTAGCGTGTGGACTATGGCGTGTGATGATTTCTAAAAACTGCTACTGTGTACACTATCTCGTGTTTCGAACAAGGTGACAAAATCTCGTTTTCTTACATGCATGAACCCAAAAGCTGGTCGATGCAACTACTTCCACAAACAATAAAGATAAAAAAACTATAATCTTGGTCAAGATTTTCAGCATTAATTCTTTTACAAGTTCCGATTTTTTGTCTGCATCTAACAATACAATAGCATCCCATAAAGTCTTCCCAACTACTTAGACAAATGTTATTTTGACATCATTTTTTTTGTCCGACACATCAATAAACATTATCTTAAGCTGAAATACCCAGCACAACAATTAGTAGTTATAATGTCTGCATACATTATAGATAATTTACTAACTTCAGAATTTGGGTATGTAAACTCATCCCCCCAAGTCAAATAGGCCAGAGGATTGTTACCACTTACCAACACCACAAAATGCTTAAGGGATTCCTATGTGTATGAGGCAAGTAAAATTAAAAATACGTATTTTGAAGCGCGACAAACTTCAAAATCTGATATATTTTTTTGTCATCTAATACCATTTACCTACTTAACTGCGATGTAAATATAATGTTGGGCTCGCTATTTCTCATGACCACTCCTGACTGATCTCTTCCGGCAACACAAGTTTGCAAAGTATTGTTAGTAGTAGGTGTAGCCATTGCGCCCGACTGAAATTCTTTGACAACTGAAGTTATGAAACAAGGAGCATGAGATTTTTGTATAAGAATGGAACAGTTACATTGAGTTGGAAAACCAGAAACATACGCACCTTGAGAACCGCCTAATAGATTGGTAAAAGAATTTATTGCATTCAATTGCTGGTGCTGCAACAAGTCTTCGCCATGCATTGCCTTCACAAATCAAGACAAAACATGTAACAATGACTAACATTATACATTCAAAATTTAACTACATACGGCGTTCCAGTTTGTAGGATTGGCTTACCTCTGAAGATCGTTGGAGACGTTTTTTCTGTGCCGGGATTCCAGATTCCACCCCAAAAGAAGTTTCTGTGTTGTTAATATACGAAGGATAGGAAGACATTGATGGCTGACTCGGCAGTGTGTTTTTGTTAGGTAGATTGGATGCATAGAGTAAGGGGTTGTCTTGGGGATGAGGCAGAGTAGATGTCATGTTTAAAGGGGTAGAACCGTTTCCTTCACTCAACTCCGTACTCATCCGAGACAAAGGCAGAGAATGTAAGCCTTCATGAAAGTACATAGGATGCAAACTCAATCCATTTCTCAATGACAACATCTGAAATATCATCATAAAGGTCACATACAGTTCAGGAATTAAGCTACCTTCAATAGCAAATTCAATCTAACAATGCCAATTTTCAAAGTATATTTTAAAAAACATAATAAACTTTAATTGCACAGGTATCTAAGTATGAGTATGACTAAAGAAAATATCGGCATGCTTTGAGGACCAATAAGTATCATTACTTATGAACAATATTATTTTGAAACTTAATTACTATGCCGTCGTTTCATTCCATAATGAAGATAATCAAAATTTCGGTTACTTTCCATAACCAATAATTAAATAGTTATAATGTTAATTCGGTGTGTTGGTTTGCATTTGTTCACTGTCCTAGATTTAAACCAACAAAAATACTAGATTCATTCTCTGTAATAACACAACGATATTCCAATTTGCATGATTGAAAAGTGACAAACATTTCATGTTTAATTCAAATAATTTTCTAATTTAGTTATTATGTACATCTTCACCGAAACTCAATGTGCATTAACAGTTTCAACAGCACCTGACCCAACACTTACTTATATATGCAATTAGCAATAACAAAAGAACTGACTAGCTAATTCAGTAGGTCATCATAGTAGCAAAGATAGACAATAGTCCATCAAATGTTGGTAATTCTCTGGATCATAAAATCTCCAATTATAATCAATATTAATCTATGTAGCACTGGCGTTTCAAATTGAACAGATGTTTGGTGTCCGACATGTGTCAATGTCAGACACCGAGAGAAGTAGTTAGAATCAATTACTTCCATCTTCACAAATTAGTTTCAGTGCCTTGTAAGACACTAGCGTATGTGTGAATACTTCATAGATGTTTAATATTGATCACAGTATTGATGGGTGGGACCTATGTAAAAAGTGAAAAGTGGAAATGCTGGGTTTAATTAGTTGAGGATGAATGAAGCTCCCAACCTCCCAAAATAGGACAAAAGTGCAGTAAATAAAAGAGATATACAAACCTGTACTTGGAGCTGAAGCTGTTTAAGGTATTCAATAGCTTCATCTAGCATTGAAGCTTTATCAGTCTGTTACACACATGGAAATAATCCACTACATTAAGAATAGCTCTAAATTAAAAAAAACACACCCTTTAAACTAAGGTCTAAGAAATTTATGCACCTTGTTAGAATTTGGAATTAGATTTTGTAAAGCCTTCATTTTCTCATTGATCCTACTCCTTCTTCTCTGCTCAACAAGTCCAAGAAAAATCCACAAGGAAAATTACATAACCACAAATAAAATTGAGATCAAGAAACATCAATTAACAAACCTTTTCAGACAAATTATGAACTTCTGCTGCTCTACTTCTTTTTGAAGAACTCCTAGAAGCACCAACTGACTTTGTTGGAACTTCTTCAATCAATGCTTCGACACCCTCCTGCAAAAGATGCAATTTTTAACCCCAAAATCAAAATCCAAACAAAACGACAAACCCATCAAAATAAAATTTTTAGTACAAAGATCCACACTAGAAACAGACCAAGAATCAAAGTTATGTTCTTTTTAGGACACACAACAATCTTAGTTAACAACTTGAGTCAGAGACATAGCCAAAATACACATACAAACAATAAATTACTATGTTTTATTGCTTGCATTAAAAACCAAGAACCTATTCCAAGACATTGAGTAAAAAATTAAAAAAACAAAAAGTATCTTTATTTTATGATAGTACTCTTAACAAAATATAGAAACTAGCTATCCCACAAGAGAAAAACAACAAAGACATGAACACATAAAAAGAAAGTTTGAAACTTGAAGAGTAGAAAATAGTAATAATAATACAATACCTCACTTTCACAGTCATATTCATCAGTGTCATTACCACTGAGTCCTCCTCCAACAGAAGAGGAAGCATGGTTTGGTCTGGAAGTTGAATCAAGGGCTGAGATCTTTCCATCTTGAAGTGGGTTTGAGTTGACGGATCCAGCAGGCATGGAAGAAGATGAAGATGAACGAAGGAGAATTTGATGAAGAAAAAGAGAGATTTCGTCTTGTGAAGAAGACATGTTGTTTATGTTTTGATTATGTTCCATTTGTTTTCTCTCTCTTGGTTTTGGTGTGAAAATATTGAATATGGTTGTGGAGTTTTGAGAGTTACGAGAAAGTTAGTTTGGTTGGGTTAGGTTAGTTAACGTGCGGTGCGGTGTTGTGTTGTTTGTGTGAATAGCATGAATGAACATTGAACACTGAACATAGATAGTACTCTTAGTAATGTTGCACAGTTACTACTAATGCATTATGCAACAACTATAACTAGTTGATGATACTTTCACAAATCCATGGAGTGGAATGGGAAGAGAACGACATGGACATGGTATGGAGGAAAGATTTGTGTGCGGGTTTTGTACTATATCATTTCACGCTACATACTATCACCTACGGCTCACGCGCCACAATAAATATCCTTTTTCACCTTTTTTTTTCTTTTCAAGAAAAGTTCAAGAAGAGTGATATCAACGCTCTCTTTTCATTCTTATGAATCAAATCATTGTAACCGCATACATTTGAAACGAGTCTTACGTAACATGATGAGACTCACATGAATTTAATAAAAAAGTGAGGGTTAAAAGAAAAAGTTGAAAAATAAAAGTTATTAGCATTTTTCAAAGTTTAAATGAGTTGAATCTCAAACACTCACGTGAGTTGGAGTAAAGTTCATGACTCAAAAATATTTGTTGACTCCCTTTTTACTTACTATCAATCTATTATTAAACTTTTTTTTTTTGTCAGTAGTTAAAATGATAAAAATCATCTTAAATTCAAACACACAATTGTAAAGGCATGTGATCGAATCCGTATCGGATATTACAAACTTTTCATCAAACTCTTTTAACAAATTAAAATAAGATTAACAATAATATTTTTGAATAACAAATATAAAGTAGGTTGATCATAAATTTGAGTATCACAATATCTTACTCTTGATATATTATTTTATATTTAAATTTGTTGCATGGAGGTTTTTTTTAGAGAAATTCTCATTTCCATGGATTTTTTTTTTTAAGGAATGGAAAAAATTATTTATAATTTCTTATTGATATTAGTTTCCAGTTTCCATCCCTCACAGGTCAATAACTTTTAAGTTAATGATAATTGTGAGTATATTAATATTAAGAGTAATTAAGTGAAAAAGTTATTTTACTTTGTACATAATTTTAATGGTTATATTTCATCTGTCCCTCAACATATGATTTAGTTGACAATATACATTATTGACTTAACAAACTTTGTCTATATTTTTCTACTAATTCACAAAGATAAATAATATCATGTAAGATGTTGGATTCGTCTCGATGAATATTTTTAAAATATTAAATTTTCATAATTTTTTTTAGTAGAGAATTGAAGATATCAAAGATAAAACATATATATTGGTACGTGTGTCGGAGTCAATTAAGTCATCTAATATGGAACAGAGGGAGTATCTAAGATGAATAAATGAAGAATTTAGAATTCAAACCTCAAACCCTATCTATATAATGTAATATGTCTATATCAAATAAATTGGAGAAATGTTAAAAAGTGCCCTTGAGGCGTTGGATAAAGAAACAAAAATAAAAATGATGTGTTGGAAAGTGATGAAAAATGGGTAAGTCAACTTGTAAAAAATTTAGTTACTAAAACACTTTAGTTACTTTAACTATTATTCTAAAACACTTGTTAATAAAACCCAATAAATTATACTCTTGAAAACATTTTGACTCTTTAATTTATGCATTTTTCATAGATTGAAATGATTAAATGAGTTAAGAGATTGTGCAGTGTTTTGACAGAAAACTAAAACCTAGTATAGTTAAGAAGAACAAAGGAATCGTTAATATAAGACGGGAAAATGATGGATGAGTAACTATTTTTAACCTTAAGAACCACAAATAAACAGTCTTGCTACTGTTCTTCCTCTTGTTGTTGCTGTTTTGCTTCTAATCGTGTCCTGTTTCTGCCATGTCAGTCGAGTGGACTGAAGCTGCACGCTCTACACTACGTGTCGTATAGCACATGAGGCACATCATCGTCTTCTCTTTTGCTTTAGTGTAGTGGCACATCTTAATTTAATGTTTAAACTCGAAATCATACACTCATGCTAAAAAGAAGTCATTTCCTTATTATTTAAACCAAAGTTTACAGAACAATCACTGTTTTTTAAGTATATGCTTTGCTAGTGGTTAATTATCTGTTTACCGTTATTGCCAAGCACTGTAACAAACATTCTCCCCCTAGCAGTTAGTTAAATACTAGAAAATTTAAATGTTTAGGGAGTCCAAAACTATAATAATGGAGAAAATTGAGAGATAAAAAAATGGGGCTCTTGTTAATAATCTTTTGCACATGAGAAAATTCGATTAAAAAAGAAGAAATCACATTGTTCGTCTTTATTAAAGAATATTGGTATTTGATGAAAGAGGAGGCGTCGATTATGTTTAATGAATTCTATTAAAATCGGTATATTTCAAAAGTTTAATGTCATACCCCCTTTGTTCTTAGACTAAAATTGTTTCCCTTAATATAAGTCACTTTTTAAATTATTAGATACATTTATTATTGATTTTCCAAATAAACCCTTTAATTGATACCAATAAGGGACTTGAAATGGGAAAAGTTGGAATTTAACACAAATCTATTTTGTGACGTTGATTTTCAAGGTGGCTTCCCCCTTCAAATTGATGGAATTTAGACCGATCGCTTTTTTAAGTTGTTTGTACAAAATTCTTGCCAAAGTGTTAGCTAGTGGTATGCAAAGTTTAATTCCTTCTATGCAATCGGCTTTTTTACAAGGCCGTAACTTGGTGGAAGGGATAATGGTGGTAAATAAAGTTTTAAATTTGGTAAAAAGAGTGGGAAAGAGATGTATGGTGTTCAAAGTCTATTTTAAAAAGGCTTATGATTTGGTCTTTTTTAGATTTGGGTTCAATGAAAATTAGATAGGTTGGACGAGAGCTTGTGTTTTCAATGGTGATATGTCTAAAATAATATTTTTTTTAATAATGTTTTTAGTTCTAGAGAATCGCCAAATTAAAACCACAAATGTTTCAAAATTCATATATTATACTGAAAATTGTGTACAAATAATATTGATATTTTAACAAAAAAACAAGCTAAACAAGCATGTTACAACCCTATCCCTTCTAACGTTAAACAAAAGTATATTAAAAAAGTGGTTGTGCTAACAAGTATTATGTGGACCCTCTTTAAACCTTTTAAAGGAAACATATACTCCATTAGTCCATTAACCGTCTCTGATCTCATTGTCAACCATGGTAAGAGTCTACGACAGAACATTCAACTCTACATACATACTGCTTCTGTTTCTGATTTAAACTCCAACTCATATGCTTACCCTTTGCATTTTGATTATTAATTAGACGTGAAAGAATGGAGAAAAAAGGACTAAATAATGACCAAACCCGATAAAATGATGCTCTACTATTATTTTTAGTTTTTTCTCTTTGCATTTTTACTTTAATTATTTTATAATCATGGTTGTTTAAAAGTTGTTTGTAACCAACATCAAAATTAGACTGTTTATCTTGTGATTTAATTAGCAACTAGAATATTAGTATTTTTTTATCCTTAAAAAAAACAAATATATTCCTTCATTATTATTTGTAGATGAGTTGGATTTCGAAGAAGGGTAAGAATTAGACATACCTCAAAATTTATACAACGTTTTAAAAATATTTATAGGCTATCCACCAACAAGATTTTTAGACCGACAACGAAAGCCTACATTCTTACAAGGTATAAACTAACTTTATATCAATCATATTAACTTACATTGATGTAACTAGAATAATATTAATATTGTTTTATTAGTCTCTTTGATTGTCATGATTTATAGAATAAACATCGATGAGATAACTAAATTTATTTATTTTTTGACAAAAATAAACGATATTCATTCATTCAAATTGATAGAGTACATCGATACAATACAAATCTAAATTCGCCAAAAACAAAAAAGATGAATTTGTGAACAAACTCACATCATTCATGTTAATAACATAATACGACAAAGTACATATGCCTACAAATATGACTATATTAAAGTCTCCGGAATATTCATGTCTCCGGATCTGCAGCGTTGACGACGCCAAAGTCATTGTCATTGATCGGATCTACACCTGCTCAAAGCTAATCTTTCAACCTGAATCAAATAAACACCGCACTAAGACGGAAAATAAAAAACACACCGTACAAAGACGGAAAATCAAAACAAACAAAGTCGTTTAGAGACGACAAAATCACAAAAACAAACGAAAGAAAACATAAAATATATGAAATCACTTATTCAAGTATGATATAATGAAAAACAACTCGGAGGGGTATTTTTGAGTCAAAATTGACCCTAAATCACCCCTCTGACAAAAAGAAGAAATGGGGTGACGGAGGGTTTAAGAAGGAGAGGAGAAAGAGAGAACTTGTAATTTTTGAAACAAATGTGTTGATTGATTAGCAAATCATTAAACAAAAAATTATTTGAGATAACCAAATTTGTTAAAAATAGAGTAAGATAAAAAAAATGATAAAAATATTTCAGATGCAAACATATGATTTCTCACAAAGTCTCTTTCTTATTATTTCTTAATGTTTCCAATGTTTTCCTAAATGAAAAAAAAAAAAAAAACGATGTAAATAGGTTATTGCACCCCATATTAAACTAATCTTTAGCTTTAGTTCAAGAACTTAAAATATCACAAAGTGTTATCCTTATGACAACTAGGTCGTGTAAAATACTCTAGAATGTATCAACTAACTTTCTTTGTACGTTCACCTTGGTATTTATCTAATCCATTATCATACCTTTGATAGCATTGCATTGCATGGAAGAAGAAAAAAGGTATAGACAAAGTCAAAAAATGAGGACGGTGAGGTCAGAGACAGATATGATCATCAGATCAAACGTCTCACTCTCTGCCTCTATCCTTTTCTTTGTTCGACCCAACCCAACAACGTCACCTTAACCCGACACATATTTATGTTTGACTAGTAATTCTTGTTATTCATACTAGTACGTGGCTAACTATTATTGGAATGGAAAAACGACTATTATTGATGTAGAAAAATATCTAATGCATAATATGGTATAAAGTCTGTCCTACCAAGATGGACCACCACAGTATCTGCGTCAATGTCATAAACGTCACGTAGTAAATCGATCACGATCATATATACACGCCAAGTAACATCTACCATCACTGGTCAAACACCATTGTCTATCTCATGCCTTCTTGTTTGGCATGCAAAAGTGATGAAAACGATGTAGTAACTAGTAAGGAAAATATTTAATGGATAGTGATATGATATCTATTCAACACTTTGAGAGAAAATTAAAGAATATTGATATGTGAATTGTGATAGGTTAGTGATATGATATGAAGATGAGCTGAGTATATGATGAGAGAGTTTGATAGGTTTTTCCCCAAGCTTAAATTGGATTTTTGTTGATGTTATTACCTTATTGATATGAGATTTCTTACATGGTTTAATAGAAATTAATCTTCGTCAAAAAACGGCGAAACATTAGATATAGGTCCTCCTCTTCTTGACGAATTTTAAGTTAGAATATTTTTTATTTGTTGTTCAATAATAAGGTTATATAGTTTTTTTTTTTGTTCCATAAATATAACTTAGAGATATTATTTATAGAGGTCGGGTTCGAAACTCAGATTCCTCCTTCTCTGCATTTTAAAAAGTGTGTGATTTAGATTTAGACTACTTGAATTATTTTTTTATAGTTTGTTTGAGAAGAAAGTTGTATAATTTTTTATTTTTATTTTTTTTTACAAAAAGTTGTATAGTTATTATTATATCATATATTCACCACACTAAATACTTTTTGTTTTATTCCCACTATTCCTTTTCTCTCCTCTCGGTTCTTCCCTGTGACATCCATATCCACCTTTGCAGTTGCAGCAATGAAAAAATTCTAGAATATTTTTTTTACAGTCGCTGATTAATAATGATAGCTCATCAAAATAGATTCGTTTTAATAATTTTCTCAAATTGCTTTCCAGTGTTGAACAATACTATCACTAATTGGTTTATGGTGGTTAATTAGGTAGATAAGTTGATTCATTTTGCTCCCTGATAGCCATGGGAGTGGTTTTGGGAGTTCAGCCAAATTTTGTTCTTTGGGTTTTGGTGTTGGCCTTTGTTTTTGCTGTGTTTATGTACTAACTTAATAGTACAATTTTAGTTATCTATATGTGTCACAATTTTTAGTCCTCTTATTTTTAAACAACAATGACATATGTCACCTCATATTTTGTAACACTTTGTTTATGCCTAAAAATAATTAACATGTTAACCAAAATCGTTAAACATGTAAATTTTGAGTCAAACGAGTTTTTCTCAACCGATTAAATATTAAAAGAGTGTAAACATAGTCGGGTGTGAGTTTGTTGAATCTATCTCACGTTTATTGAGGTCCTTAAAGGTCTCGAGGATGTTAGAGTTGGACAATAGTCAGTAGGACTTGACAATTTGACATTTTACTCATGTTCATTATTTGTAGCACCATTGATTGAAGTAGCTATGAGCACATAAGCACGTCTTGAGGAGGCAACAAACATCTGGATTGAAAAATAGAGAAATAGCATGAAAAAGTGAAGATCAAGTCGAACATGGGGGGTCATGTACCCCCAATAATTGGAGAATTCATGCACTACCTACATAATTAGCCGAGCAAGGCTAAGTTATATACATTACGATGTTTTGGCCAATCAGACTAGTGTTTTCCTTTAAATTTTGGACTGATTTTCTAAACACAAACATGTTATTTTATACAATGTTATCTTTGTACCATTCTTTCCTTATCTTTCATTTATGTATTTCTTAGTTAAACAACTCAAAAAACATAAAAATACAATACTTAACACTCTTTGGAGTTAAGGAATCCATAGCGAGTGAACATAATTCCTTCGCCAGGCAATCACTTTAAGAAAGAAATCATATTTGTGAGTTATTGACTGATATCTTGACTAAATTTTACATTCGAAAACTACTTATTAAACACATCATTTTATCTCTATATTAATTTCTTCAAATAAGATGATCAACCTATCACAATTACCATATCACTCTGTCCATCTATTTCTTTCTTAAGATGTATAGACTAATATAAAGTGTCCATCAAACATTTTATATTTTAAATATATAAATTTATCAAACAATGTAAATAAACACTTTTTTCAAGTGAGATGTTTACGTCACAAATTTAGCTGATGCCATGACACTATTTAGGTGAACTCTTAAGCATCTTCAATGCAAAAACTACAATGTAATTCTTAGCTCTGTTTTTGTGAACCCAAATATTCTACATTGATTTTAAGAACTTTTTTTTGTCAATGTAAAAATTATATATGTAAAAATTTGATTGACAAAAATACATCAATATTATGGTCATGCAAATACACACTACATGAATTAACATCGATCAAAATAAATCACATCTCTGATGGGGTTACCAAGGCGGGAGAGGATCCTCTCTAGTGAGAAATTCTCTAGTTTTATCCCGTCATTGAATCTCACCATTAATTACATTATCTCTCCTTTTTTAATATTAAAACATAATATCTCACCTCTTTAATAGATGGTCGGGATCACACATGAGGGAAATGTCATTTGAGACAATCCCCTCCCTACGAAGGCAACTCCTATCTACATTAAGAATAGCGTAAACTTGATTGGAGTTGTTCCATTTAACCCATACCTTGTCACGCGTTATCGGCTGAGAACTAGAGAAATAAGAGAGGAAGGTTGAGGTCGTGTTGTGTGCTTCCATGTTAAGGTGATGATGTGGGATTGCAAAATTAGAGAAACAATAAGAATTACGATTACAACATGACCACCAAATTCATGCGACAAACGTGTCAAAGTTGATCAAAGATAAGCCACTCTTGATCCATCTCATCAGATTCATGTCGAAAAAGAGTTCATCATTTGAGAAACCAAGGGAATGCCAGAGATTTCTAGAGCTCTAACAAACTCTAATACACTGGACGAAAGACTTATCATGAGCATTGCATCGAGTTCAAAGGCCATTTGAGCCAAGTTTTGATGATGCGGTAATGACTAGGGACGAAATTATAGAGGCACCGTATCAAAGAACATGTAGTAAGAGTAACATGCATGCTTGTATGCTTTAAAAGTCGGGTGAAATCAATCTTGGTAATGTAGTAACTATTGGTATTTTCAGACCAAATGAACTTATTTTGTAAAAAATAAAAAATTCACATGTGTTTTTTTTTATTTTAAAGTAATCGCTTTTGAAAGTTTGATTCCATTGGCTACAAATTCTTAACAAAATGAGAATATAAAATAATTTAAAAATTACTTCAAACGAGAAGTTGTTTTGATAGTTACTCCTAAAATTTAATTTATATAATCAATTAATTTTAAAGAAGTGATATTTAAAAATGTGATATGATTTGATTTCCATGATATTGTTAGGCTGAACACTTTCACTTGAGTTAAAACCAAGACATTGCAGTTGTGTGTAAGTTTTAGATAATATTTGTCATTCCGTCTAAAAAAACACAACAATTTTTACTTGGTTTTATATAAATTTAAAAATTAATTTCTAAATTATAATATTATTAAACATCAAAATCATTTGTTTTTTATAAAAATTTAATTTATATATCAATGGTGTAATTTTTTTTAATAAGAAGTGTTAATATGTTAGTTATTATCTTGTTCAAAAAAAAAAGTTAGTTATTACTATTATATTAGTATTTTTGTCCTTTTGTAAAATGGACATTCACCCATATTATCTTTGTACATAGTATACGAAGAAATAATTTATGCAAATATTAACCTTAAC
>Ga0209282_1001262_pt1 | contig 13717 bp, 10 predicted proteins | sample Mtrugardesep15_FD_187529 | JGI IMG/M metagenome (GOLD analysis project Ga0209282, IMG submission 187529) | Root nodule microbial communities of legume samples collected from California, USA - M. trunc garden sep15 (SPAdes) (version 2) | ecosystem: Host-associated > Plants > Roots > Nodule...
TTTTTCTCTGTTCTCGTTGTTTTAACTTTTGCTTGTATTTATAATTGTCACACACGTTGATATTGTTTGCTTGGTTGATTTACTCTACACAAGTTTTTATCGGTGATTTTTTAAACAAATTCACAACAAATTAAGGCCCCGTTTGGATTGAGCTTATTTTCAGCTTATGAAAAAGTGCTTATGCAAATAAATAAGTTTTTATCTTAATTTATAAGTTCTCACTAACGAAAATTGTATCTTCATAAACTGTTTTTTTATAAACTACATTAATAAGCTTATAAATAATACATAAAGACATATTTATTTGCATAAGCTATTTCGCATAAGCTCTAAAATAAGCTAATCCAAGTACAATTACGTAACTGTCCTTTAATTGACAAAAAAAAATTAAAAATAAAAATTATACGTTAGAGATTTCGTCTATGAACAAAACTAATTTATTCACTAATCACCAATTAATTAACCACTAAGTAATGGACTTAACCCTCTTCCGTAAGAAAATGAGGTTTGGTCCAATTTCATGGGAACTGGGAAGTCTCTCTTTGAAAGTAGTTTGGATGGAACGGGAAAAGGTAACTTGAAACAAAATTATACGTCCTTAAATTTGATCTACCTACCTTTCTCGTGATCATTCATTAAAGCTGAGTCATTATCCTAAATTACCATAGGACCATATCAGGATGGTGTCACTTTGTTAGGGAAAGCCTCTAATTGGATAGCTTCCTTTGCATTTACACGTTGATGTGTGTACATTTTTTTGACAACATTAACTTTTCTGATTATTATTATAAACAAAAAAATTAATATATTAGATTTGTCAAAAAAAGAAAATTAATATATTAGATTTATTTTTTAAATAATATACAATATATGATAAAGATTATATATATCATTTAATAATTAAATCTTTTTTAAAAAAATTATTTAATGATTGAATCTAAAATACTTATTTTTATTTATAATAATGATCAGATGAGGTATTTTTTTAGGCTAACAAACTTAAATCATTTCAACTTATAAAAAATCTATAAGTAGAAAAGAAGTCAAGTCTAATTAGTTAAAGAATCTATAAGCAAAAAATTTGTCTTGAAAATATAAGTTTTGACTTTTAATTAAGTAATTACATCACTTTTTATAAAAGAAAGTTATATTTATTGATCAATGCTCCAAGGGCATTGTTTAAGGTGCGCTTGTTTCAAATTATATTTGTTGATTCTTATGAATAAAATAATTATATATATATATATATATATATATATATTTTACTAAATTTTATTCTCGAGTATAAAATGATTTTGGGAATGGAAAAAGATTTCCAAAGAAAATGGGGAGAATAAAGTTCTTGGGAATAAAGTTTTTAGAGTAAATAGGCAATCACCCCTCTGAAATTGTAAGTTTCGTCAATTACCCCCTGAAATTAACAAAACTTCAATTACCTCCCTGAAATTGCACAACGTTAATCAATTTACCCCCTCCGTCAAATTATTGTGTTAGTTAACATGACGTTTTGCAAATACCCCCCGAAGATTTGCACTTATGTACAAAATGCCCCCTGAACTTTATTTTTTTCTTCTTATACTTGACTCAAAAGATATTAAAGCCAAACAATTAACAGTTAGCTTTAATAATTAACAACAGGGAACGAAGGAATGAAAAATTTGGATACAAATCATTTTACATGTGATTGCAACATTGAAGAAAATAATTGTGGCATTAAAAGCAGAATGTTAAGAGCTCACTTTCGATTTGGGTGTAAGGGTGAAAATGATCTGAGAATGAAGGATGGTGCTTTACCTATAGTTATTTTTGTTGCTTTCGCACCGGTTTCCGACCCACCAATGGTGGGCGACTAATCCGGCTCATGCGTAAAGGCATGCGCACTGGCCAAGCGTTATTCCCCCTAGAATTCAAACCCGGTATTTCTCAAGTACGTCTTTGGAAGGAGCTCCTTGCCACTGGAGCCCAAATAAATTGGTTTGTTTTACCTGTAGTTTTGTTCGTTGTAATATCTACATTATTTTTACCAATAGAAAAATCATGATTTTCACTCATTTCCATTTTTACTAAGCATAATGTTAATATCTATTGTTCAATCATACTAAGAGGAAAATCATTATTTTTACTCATTTTCATTTTCCATTATTTTTAACAAACGCCAGATTAGGAAGTCAAAATCAAAAGTTTTCCATTCCACTCCATTTTCAAAACTTATTTAACCCTTTTATAAATACCTTGGAATAAGATTTCCATCTTTATATTCCAAGAAAGGTTGTTCCTAAAGATAAATTTGATAAACTTAAAATAAAAACACCCTTAATATTCTCCTATTAATACATATTTTAAAATGTTATTAATAATTTTTTTCAAAATATTTGCTATTAATAAATAAATAAATTTATTTTTTTAAAATGTGTCATAATAAAGGCTCCGGTTAGCCTCACGGAAAAATGAAATGGTGGTTAACATCAATCAATCAATTTTCCGTAATCCGTGAATCGCCATGCAAATCTTGAGATGAGACAGTTGCCGACTTGCCGTCAACAAATTAAATTGCGTTGAAAAGCAAAGGAACAATAAATAGTAGTATAAAATTCATTTCATTTCATTTTTAATAATGGAAAAAAGAACAATAGAGAGAGGATGTTTAATACTTGACTTCAAATGCCACAAAAGATTTGAAACTGCCCTACATAAACAAATAATCTAGAAAATAGTAACATAATAATCCATGAACTTATTATTAATTGAAATTTCAATAGAAGCACGTCATCATCATAAATCAATATAGATCTATAACTTAGACCTCTTTAACACCAGCAGCAACAGTTTCATTGACCTTGTTAGCAGCTTCCTTGACAACACTTGATTTCTCTTTCTCTTCTTCAATTTCAAAAGCAGAAACAGGGAAACTTCTAAAAAGTCCAGAAGGTGTTTTGAAAGTGATTTTACCAGTTGGTGGATCATCAATATAAATATCACACAAAGTTACCCAAATCAAAAGCTCTTTGGTTTTAACACCATTCAGTTTCTTGATCTTACCATTTTCAACATAAGCAGTTACTTCAGTTGCATATGAAACAGGCTTCCCAATCTTTTCAAATTTGTGTGTTATGCTTTTCTTCTGTTTCAGCCAAACAAAACCTGTTTCTCTGTTGTAACCAACTTCAATGATGTCTTTCAATGGTAAAAGACCATTTGGGAGAGAGATTTCTTTGAGAAGCTCTTTGGATTTCACTTGACACATTTCGTCTCCATGGTAAACCTCTGATTTGGATTTGATTTCCTCTGTTACTAACGACATCGTTTTGAATGAGAAACAAAGATTACGCTACTGAGATTTGTTTAAGATTCTTGATTTGTTTTGTTGTGCGGTTACAATGGTAGCGGTGGGTTTCTTTTATAGTTCTTGAGTTCTGAAATTGACCCTTCATTGTCACGTTAATTTCAATAACTGCCACTGCCCCTAATTAATGCGACATTTAATTCTTTATCTTCCACGTCCACTCTCCGAACCAGGATTATTATTTTTTTCTAAAATATTTATTATTCAACACGGTAAGGACAAATCTTTATTGAAAATATATTATTAATTAAAAGAAAAATACATAAAACTTCGATCATTTATTTTTTGGATTGTTTTTTCGTCTAATTTCTTTATTTGGATTGTTTTTTCGTCTAGTTGTTTGGTTGGAAATTCACTTTTTTCGAGTGAATGAATGAGAAGTTCGAGTTTTTTTTGTCTAGTTGTTTGGTTGGAAATTCATTTTTTCGGGTGAATGAATGAGAAGTTCGAGTTTTTTTTCCGTCTAATTGTTTGGTTGGAAATTCACTTTTGTCGGGTGAATGAATGAGAAGTTCGAGTTCGAATCTCAACCACAACATATGCTATGTTCTTAGAAATCGTGGTTGGTCCTAACACATCGTAATTGAGCTTAACACAATCTCACTAAATCGACTTGTGATGTGAGAATTACCTCATTTATAAACTCATTGTCAGATTATCTCATATCCGATATGAGACTCTTAACATATGTATAATGTACCGAATTCAACTTATGAGAATATAATTGTTTCTTTACTTTAATTAATAATTCTTTTTTATAGATATTGACTTTTTTTAAAACAGCAAAATTTATTAAAAATCATATCTCTGTTCAAGATAAACATAGACAAATAAGACTAAAACAACAAAGTAAAAGGCGTCGCTACATCATTTTAGAAGATAAAACCGATGCTCATAAATAAGACATTCATAGATATAAAAAACACATAATTGTTGCATTTTACGAGAAATATTTGTAGAATTGCTAAAAGGTTTATACAAATTATATATACATTCATTGGTAAAAAAAAATTACATATACATTCTTTTTATGCAAATTTATATACAAATCTATTCGGATCAAATTATTTTGTAAAGAAAAATATAATATTAAATTCTTACTATCTAGATGTTCCTTAAATACTTTATACTTGTTTCCTCCTTATTTTTTTCTAGTCGTTTTTTAAAAAAATTGTTTATTTTTTTCTTCAAATTTTTATAAAATATTAATAATTTATTTGTCTATTATACTTTTAAACGTTTATAGCAAAGAGATAAGATAAGTCGCAAATGGATAAAATAATCTTTAAAATATAAAATAATTTATATAATTATTTGGATAAAATAATTATTATAAATATATATATATATATATATATATATAATTTATTTGGATAAATTAATTTTAAATTATATATATTTTAAAAGTATTGAATGTATGCATTAAATTATTGTCCCTTTAAAATTAACGGACAGAAAATAAATAAAATGTCAATTTAATATGTATATAATTTTTTCCTTTTGTAATACTCATTTCCATTTGCGACTAATCTGTGAGTTGGATAAATCCACAATTGATGTCATTTTGTCAAAAAACAATTAATCGTGTAATTTCTTCTTTTTCCTTATAAGAATTAATCGTGTAATTTATGGTTCTGCAATAGCACGTCAGTTTTCATTTTCAACAATCAATGATCGTGTTTTTTTTTTAGCAAAATGATCGTGTTTTTAACTGTAAAAAAAGACCATATAATAATGTTGGCTATTTTTTTTGTTAAGAGATAGCAAGAGATTTAATATAAACAGATAATTACACGCAACATGCAGTGATATGCTTTTCTGGAAGTATTGGTACCCTATATGCAGTGATGCTACCATAATAATTCAAGGTTTGATAGAACTTTTGGTCACCTTGTTTATGTGTTAGATATGGACCTCAAAATTGAATCAAAATACAAAATTCTTGTGGAGAAATAAAATTTGCTTTCTTTGTCGAGATTGACTATGAAAACATGCTTGACTTTTGCAACCATTGCAACTTTTTTGGTCAACAAGTAAGCTATTGCAAGAGAGTTAAACGTGCACTAGGTATGGAAGAACAAGAGATGATCAATAAGAGGAATTTTAGACTAATGCAGAGGAAATCTTTTCTGAAAACCAAAGATGATATGTAGGTTCAAAATATATAAGTTGAAGTTATCAATATGGAAGGTTCCAACTCCAAAGGTATGAAACCAGCTGAAGCAACGGAATTAGCCTCAGAAAACTGGTTCAAGACTTTGAAAATAACGCAGCAGATGGTGTTAGAAATGAAGAAAGGCATCATGGCAATATTGGATACGATCAAAGCTCCATTGCCTCATAATTTGTGGATGGAACTCAAATTGATAATGAATAGGAAGCGAGTGAAGAAGATGTTGAAGTTGATCAAGAGGTTAATGCCGCAAAGGATGTGATTCATGATAAAAATGTTAAGTTTAAATGCATTTGGTAACTCTATTTCCAAAAAAAATAAATTTTGGTCCTCTTTTAAAAAATCGTTTTTCTTTTTGTCCCTCTATTTAACTTTTTTTGGAATTTTTCTCCTTCATCTTATTTTTGAATCACTTTTTATGACGAGACATTGCCTATCAAACCACACTGAATATTCATGTCAACAAAAATACACATAATAAGCAATTAAGCATTGTCATGTTCTTTAAAAAATAAAAGCAGTGTCATGTGATAAATGAATAGATTATACATTCAAAAAATGTTCTAAAAATGAGACGAGGACCAAAAGTCCAAAATAAATAAAATGAATCACTTATTTTAAATCTCTAATTTTCGTACAATTTTCTCAACTAATTTGTATGAAATGATCAAATGAACACTTATAACGAGGGAAAGGAGTAACTTGCAAGTTATGCACATAGTTTTAATTAGATAATACGATTTGGAAACCTAAATTAAAATTACATTGAAAATTAAAAGTAACACACTTTTTAATATTTTTTATTAATATGACCGTTATTGCGGGACACAAGGTAATGACACATCTTTGATGTTTTCTTATAAATTTGAAATTGTTTTTTTTAGGACAATTTTCAAGTCTTTACATGTTTAGACAATACTCAAAAGACACTCATTAATATTTTTATAAAGTGATGAGCGATTAACTAAATTAACACCAAATCAAATAGACAACATGTTGTAGAGATGTGTCTCTTTGACAATATATGGCTCTCTATTTTTCCACGAACTCCGTATAATAAATTATTTTAAAATAAATAAGTGTTGTTAAAATATAATTATACTATAGTAATTGATTCCTTAGTAAGATTCACTTAATAACAGTAAATGTTAGGTTGGAGGAGCTGGGTGATTATCATATATTGATATAACAAAATTACTGTATAAACATCTCAATAAGCACCTAATGGGAAAGTCATTGCCGACTGAATTGAGACCGATCTTCCCAAATACTCGTACTTAATAATAAAGTAATCCTTAAGACCCAAAAAATAAAATAAAAAATAATAAAGTAATCCAAAAACCACGTAAAGTAGTCTCATGTGAGGAAAACTATATACCCAACCACAAAAGATAAACATTTAGATATGTTTACGTTAAATACAAAAATTAAAAGAGAATAAAATTAAATAATATTAATTGATATGATTTAATTATTTTTGTTTTAAATTTTTTAATTTAATGTAAGTTTTTGTCATAGAAGAGTTTTTATCATGTGAATCATGGACTGTTTATTGTTTGTTCTGTTCATGTAGGTAGTTGGGTACAGTTGAAATTAGTTGAATTGTCCACTTTGACCTTTCCTCTATAACCCATGGTTGAAAATTTATGACATCATGGAGGGGATGGCGTTGAGTTGGAGACAGATATCAATGAAAAGAAAATGTAGCTGGCAACATCACCAAAGGTCTGACAAAAGGAAATTAAAAGAGTGAATGTGGTCAAATAATTTCTCTCTCAGATTCATATGTAAAGATAAATTAGGGGCAAACAATTTTATAGTATCTCGATTAATCAAAATTGTCTTTTAGTTGTTATTTTGATCTTTTGCTAGTTATTTGGATCCTCAATTTTTTTTTTGGTGGTGATCCTGAAATATGTTTCATTGATCATTTTATACTTCACACGTTAGAAATCAAATTAGTTGTTTATTCGATAAATTAGTCTTTAAAATTGCGATCCCTTTTATCAATCTTGTTGCAAAATAGAGATAACAAAGTTGACAAAAATCTGGGAAACATGATGAATGCTCTTTTCTTCTTACAGCTTACCCCGATAAATTGGTTTCCAAAACTATTACTATTAATTTTGACGCAAAACAGAGATACACAAGATTTGCAAAAATTTGGGAAACATGATGAATGCTATTTTTTTCATCAATACATGATGAATGTTCTAAGCAAGACGTACGTCAACTCAATAATTTTATTTTTTTGTGAAGTAAGTCAATTCAACATTTATGATCTGGTTAGATGATAGATTGATTGAATTTATTGTTGACCTACACCATCAAAACTAATTTATGGTTCAAAACTAATTTATGGTTAAGATTCTCTTCATTTCTTTCGTCAGAAGAGATAAATACTTTAGAAATTTGAAAAAAGTATAAAATAATCGTCATCTTAACTGGTGTCTCTGAAACACTGGTTAAGGATACCAAAAATTGATTTTTTTTTTTTACTTTCTATATATAATTACACAATTTCAATGATTAACTATTATATAATTTCTTTCAAAAAAATCTTAGCATTTTTCTAAACAAGTCAAAATAAAATATAATGCCTTGCTCACAAGTGTTTAAAATAAAAACTAAAATAGAAAAAATTGAAAACTATTATGTAAAAAAATTACTTTTTGATATTTCAGTGTATTAAGTACACAAATCTCAATAAAACTTCTACTTTTTCAACAGGTACCCGTGAATGAGTGCTTCCCTTGTTTTTAAGATCTTAATTTTGTTTGGGTATGTTTTAAGATTTTATTTGTCCACGTCCATGCATATCAAGTCTTTATCATGAACAGTGAATGAATTTGGCGAGTGGCTGCTACAAAATTATAAGAAAAATGAAAAATGTTAACGAACGTCCACTTGTTATCAAGACCCAAAATAAAGACTTCGTGATTGCTTATTAATTAAAGGCATGCTTGCAGACTTTAATAATTTCATTTTTAAAACGATTCGTATTGGGTCATTTTGAATGACCCTCCTCTAGTTTTGATAATATTCTCTTGCAATGCTATTGATATGATTTATTTCATAGGGAGTAGTTGATTTGCCTTTGCGTGTTTCTTTTTTACTTTTATTATTGCGTTATCTACTAAAAAAAACAAGATCACAAGACCATTATGATGCAACACAAAATAACTCAAGGATTTAGCTAACAAACCTAACCAGAATGCTAAGATGATGATCAACTATCAATCATGACATGATTTTTAAACACCCCTGGTTCCAGCTAAATATGCTCAGATTTATAGAGCACAAACAGTAGTAGCATGGTTGACAAACAAACAAAAAACAGATATTGCATCACAAAACTCAAGAAAGTACGCCTTCAAAAAAAAAAAATTGTATTGCGAAATTTTATCCTTCAATTAAAACTGGAGAAGTAAAAATGATCCTGATAGTAATTCTGCTACAAGTAAACAGTCCTCAAACCCATAAACAGGAACCTGCAGCCATCCAAAAAAGTCGGACATTATTTATCGATATATCATGATACACTAGCAGATATGCTTCAAATTATTAGGTGGGTATCAAACAACATTAAAAAGGGTGCATTGGTTACCGATCTATAACCATTGGATATACTTAACAGTTTATTATGACTTATGAATATATAAAAACAAACCACTAGAAAGAAAAACCATGCATTTTAATCGGTCTATTGCTGCAAAATATCAGCCAAGACTTACAACAGAGATTTTTCATGCACACGGCCAACCAACACTTTGCATATGTATCATGGTACATAATATAGGAGAGGAATAACTTCAACTTCACCCTAACCAATAACAAAACCACAACATCTACGAACCTTAACTTCAAGCCATGTCCTCTTAAGCCTTCAATCTAGAATGTACCTACAATGTACTCTATACCTGGCCGATTCTCTAATTCTCTAACTGAAGGAGAAAAATAGATGATGTAAAAATACCAACTTTTTCAGAAAAATACTTGTTATAACTTTTCAGAGACACAATGACTGAGGGGAAGCACAACACATGCTATGCTAAATCAGGTGGCATTGGAGAGGTGGAGCCTAATAAGACCATACTCCAGTGCGGAAAGACCATTTTGGAAGGCAAATCTTTTATACCCTTTAGGTTTGGGATCAGAAACTACAGTTCATAGTTGGGGCTCTTCCCTTGCATATACCTGGGTTTTAGATACAGATTTGTTCTAAAGCAAAGTGCAACAGATGAAACTACCCTTTCATCCGTCCAAAGTTCAAGATAATTTTAGGCACTTCTCAAGATTTGTTGTTAGTGTTCCTGCTAGCTGTGGACTTTATCATCTACAGAGTTAGTTAAGTCATTCTCAACTTTCCACCAATTCATTCTTAAATACTTGAGAAGTGCCTAGAACTATCTTGAATACAAGTGCACAACTAGCAGGAACACTAAAAATCTACCAAAAGATACGTGGATATAAATGATTTCTGAATGAGCCACACACATTTTGAAAAGGGGAGAAGGGCAATTAATTAAAATAAGGGATATGCTAACCAGTGCCATCGGGGCACTAGTTAAGAAAACCAATATAGAAAGATTGTATAGGGAATTGTGGAAGAGGGAAGTATTTAACTTCTGAAAGTCAAAACTTGTTGTTTTCGATGAAATAATTCTATTTTTAACTTTCTTAAACCCTTAAAATAAATCATAAACCATTGAAGTTTTGGAATATGGACGCCAATTCTAAATAAACTTTTATGAACTGAAACCAACAAGTGCAATAAAATCCTATTGAGACCTATGGTTTTAAATTGCATCCCAGACACCTGACTGTGTCGGAACGTAATGGTTTTGGAGAAGGCATAACCATAACTGTGGCCACATAAGCCACATTCGTTTTCAATTTCATGCAATATCCAGGATAATGACATAATCGCAACTGCAACTTAAATTTCGATGAAACCTTTAAACTAAACAATCATAAAGGAAGTCTATTATAAGACTATGATATAGCCCAAAAATAAGAATGACAAAATACCCCATGTCATAATAACAAGGGAAATAAATTGATTCAGTATGAATGAATCATAAAATATTAAGAATCCCAAGATCATTTTCATAACTCAAACAAAAGCCACGCAAACATGTATGACATTGATAAAACCAAGCAGAGCATGGAACTGAGTTAGAAAAATTACCTTTTAAGCTTGACCATCAGTTTTCTTATCTTCCACATCATTGGTAGCAGTAGCCGTAGCAACTTCCTCTGCACCATCAACAGCCTCCTCAGCACCATCTGCATGCGGTTGAACTTGCTCCTCCTCTGGTATTGGCTCCTCCACATAGTCGTTCTCAAATGCATCAGCTGGAACCTCATAAATCCTAACCTGTGGCTTAGATGGATCCTTCACAAGAACATATTTCCCCTCATTCAACTTCATGCACAAGTCCACGATAGATTTCACAATCCCCCACATATTGGTTGGATTCAAATTAATTTGTGCAGCAAAGTCCTTAGGTTTATACCCAACCACAGCCAAGATCACATGGTTAAAATGATCACGAGGATGAATCCGAGACACATATCCCAACTTCATCATATCAGCACTAGCCAAAAGAGCTTGAGCAGTCCACTTCGCCAACTTATTAGCATTATTCTTAAGCTCAGTAGCCAACACAGCACCCCTTTGTGTCTCCAACTTCTGCCTCCAATCAACACCAGAATACTTGGGATCAAACTCATTCAATGCATTCAAAGTAAGGAAAGACCTCTGGTTGTTAACATCAACAACACTATGAACCTCACACCTAGCAACAAGATACATATCCTCAGCAAGCTTCCACCTCCTATACCTATAACCAACAGAAGCAACTTCTTCCCCTTCATTAGCAAACGGATTCGGCTCATCAAAAGTAACCTTTTTCCCATCTCTAATCAAAACCTGCTGAGAGAAATTCTGATTGATATAAGAAGCCTCCACGCTAAGCGAATGAGCGGAATTAATATCATCTTTAGCCTCAGGCAATGGCTCCTGAGAAGTCTCATGAACAGAAAGCAAATCCAACTGAGACCCATCACGCTTATCAAAGAAAAGCTTGTTCCCAACACGCTGAACAACAATATCCCAAGAGTAAACAGACCTAGAAGCACACATCAGCGTAGATAAAATTGCATCGGTAGCAAAAACCGTAGCTTTATCCTCATTCGCAAGCCTACGAATAACAGGGTCATCAGTGGTGGTAACTTTGAAGAAATTCCTATTCTTAAACCTCTCAAGACGACGCTCATTCTTCGGTGCAATTCGATCATAGGAACGATCGTAGGTTTCTAGGGCACCGCATAAGAGAAGATCTTCAGGCTCTGAAACGGTGAATGACAGTTTGGAGAAAGTTGAAAACGGGATCTGATCATGCATGTTCCATTCGGGTTGAATATCAACCGAAGATTTGAAAAGCTCACGGCGGTGATTGCTAGGGTTAGAGCGGCTCTGGTAATGACGATCACGACGAGCTCTTTCTTTTTCAGCTTCACGTTTCTTGGCTTCGACTTCTTCATCACGACGTTGAGGAAGCTGAAGCTGACGTTGGAAACGCCATTTAGGGCCGAATTTGGGACGGGGAGGGGGTTTACCGTCAACGAGACGGAAAGAGGAGTCGTCTTCGGCGAAGTTAGGGAAGGAAGGGTCGGAGGTGAAATCGAAAGCGGTATCGGCAGGGTTTTTAGATCGGTTAGGGTTGTTGTTGTTGTTGTTGAAATTCCGAGTCCAATCGGCGATTCTGCCGAGTTTGTCGGAACGGGAGAAAGGAGCGAAGGGGACGTTGGTGTTATCGGCGGTGGATTCGAGTGGGCCCCATCCGTCAGGGTTGAAGGGAACGGCGCCTAGGTCGAATGTTGCAGCTGAAGGCATTTTTGGTGTTTGAGAATGTGGAAGAGACGCACTCTGTTTTCAGACTCAAAGATAAGTGTGGAACAAATGGGCCTGTATACTGGGCCAATATAAACACTATTTTAACCCAATTCAGTCTTTTACTATCAACACCTCCTTTTTATCACTTTTTCACCATTCAACACATATTTTTTTAACAAAGAAAAGTTAATTTTTTCACAAATGTAACTTAAAAAGATAAATGCATAAGAGCAAAGTATAATCAATAAATTTCATTTTTTACATTTTCAATGTATAATCATAATGCAATTTTTACAAGCAAATGACAAAGCAGCCCAGGCCATCCAACTTCTAGCTAGCTGGGTATTATACACATTGATACAATATATATATGCTAGTTCTTAGTCTATAGGGTCTTCTACTTATAGTCTTATATTTCAATCTAGAGGAGTATATATTGTTAACAAACAGTTTATAACAGCCTCATACCTTTTGCTTACAGGATCTTCTCATTGCACTTGATATTAAGAAGAATAAAACCAGTATTTTTTTTGAGTAAGCAAAAAGCATGAACTAAGGGAAATGAAAGTTAATACAGATCATAAAACAGTTGTGCCCTCTTTCTAGCTACATACAACATGAACCATTTGAGAGTAGATCGAATCTTTTGCCAATATTTTTTCAGTTTCAATTTGCTTGATGTTTGCACAACAAAGTTGGGGGAAGAATAATGATTGCTAGGTCCTGCTCCATCATCATAAACAAAGGAGAAAGGATTTGTATTTACTTGTTCCAACGTGTAACTTCCAAATGGACCAATCTGTGATACCTCTACCTCTTCTCCAGAAAAGTATGGTGACATTTCTCCCAAGGCTGCCATTTGATCACAAAAGTCAGAACCTACAAGGCCACTTTGTGAGATTGAGGTAGACAGCCACATGTCTGGTTGGAATGAAAATGGTAGGTCAAAGCTTGTAGAATAAGCATTCAACGGGCCTGAAGGATAGAATTGGGATATCAGCGACAAAAAGTGATAACAAAAAGTTTTGAAACATAGGTATATACACTCTTCAAGACTCATCCCCTAGACAACTCGAGACTTTTTCAGTTTTGAAATGCATCCAAAAGTGTTTATGCAGAATATAAGTGTACAGATATAGAGTACCTTGCTGAGCAATTGGACAGTCAAACTGTTGCAGGGCTTGATCTTGACCACCATATTGTGCAGTTTGTACACTTGCTGATGTCTCCACCAAACCATGTATTGTTGTATCAATTGGCAATGGTTTTAGATCATTCAAATTTTTGTAAGCATGTTGCT
>Ga0209282_1001263_pt1 | contig 13716 bp, 3 predicted proteins | sample Mtrugardesep15_FD_187529 | JGI IMG/M metagenome (GOLD analysis project Ga0209282, IMG submission 187529) | Root nodule microbial communities of legume samples collected from California, USA - M. trunc garden sep15 (SPAdes) (version 2) | ecosystem: Host-associated > Plants > Roots > Nodule...
ATTGTTGCAGGCAGAGCTGTTATCCTTGTCTTGTAGCAGAGACAAACTCTGTGTAGTGGAGGTAGTGGTTGTACACTTCGTACAATTGTACTTTGTCAACGTTCTACAAAAGAACAAGCATCCAATGCCTTTGCATCCTTTTGAATTAGTCGTTGCTCTTCTTTTCCACTCTTCTGCAATGCTTAGACGACATTGAATCCATTGAACAACTTTTGAAGCTTTAAGTTTGCATCTCCTGATGAACTGCAGCTTCTGGTGATCTTCAGCTTTTGATGAACTAACTTCTGATGAACTCACTTCTGATGACACATCATCACTTCAGGAGCGCTTTGTCTTCAGGAGCACTTTGTCTTCAGGAGTAGTTCTCTTCAGATGCTTTTAAGCTTCCTTTTTGTTGATTACTTTGCTATCTTTTGTTCTTCCAGAACCTATTAATGATCTCAAAATATTTGTCTATGGTCTTGTACACTTGAACAAATATTAGCAAATCCAATTGACAATTTTTTAATACCTTGTTATCATCAAAACTCTTAAGGGTAATGTTAAACACATTTTGTTCCAACAGCGACCCCAGACACTCGCCCGAACTCAATCGATACTTCCTTTATATTTGACCCAACTCAATAGCCCATTAACCCATTTAAAAATAATAATAATTTGGACAGACTCAATATTTTCACGCACGCACAAGAATTCCTAGCTCTATAATTTTTGCCCCAACTCTAAAATTTCTGACTCCACCACTGTCCTTAACTATATATAACAACTAACTCATGCTCCCCTCACTTACCACCTCACCACTTCTTATTCCTTTACCACGTCTCCTACTATAAACCCTCCAAATCCTAGGCCTCACGTCATGGTCCACATTCTCTATATCATCCTTAACCATTTGAGTTGTTCCCATCTTGTATTACTCAAATTTTGATGAATGAAATGGCTTAAGTTTGTTATTGTCAACAAAAAATATCATTTCAAATTTTTAACTGCATTGATTATTTCTCAACCAACACACTTTTAATTACGTGCAGTTTTTTTCTACATGTAATAAATATTATGATAAGAAAATAAATTAATTATTTTAGGATAAATTTGTAAAAAAAATGCTAACAACACTCATTTTTCAACACTTTCTCTAGCATTCACTCTTTTATTAGATGAAATTAATGTATGTCCCACGACTTTGTGTCTGTTTTATTTTCAAAATGTAGACCTACAATGATTTAAACAAATAAGATAGCGAGTATTAGAGATGATGTTCAAAAGAGAGTTTTACTGACACCAGTCTTACTTGTCAATCCACAATGATAAAGCATGTATGATGTATGTAATCTTTTTTCAAAGGTAATAAAAAATGTTTACTTATTGACCAGGAATGATTTGATACATAAGTTGGGAGTCACTTCTCTTTTATTTTATTTTTTTGTGAATTTTAACATAAATTTATCGTAAGAATCAATAAGGGAGATGGAATTTGAATTCTCTCCATCGAATTTTCTTTTCAATTTTTAATCTCCACTATTGAAATACACAAACTATTTTTCTTTATAATTAACTATCATTTTCTCTCGCATATTTGATATTTGAGATTACACTTAAAAAATTGAGAAATTTTTTAATGATGAGAAATTTGGATTCGAACCACATATTGTGATATCCTATCGATTGAGTTATGGTAAGGAAGAACTTTTTTTTTAAAATAAAGACTTTTTGTATTAAATAAATAAATAACATATCTTTAAATATGTCGTGAATCTAGTGATACACGTGGGGTGTGCATTATCAAAACGTGGGGTAATTAACGAATGTATCCTTCACGTTGTGGGGATGGATTTTATTGGTGTGAGAGAACAAAGGCGTGATTCTTTTCTCGCTTGTCATCATCATGTGTGTGACCTTGGTATATTAGGCCAAAGCAGATCTCCATGTAGCATCTATGCTATTAGAGTACAATAACCATTTTAGTGTTTTTCTTTCTTCTTAATCATCAAAGAACAAATGTTTTGACCATTTTAGTGTTTGAAATTATAAAGATCGATCAATCAAGTACTTCAATTTTGTGAAATATAGTCATTTTCACAAATTTTACACCAAATTTTAAAGATTTTAGGTTTATTTTGATGAAATAAAATACTATTTAAATCAAGAATCCTACTAGGAATCAATAAAAAAATATTGTCATGAAAATACAATCGTAAAACCCTAGAATTATGTGGATTTTAAGTTGAGGGTTCAATTAGGTCATTCACTTATGGACCACGAGAACAACACCAATAAATTAAATAGATGGTTTAAGTTTATTCAAATTAAAAGTGAAAACATATACAATTACTCACATTCAATCTTATCCTAAAATCCTAAAAAAAATTGTAACCCAAAAAAAAATCCTATCCTAAAATGGTTTCAACCTATGTTACTATTAGTGTCGTAAATCTTTATCCATATTCAGATACGCTCTTCCCCTTAAATGATCATAGACACAATCAAAATTGAAAATTAAGTTATGATCCCTAAAATTAACTAATTTATTTTTCTTCTTCAACAAACCACAATTTTCCCCTTTTTAGTCAAAACCAAATGGTAAAGTGGAAATCAAATATCATCAAATTGAGAGCATTTACAACCACCCCCCAACAATAAAATTATTGTCAAAGTAATAGTCACGTCATTTCTCTATAAAAAAGTTACATTTCTTAGTTCTTCAAACAAAACTCTTACAACACTTCGGTGGCATTCTCTTTAGATTAATTTGTGTGTCTTTTATATTTATACTACCCTCCCTTAAGTTGATATTTTTAACAAAATGAGCTGATCACAATCAACTTGAATTACAAATATTAAAAAATTATAATGAACCATCTAAAGCAAAAAAGAAAAAAGAAAAAAAAATCCAATGACAACTTATAGAACCAATGAAAAACCAGTCGAAATAAATATAATATAATATTTGAGTTTTGTAGAGGTGTTTCATAAGGTGTGGCCTACATTATCTCTTATGATTCGATTCTTGAACAAAGAAGATTGAAATTACATGTTGAACTAAGGAGAAGAAGTTCAATGTTCTTCAGATAAAATGGTAATTGATCGTATGAAGAAACAAAAATGGTGAGGCCTACATTATCTCTTGATGAATTAAAGGTAATTTACCCCTAATGACAAGTAGGATTTGATTATGAAACATGAGATGAAGATCGCATGTTGAATGAAACAGATGAAGAAATTTGGTGTTCTGAAGATGAATAAGTTTGGTGTTCTGGAGATGAAAATGATATTTGATTGTAAGAAAAAAAATGAATTTTTCTTTGAAATGGGTAAATTACCCTAAAATCATTAAGAGGTAATGCAAAAAAAAACCGTTTCATATACATATAATCGATGAGATTCGACGTGACAAAACATTCTCAAAGTAATAAATACGGATCAAATATGGAGCTACAAAAATAAAATCGAAGCACACAATTTGGTTATTAAATTGCTAGATAGTAGACCAAAGGGGTGCCATTTAGCCTGGGAAAGGCTAGTTTTTCCCACCATGGGAAAGTTTTTTTCTGACCATTAGATCTAGTGAAGAACACATCTTTATCATAAACTGTCAGTATTAAATCTAACCACTCATCTTTCTCCTTGCTCTACCACCATTAGTTACTACACTCCACTTTTTGAGTCTCGTAAATTATGGGACCAATTCATGTTTGGCAAATGCACTCCATTCTATACCTAATGGGAAAGAATAATATCAAGCAGTATATACATATACATTCCAAATCAAATAAAGTACTACAATAGGTATTGGTATTCCATACGAGACATTAGTACTTTTTATAGAGACCTTCTCCAGGCATAAAAATTAAAATAAAATCCACAAAATTATTCTAATGCATCAAACAGACACGCATAAGAGCACTTTGCTTTCGATTGCAACATTTTGTATTATTTTTAAAAAAAATGAAAGATAGCTTCATTAACTTGTGAAGTGTGAATAATGTCATTGGTGAAGAAGATTGTGATGAGAAAATGGAGAGTAGCAAACTAGCAATCATTCCGACAAAGAGGTACCAGTTGCAGAGAATGATGAAGAAGAAAGAGCTGAAAATGCTCACTATTGGAGAATGCAGGATCTTGATGGACCAGCTGCATATTATTATTTTTTTGCACAAGTTAGATGCTTATTTGCAGGGCAGCAGGTCTGTCAAGAACAAATACAAGCACCGGCAAAAGGGAGATGGAGGGGCGGCGGCAGACACGAAGGTTTAGAACAGATCTGGTGAGGTGGTAGTGGTGGGGCAAGGAGGAAGATGAGTGGTTAGATTTAATACTGACAGTCCATGATAAAGATGTGTTCTTCACTAGATCTAATGGTCAGAAAAAAGCTTTCCCATGGTGGGAAAAACAAGCCTTTCCCAGGCTAAACGACACCGATCAAAGGATGTTGCATGCTGCAATTTCTCGTTCGTGAGAGCTCTTCTTGAATCTATGTTGTTTGTTCATGAAAGCTTCTTTTTTAAACCATTTTCATGCATCCAAAATTTTCCGCATCTTAACGATATTATTGTTGCAAACAAAATCATTAGGAATTTGTTGTGATTGTATAATGGTGGCAGAGGTTGGTGTTTCTTCAAAAGAATCAATTGAGTTCCTCATAGCTCTGATGATCTTCTTCGCAATAAAGTCCAAGTATTTCTTTACTTTCAAAAATCCAAGTATAAGAACGACATCACTAAAATATCATTTTAAAATTTATGTTGAATTTAACTTAATTGTTACAAAATCAACTTTTAGATTGAGATTGTCTCCACATTTATAAACTCGTGTTTAGTTTTTATCTCATCGATCCAATGAGACCTTTGACAACATTGTGATACCAATATATTTGTACCCTCATAATATGCTCTTCTAACACCAGACTATAAAATGTGTGGCTTTGCATTTCTTTCTCATATTATTTTTTTCCTATAGAGGAACTCATGGGTGGTTTTAAGGCCCGGCTAGCTTGGGCAGTTGCTTAGACTCTTGCTCAATAATTTTGCAATTTTTTTATGTAAATATCTCTGAATTTCTTATATAAACCTCTATAAATTTGACAATTTCTTTAGCTTTTATATTATTTGCTTGCAATTTCTTATGTAAACTCCTCTGAATGTTGATTATTTGCTGCAAGTGCAATTTATTACAAACTCAATGAGTGAAAGAGGCCTACATCTCAAAAATTGTAGAGGAGAAAATGTATTGTAAATTTTTTTGTCCAACCTTTATAATAATCCTGGCTTCACCGAAGAAACTTCTAATGTTTCCCACGCATGCACATGTCCCATATCAAAGTCAACGAAGGTTCTATTTATTTCCCTGCTAACCTAAGCAACTGGTAGCTGGAAATTTAGTGGAACATGAGTCATGACAGGCTAGAAAGTACGAGTGGTCAGATACCACAGAGGAAAGCAGCAGCCCAATGTTCCCAATTGATCATATTTCTTATTCACATGATAGAATTAGAAGGTTGGCTTCCAAATTGAAATTTCAAGCTCAAGTGCCTTTCAAGCCAGTTGAGTTAGAAAGCTAGAGAGTCAGTCCTTGGTCAGAGTTGCAAGGCTGTCATTTTTGTACTATACTCTTTCCTTGGCCTTGCGTTAGATTCTCTAATTCCAAACAGCAAGACCAAACAAAAGAGAATAATAACAATGAGAGTATTGACCAATTTGGTCCTTACATGCCATTCATGTGAAAATGTTAGAGACTAATTCATGTATTATTATTTTTTGTCAAGTATCGATCATGGTGTTGTCACGGCATATATCAATGGCAGCTTTTTTCCCTTCCTCCATGGCCAATTGTGTGAAGGATGGCAGCGCCACTTCGCCGATATGTCAAATTTTTTGCTCTTCACCATGGTCTACCATCGACAACATCATTGTTAGAAAATGAATTAGATTGCAAAAAAATTGTGACACATAATAATATGTGTGTTAGGATGAACTGCAAAATTCACATAGTCAGAGTAAATCACCGTCGTTTTGACAAAAGCTACACTTTCTAGCCTCACAAAATCACAATAATTCACATTGATTTTTCAAGCTGATCATCCACACCTACACATTGAATACCAAAGCAAAAAGGAGCAGAGGGATTTTCAACCAACAGAGCAACATGTTTGAACACACCGTCTTTCTGACAGAAAACGAAACTAGAATTGTACTTCTAGCATCTTATATTATATTATACTATATTAAAAAAACATAAAAATCTACCACAGTCACATTTTAGACAATAAAAGTACAAAACTAAAAAACAAGAGCTACCGACAGCAAGTAATATATCAATAATAACACCAACTACTTTAGGTACCAAAACAACCTTGGTTTGGTTAAACTAAAGGCTCGTGGCCTGTTCTGTTTGGTAGTGAAATTTTGTCATTTTTATCACACATGATTGTTACATGTAACTTGTATGGTTAAATTAATAACCATGGTTCCGATTAATCATCAATAATCACCCATTCATGCTCATCATCATTGCCATCATGCATAATCATTCAGCTTTGACGAACCGCACAAGCAACAACCTGTGCCCACTGTCTCAACCTTGTCTTCACCATTTGTGGATCATCATCTTCATAACATAACACACACAAACAAACAAAACTTAATCAGCAAAACTAAACACCATAGATCTTAATTCAAACTTGATTACTGCGGAGTAATTAACAATGAAGACACACAGTTAGAAAAATGAATTAATTCAAAGTATTCAAGGAGTAACTAAGAGGAAAATAAATTAGATAATAATTGATTGAGAATTTGAAACTAGAGAAATGAATTTAATGATAACAATTAATTAAATATTACCGTTGCCGAAGATGGCGGTGCGAGGGCTACCACGAGGAGAAGGAGTACCATCACGATCGGAGGCTGCGGAGGAAGAAGGTGTAGTTACGGCGGCGGATTTAGGGTTCCGAGAATCATTATAACTTTTATTAACAGCATGATAAAGTTCAAGAGCAGGTAAAGTATCAACAAGACGACGATCAGTTTCAACTTCAGGTGAAGATTCAAATCCAAAACCTAATTCAATGCAAGCTTTGAGTTCATCAACATCTTCATCAGTAACGCTTTTACTTCTCCGATTTTTCCAGTTTCCTTTACGACGAAGCCACGCTTCGTCGCGGTAAAGATCAGGCGACCACGATCGCTGCTTGAGGAGAGGAGAGGAGAACTCTTGTCTAAGAAGAGGTGGACGGTGGAAGAGAAAGGAAGGAGGTGGAGACGGAGGCGCGTAGGAATCAGACATCGGAGCGTGGTTGTGCGGAGGTCGAGGGACCTCGCACGGTGCGTTAGAAGACGCTATGGCTTATTAGGTTTTTTGGTTTTTTGTTTTTTGTTTTTGGATTCGGCGGTTTTTTGAATGGGAAAGAAGAGTGCAAAGATTTAAGGGTGTGGTGAGGTGGTAGATCAAGTTGGAAACCCTTACCTCTTTTTTATTGGTCCACGTAATTATGACCTGTTTTTTTCTCTTTCTTGTATTATTTTTGGTAAATATATACTAGAAAAGAAAAAATCTTAGATTGATTGTATTATTGTCATCTTGTTTGGTTCTTTGCTTGGCGTAGAATTATCGTATTTATTATTTGTTTGTTTACTTAATAGGCCAACCAATGCATCCCATTCTTTGTGGTATTGTGAATACACATTTGTTTTGTGTTTACTTTAGTGAGATAATCATTCACGTTAGCTAGCAAAGAGAATACTTTTTTTGAGGGAAACAAAGAGAATACTTGTATACTGCATCGATCTTAAATTATTTGTTTTGGTTATTTCTCTCCATTGAGAGGAAAAAATACTAGTCTTTTTGTAAGGACATAATAGAAAAATATGTAATGATGTTTCATTCGTACCGTAAAATGACATATATTTGAGACAAAAATAGTTTATTAGAATGACATATAATTTGGAACGGACATAATATTTTACGATATTATCCTTAATTAATGGTATGAGAAAATTATATTAAAAGAATTGATAGAAGATGTAATAATAAATAATTAATAATGATACAATAGAAAAATTATCATTGATGTTTTTTTGTTATTGTAAAAGGATTTATATTTTTAAATATATATTTTTTAAAACAACTTATAATTTAACACACAAAGGTAGTTCTTTTTTTCCTTCAAAGAACAATGGAGAGAGTAGCTTATTGAGTAGTGAATTAATAGGAGATCTTATGTGAAATTGATACCAGGATCACGATCATAAATTATTACACATGAAGTTAGCGAGCTTACTTAACGATATTTAAAATTAATAAATTTTTCTCAACATAAAAATTTTGAAACAAAAATACAAGGGAAATTAGTTTTGGATGTACTTACAAAACACATCCAAAAATGAATACCTAGATGAATGTTTTTTTTGCAGATGATATAGTTCCACTCGGAGAGTCGAATGAAGGATTAAATGGGAGGTTGGAGAATTGAAGCCAAACCTTTGAATCATACGGTTTTCGTTTGAGTCGAAGCAAGACAAGGTATATAGATTGTAATTTTAGCAAGAGGCGGAACATTTCTAACGTAGAAGTGAAAGATGGAGATCACAAGTTACACAGTTTAAATATCTTGTATCTATAGTACAAAACGACGGAGAAAAAAAGGAGATATAAACCATTGAATCCAAGTTGAATGGTTGAAATCGATGAGTGCCTCAAGTGTTTCATGTGATGTGAAAATACCTCTTAAGTTGAAGGAAATTTTTTATCGAACAGATGTGAGACTGATGATGTTGTATGGGACAGAGTGTTGAATGGTAAAGAACCAAACCAAACATAAAATAAGCATAGCATGAAGCGTTGGATATGTGGCAAGATTAGACGAGATAGAATTAGAAATGACAATATTGGAGTGTGTTGTGTGTGTGATATATATATATATATATATATATATATATATATATATATATATATATATATATATATATATGGGTTTTGCTATAAGCCACCCATGAATGTGTCTTTTAGCAACCCACACCTCAAGGTGTGATTTTCACTTTTTAGTTATAACTTTGCTAAAAGACACCTTCATAAAAATTAGTTGATGTCTTTTAGCAAATGCTCATAGAATAATTTACTAAAAGACACATTCATAAAAAATGTCTTTTAGCAAAACCCTATATATATATATAATGAGTTAGGATCCGTTGACATCAGGTGTCAACGGATTCGTTAACACCAAATCACATCCGTTAATTTAATCCAAAAGCTCTTGTTAATTCACTTAACAATGCATGTGAACCATCGCCCACATGATCTTTTATTCCATGGTTTTCTATCTCCTTCCTTGCTTGCACGTTCTCAAACATTTCACCAATCTAATGTGCTGCTCATGCAAATCAAAATCCCACCATTCCATTGTGGTGTAGATTAATTGAATCAAACATTAAAATATAAATATATTTAACCTAATTTCATATTTCAATGACAAATCAATTATATGATTGTCGTTCTTAATAATTTTAAAAACCCAATTCCCGTGATAGGCTTACTGATTTATCTGTACACTTAGAATTGGAAGCAATCCAAATGTGTAATTATTTTTTAATGATTTACAAACTAATATATCCAAATCAATTTAAACATGATATTCTCGTACCAATCCCATAATATTGGCACAAATTGTCTTCATGAGCTGTTATTGATACGATATGTTACCAAATAGGGAATAGAGATGTAGATAAAGAATAACAAATTTTCCAGAAAAGAATAAGGAGGAGTATCACGATGCCTCTGATTTGAATTCTAGATTTTCAGTGATTGAAAACAAATTAATGTCTTTTGTGGGAATAAGTTTGGAAGAAAGGTATTTGGATAAAGATGAATAGCCCCAAATCAATTAGGAGAAGCTTTGCAATGATGGCAGAGAAATAAACACAAATGAACGAACAAGAGCTTCAATTACAGAAGAAATAGCTCTTCGAAACAACGAGGAAATAGAAAACTAGGGATTTGAGGAAAAAAAAGATGCAGCGTATGGTCGACAAAATCTCTTCATGTGAGGTTTTAAGTGGATAAATATTAGCCTTTGGATTAATACAATAGACGGTTAAGATTTGGTGTCAACAGATCCTGACTCTCTCTCTCTCTATATATATATATATAGAGAGAGAGAGAGAGAGAGTTGTGTTAACACATATAGTAGAAAAGATGGTAGAAACTATACTTAAGTGGTTTGAGCATGCAGAGAGAAAACATGTGGATTTTGTAGTAAGGAGAGTAAAGATGAGGTGGAGTCAGATAACTAGAGGTTGGGATATACCTAGAAAAATTATACGAGAAGCTATTATGAAGGATCTAAAGATGAGGTGGAGTCAGATAACTAGAGGTTGGGATATGCCTAGAAAATACATAGTATTTTTATATATATAAAACTATGACGTAGTTTGATTCATCTAGCCCACCACACTTAGTGGTATAAGACTTGGTTGTTGTTGTTGGATTTAAAATAAAAATTAAACCAAGCTAAGTCAATACGGTTTGAGTTGGTTTATTGTTGGATTTTTTGCGAGACAATACAATTTTGTGTTTCCAACATTAAAATAAAGTTAAAAAGTTAAAAACAACCATCAATGTTTCAAATTCGATCTAACATTACAATTTTATATTCATCCAACAATGTTTTCATCAACATAGAACAAATTTAAAACACGAACTAAAAAACAACCCTCTTACGCAAGAAATACAAAAAACTAAGATTTCATCGTTTTTTAAAAGGTATCAATGAATTTCTATGATTCAAGATATATCTAACATAAACATGTATGCAAAAGTGCAAGTATTAACTTAAAGCACATAAATACATTTTTGAAATCAAAAGAATAGAAGAAACTTAACAAGAGAAAAACCACGTCTTAGTTAAAAAAAGGGAAAAACACGTCATTCTATACAAATTCCCATTGAATTTATGTGAGTACAAGGCTTGATGACAAAAGTTTAATTAGTGTTTCTGATATGTTGCAGTTTAGTTTAGTTTAGTTTAGTTTAGTTTGGTTGGTAAAATAAAAACAACAAACTGAATAATGTAGTTAAGTTAAAAAATGGACTTAATACATCATAACCAAATGAGATTTTTTGGGATTTTAAGTTTGGATTGGTACAATTTCTCTATTAGGTTAATTCGATTTTGAAAACCTCTACTATTGACACACCATATGTTACCTTCAAATGCATTATTTTTTTTCTTATTCTTTGAATCAATAAAAGCAAACAATTAACCAAGCAATTATACTTAAGTGGCCATGGATGAATCAATTTTTACCTAGACTTTACTTACCTTCCGATCAAGTTTGGAAGTGGCTACTAGCATAAATTAAAAAATTATTCTTTAGAAAAATTAAATACTTCAATTTCCAATACATTGAATATACATATATTTTAATATAAAATAACTCACCATTTATGATATTTACGGAGCGTTTCGATAACATTTCTTAACAAACCCAATAATTCAAAAAATTAAACACTTGTCAATATGATAAATATATATTTTAGGTTATGTGACACATCACGAAACCTCTTGAAATAGTCTCAATTTAATTGGTCTTGCATTTTTTTTGGAGAGGTAATTGGTCTTGCATAATACATATAGGCCATCTTTTTCTTATGGCGTGTTGATTCAATTGAGCATATTCGTACGGATATGCCGCATAGATGCATTAGCTAAGCATAAAGATCTTTGATATGTATAAATTAAGATCATTATTTAAGTACAAAATAAAAGAGCTTCAGCACCTATGTGGGCAAAAGAAATCATGCATTGTGGTATTTTCTTTTCTTGTATCTCAAGTTTGTTGGTAGTTTGGTTATTATAATACGATTCAAACGTTGTTATTCAGATTGTATGATACACTTCAACTTACATCCTGGCTGCTCTTTGACTCCCTCTTATTTTTTTTTTCGTAGTATCTATCATTTAGATTGTAATGTCTCGCCATTGAAACATATTTGTAGGGAGACTAACTCATGCGCTGATTTTTTTGCCGACTTTGGTCACTGTAGTTCCTTCTCTTTAGATGATTCTTCAACCTCGTTGTTCCTCTTCGACTGTTAAGCTTTGGTATAATGTAATGAGGTGCAGTATCCCTAGGTTAATTATTTAGTCTTTTGTAATTCTCTTCTTTCATAAAAAATGCATTATGCGAAACCTTATTCATTTGTTGGAAGGAGCATTTGTTCGAATGACGCATAAATATGAAAGTTATCAAGTAACATTTTTTAGCCAGAGCTAGCAAGTAGCATAAAATTGAAGGCAAGTAAATCAAATTTTATTCCTCTCTAATTACATTTGGTTATCGTGGTTAATTGTGTTTTTTTAGTTTCAAAAACCCAGCGTCGAGAGTCACACACATTAAGTGTTGAAAATTAAGTAAAGAAATGTGAGTTTGAACTCATGCCACCACATATGAATGTTCTTAAAACTTTTTATCATTTGAGATGTTCTTATTCCTTTAAAAAAGTTAAATATTACAATTTTCAATACATTGATTATACGGTTTTCATAAAAACTTACTTTATAAGGTTCTTAAAAAGTGCCTTAGAAGTACACTTTTTATCATTTACCTTCACAGAATTATTTTTCTTAAGCATTGTTGTATCAACCATTACTATTAAAATTATATATATATATATATATATATATATATATATATATATATATATATATATATATATTACAAATGTGATAGTTATTTTGAGATGAATGCAGTATATATCCTTAATATTAGTTCAATGCACTATTGACATCCAAATATGTCTTTAAGGATATCATGATCTAAGGACGTTTGGTGAGATAGTTCAAGTGATTTTTAGGTTAACAAGATATCGTGGGTTTTTTCATTCCTTTAAAAAAAAAGAGATATCGTGGGTTCTTATCTAGTGATAAGAGTGCATCAATGTTTTTTTTTTAAGAAGTTAAACTAGCTCATCTAAATTGATATTGAGGAGAATCTAACATAAAACTTTGAGGAAAAACAAACTCCAAAACCCCAAGTCAACACCACTAAACTACCAAAATGGATTGAGTGCATGTGCATCAATGTTAAAACTCTTGATATAGAACGCTTGACGCATGATGTGGTATTATTTGGCTTGAAACACTACTACTACAATTGTGCAAAGATAACCATATCTTATTTACACCAAAATACTAATTGAAATCCAATGTTTTAATAATATATAAGAGCATGAATGATTAAAGTCTAGTTGGGACACCTTCAATTCTCTTTTATTTTTATGCTTTTAATTTAGCAAAAATAAAAATAAAAGTTGAATCATATATGAGTTATATACAAACTGCATTGGTCTGGTTCGATCCCTGCTAATAACATTTTCTCTTCCTTTTAACAAACTAATTTTTGTGAAAATAAAATAAAATAAAGTATTAGGACATTTGCATATAAATAATGGTACTCTAAAACAGTTGTATTAATAAATTCTTAATCATGAAAGCAACCGAATTATAATCTTGACATAAATTTTTTAATTTGAATATGGGTTTATGTACATAGTCGTCATTTTCATGTGCAAGTCTAGTTATTTTGGAAAGATACTCTCATGTTGCTATCAAACTTAGTCTTGATCCAAGTATCCAACAAATACAAACTAAATCTCATAAAAAAAAAACGTACACACTCAATTAATTAGAACAATGCACCAAATACTTTTCCACAATGAAGTCAT
>Ga0209282_1001266_pt1 | contig 13710 bp, 10 predicted proteins | sample Mtrugardesep15_FD_187529 | JGI IMG/M metagenome (GOLD analysis project Ga0209282, IMG submission 187529) | Root nodule microbial communities of legume samples collected from California, USA - M. trunc garden sep15 (SPAdes) (version 2) | ecosystem: Host-associated > Plants > Roots > Nodule...
AATTTAATAGATGAATATTCCCTAGGAGGTTGTGCAAGGACAAAGTTCTTCTAGTATAATAAAGCCACAAGATGCACTGTTGGTTGAATTCTCTTGCACATTTCTTGCACTCTTTGTTGGCCTCACATCACATGTGCATTTGACAAAAATGGCACAAGGATATGGGGTTGCCAATGATTTGTATGGTTGTAGCTGGATCCTTGCCCTGGCAGTATTTGTGTCTATAACTGGACAAGCTGGTTATGCAGGTGTTGGGATGAACCAAGCAAGATGCCTAGGCCCAGCAGTGCTTCATGGAGGCTCATTATGGAATGGCCATTGGGTTTTTTGGTCTGGGCCTTTCAGGCCTGCTTAGTCTGTTATGGTGTCTCTGTTAATCTACCTAAGGAGGGTTTGGTTTGGGTTGTTGGAGAATATGATACCTTAAGGTTGGCTACAGGTTCTTGTGGAATTGTCTCTGCTAGTGCCGTCTGAAATGACATTGTTTTGTAGCCTAAATATGATAGTAAGAGGCATGTTGGTTAATTTTTTTATCACACAAACACACACACACAACAAGCATTAGTATCAATTATGACATTCATAATAATCCCATTTTCATAAAAAGCTGTCAGTCTTCTACAATTTAGTCTTACATATCAGTTAATAACACAGCTTTGCATCACACATACTAAAGTTTAAAAAGTACTTAACACAAGCTGCATCTTACAGTTGCCTCCTAATAAACAGAAATACCTCCTAACTTTACTAACTATAACTGCTTGGAGAACAATTTAAAGGACAAGGACATGCAACGTAACCGACAGATCTTGGTAATCGGCAGTTCCTAACTGGCCTCAGCCTTTTCCATAGCTGCAAGCAAATGTATGATCAATACAAACCCAATGTCATTAGAAAATTGACACACAGAATAATATAGGGATCAGAACTTACTGTTATAGTTCAATAGTTTCTCAATGAGATCAACATGGGTCATAAGCATACGCCTGCAACAATATCTAACCAGACCCAACGCATCCAGTGCATCTCTGCAATCCATACACCATTTTGTTAATACTACGAAATTTAAACTAATATTTGCCAGGAGATAAATTTTGAAATGCTGCAAAGAGATCTAGTATATTTAAGGGACGCAGTCAGGGTAAATAAATATTACAGTCATTTTTAAAAAAAAGTTATGCCAGATGCAATAAAATTGTTAATTTATGACTATTGCTTAAAAAAAGCACCCACTCTGTAATCGCATTTATTTACCCTCAGCTTCTCAACTAGTTTAAAAACCTATGAAACACTGACACATGCACGGACATCAGACCCAACATTGACACTGATACACCATTAGTTTTTTTTTAACAGCTAAAGTTTGTTGCAGCTAGCATCTACATGTACAAGACGTACAAGAGAGCTGAAAACCAAATACACAATTAGGATCAAACAAAACAGCCCAACCACAACAAAGCAACACCCAAACGCATAAACAAAAAACAATCCCCACAAGGAAGTAAAAAGAAGCCAATAAAACCAACCCCTGTCCAAGTTTACACACAGTGGACAGCTAGCTAAAACAAAAGGCCATAAAAAAGGACCGCACACAAATTTCAGGACTAGAAAACAAACAACCACTGTCTATCAACACCGCGACAGAACACCAATAGACCACCCAGACCCAGCCACCTCAAAAATGCTACAGCAGAAAGCAAACAGCAGGTCCTCTAACACAAAGCTCTGACACAACCACACACACCTACTGAAGCAAGTCGTTGGATTCTAGCACCATTCATAATACAAACAAGTTGAGACTTTCAACCTACTAAGACTCAATCTCCAAGACATAACTTTAATCTCCTAAAAAAAATTCTAGATCAACCGCCACCTTATCATTAAAAATTTGATCATTTCTATATTTCCCAAAAGCCGAAAAACCTTTCCGCATTTTCTCTCCACTTGCTAACCCACTCATCACCTCAAAAACAAAATCGAGTTTTGAGGTGTAACCAAGACCAATCCTAACCAATTAAACAACAAAAGTAATTTAAGAAAATAACATAATCGAAAGCAATCACATGTGTCGGTGTCAGACAAGGACACATGTCGAACAACATAAACGCCTTTGATCAAAAGTGTCGGTACTACAAAGTTAAAACCTAGAATTTACAGATTACCATGCACCTCTACTCCACAATTTTAGGGTAAAACATGAAGTGAGTATGTGTTAATATACTCACCACACAAAAACTTGATAACCCAAAACTTTTAAGAACAACTTCAAACAACACTCTCTCTCAAACAGAAACCACAATAAAAATTTCCAATTAGCATGATTCTTTTCTTATGAAGAAAAAAGTATTACGAAAAATAAACAAGTAAAAACATATTTAAAATAAACAGGAAAAAATTGAATATTTTGATTAATAAAAAAATGGAAAACCTACATGCAGAAATAAGAAAAGAGAAGGAAGGATTAGGGCACTGACCCTTCAGTGTAATCTGCTTGAAGAAAGTCCAGATAAGAGTCCCATTTGTTTCCAATGACCTAATTGGGATAAAATAAAACGAATTAAGCATTAATAAATCAAAACCCCAAATTTTTAAACCGTTTAATAATAATAATCATGAATGAATTATAAAATGAAGGAATAGAGAGTAGAAACCTTTCCACAAGTGAAACAACGAACGGGAATAATCATCTTCCTCAACAATTTCTTCGCTACAACAAACAGTTTAATGACACTTTATATTATGTCGGAACAAAAACTGTTTCAGGGTTTAAGAGTTTTTTTTTTTCAATAAAAAAACTGGTTGGGCTTAAAAAATTTGGGCTCCAAAATAATTAATCAATTTTAAATTTAAAATGTTTTATGTAAAATTAAATTAAATAATCTATTTATTTTTACAATGGAGACAATGAGAATTGACATAAGACCCAAAGATATAGTATCTAGTTTAATTTAGATTGGATTGATTCATTTAATATTTTTTAAATTACATATTTATATTTATGTTACTTCCAACTAGAGCCAAAATGACTATTATTATGTCTTTATTTTTGCTTTTATCGATAAAAATAATAGTTGAAAATTTTACCTAATTACTTAAAAAATGGAATTATTTGATTGGTAAAAAACGATAAAAATTGTAAAAATAATACTAAGTGATGGTAAAATTGAAAGAAAAAATTTACACCAAAATCTGGTATCTTTTTATTTAAAATTATAAATATTTAAAAAAATTATCGTTTATTTAAATAGAAAAGAGTTATATTGAAATAAAATAGTTACATAAAAGGTAAAATTCAGCAAAAACAATTTTTCCTTCTCAACATAGCATACTAGTATTTTATAATTCTATAGTGTGGTTAGACATAATTTTCCTTTCTCAAATTGTAAGAGTTCCATGTGAAATAAAATATGAGCAACACACTTAGAAGTTGGGACCAGCTTTGCTACATGGAGGTCGTCCTTAACTATGGAACATGATTCAATTTTCTGGTTATGCCCTTATTTTTCATCATGTATATTTCATTTAACTCACCAAATGTGGGAGATTCTCCTCATCGTATACCATACTTTGGATAAAATGTTAGAAGTCATATTAATCTACTAGTATATCCATAACAATGGTTTGATAATGTAACCATTATATAATTAAATAAAGTAACTTGCTATTTTCATGTCACCATCAAATTAACAAGCCAAACTTGAGCAACTGAGTCTCCCCTAGCCTCAAAGCTTCCAAATTTGACTGCTCAAAAGACAAATTATACTAGTACTAATACATAATTTACACAAATAAATATTTTATTATCGTTAATGGTTCTTAATTTTATCCATCATCATATACATATACATACTTAGATCTACACAGCTATGATGAGTTATGCTGTTTCAGCAGGGGTTGGCTGCAGAAGTGTTGAAGAGGAGCCTAGAGGCTCATGCACTACAGAATTTGAAGCAACTGATATAGGATTTCCTTCCAACTGCAACATGATACTCCCCAATATTTCAGTTAATATTTTCTTGAACTCTTCTTCTTTCACCAACTTTGCATCATCTGCACTCACCAGCTTAAACACTTCACCAATTACCTTATCCATCTGCATAACCAAATATACATGCACATTTTCAGTCTCAATTAGACATATGAAGCAACATAATGATGAACAAGTGTGAGAGAATAGACAACACACCTCTTCAATTGCACCAAATGGAGGTAGAGCGGCAGATGGAGCCACCGTGTCCAGTGCCACACGTAGGTAATCCTTCGATATTTTTCCATTTTTATCTTTAGGCAAAGTCTCTATAGCTGAGTTCAAAATCTGCATCCCATCATAGGCGAATTAATATATCAATAAGCTAAGAACAAAAGATATATTTCAAGTAATTGATATCCAAAAATGAAAATAGACCAACCTTGTCTAATTCGAACTTGTTGGATAACAGTCTCTTAACACCAGTTCCGTCAAAGGTGCTTTCACTATGAGCAACTATGACAGGTTGTTCCTTAAGACGATTAGCCACGCTCAATGCTACTTTCTTAAATTCCTCCAAAAATATCTCTTGAGAAACAGGTTTATCTAAATCGTGCCCATGTTCAGAAAGCAGTGCTGGTTCCACAATGTTGCTAATAACCTACACAAAGAATGATCAAGTAAAATAAAATTGTTATATAGGTTATCATGTTTTGAAGTCAATGATATAGAAAATTAACGTTAAATTACCCACAAAAATTTAGAAACAGGACAAAATGAAATTGATCTCCCATGTAAAAATATTGAAACCATGTCGTGTTAGACGCGCTAAATTATTAGAGACCACTTTCATTTTATCTGTCTAATTTTCGTCGATAGTTCAACTTTTTTTTTTCTAGTATGAATTATTGGCTACCCAAGAATCAGATGTAGGAGGAATCCCTTGATCAACATTGAGTTTGCTGAGAGCTTGAACAATAAGATCATGAAGAGATTTCTGAGGTGATTCAATTTGAGAGAATATTGATACAATTTCTGGTTCATAACTTGGACCATTAAGAAACTCGAGAAGATCTTCGCCATCAATGCGAAGTATCACAATAGGATCACGTTTGAGTCCAGCAGCCATGCCCAACAGAATGTCTGAGAGAACCTCTTTGAACTCAGTCTTGCTCACTTCTTCTTGCTTTCCATGTGTGAATTCATTCAATACCTAAAGAGTTAATATGTCAATTGTCAAGAAAATTTGTCATTTCTTGTTTTCTCATCGGTTCAATATAATGGCTTAATCAAAGACAAAGACAGATTCTTATTAGCACTAAGGAATAAACAAAAATTATTAAAAAATACAGTGTATATATATAATATATACAAATGCATGTATGTGTGTATGTACTTCATTCAAATTGACTGAATGTGTTTTCACATATATATTGATTGATTGATGTATTGAATATGGTATTCTTTATTGAATAATCCATGTGTTCTATACCATAAGTCGTTTATGATTTTGTCATATCAAATAAAATATTTTCTTTTTTTGCAAAAACATAGTGAGAGAATGTTATATTTGGTGGTTATGTAATCACTCTCCTAGAAGTGTTGGTCAGCACAACTCTAGAAAGAATTATCAAAGGAATAAAAAAGAAGGTGAAAAAAATTCATTCAACCCTCAACTATATATTGTGCATATATCTTAAGACATCAAGTTATTTTAGAATATCAATTAGAGTTAGCATTTTTGCTCACACCTACTGTGATTTTGGTGTGCATAAGAGGTGTCTCTCTCTTGGTCTAAATTTTTCTCAAAATGAAAAAAATATATTTAGCATCAACTGCTATATATTTTATCTGGTGACAAAGGTAATTTATGCTTTATATATTTATTGCTCGTTTATATATTTGGTACATAGTTAGGTACGCATTTTGCTTTATCACAAAGTATGCCACACACAAAAAATCTCCTTTAATTTGCTTGTCCCCGCAAGAAACATAGCCTTAGGAATGCAGCCAGCAACCAGGACCATATAATTTATGGTTGAATAATAATAGCAGGTTGACTTTATGTACTCTAAAGTCTAACTCAAAATTTTCTACTATCATAGCCTTGTCTCAGAACTGAGTACTAAATAATTATTAGATTTTAATCTAAGTATAATATATAGATTGAACATATCAATCACCGTTATATATTAGAGCCTGATCATAGGGCATAATACCAACACCAATAAAAAAATCCCCCAGATTCCTCTTGTATATTGAGAAAAGAAAATTGTAACAAAGATCAAACCAAGCTTCCATTTGAATGTGAAAAATTACTGAGTTTTCCGTAAATATGGAAAACTCACGTTGCAACCAAACCAAACAGATACTAAATGTATGTTTTGATTTGTGGTGAGTTTAACACAACCAAGATGAGTATAACTTTCGCAAAATCACATGTTACTAAACCTATTTTGATAAATCTTTATTTATTAATTTTGTTAAGTCTTTACCTAATTTTTTCCCTTTATTTTTGCAACAACTAAATTCTAAAATTTTGGCTCTAAATATTATTATTATTATTATTATTATTATTATTATTATTATTATCCTTCTTTTTTAATTTTGTTAAGTCTTAACCTAATTTTTTCCCTCCACCAATCCTAAAATTTTGGCTCTAAATTTGCATCATATATGTTTTTCATTTTTCTCTTTAATAACCGTGAATATTTTTCAAAGCAAAAGCAAAAATTTAGTAGATATCTTAATCATTATCCTTATTATTTATTAATTTTATTAGGTCTGCAACAACTTAACCTATTGTTTATGTAGATTTTTTTTTGATAAGTTGTTGTACACTTATTTAATACGTTTAAAAACAGAATACCTAATTTCCATGCAAACTCGGCTACCATAAATAATTTGTTAGAAATCATGAACTGCATTAATTTTTTATGTTTAACTATAAAAGTAATAAATAAAATTGACTCGTGCAACAATATAATTTTGTATTATTTTTATCTTTTTTTTATGATTTTTTTTATTATCATTAAATTATAATATTGTATCTCTAATAATCTAATTTGCGTTTATTGATCGACCCATGATCTTACGGTTAAAGATTATTTATTGGTCTCTATTATAGTCGAGAAGACTCGTACGTCACACGGGCCAAAAGTCTAGTATGGACTAAAAAGTGTAGTCCCACATCACCGACCAAATTGTTTATAATAATATACACAAATAATATATGACTAATCAATAATTATCATAGAAGATAGATCATGATGCTTCTAGGACCACAGTCCACAAACAGACATAGTACTAGTACTTTTTGCATAAATAATAAATAAATCAAATAAATAATAAATATAAATATAATAGTAAAACAACAAACATTGAAACCTGAACAAATAATGTGATGAAGGTAATGAATGACATCGATCATATGATAAAAAATTCTTACTCAATCACAAGACCAAATGCATAGTGTTATGCACACACAATGATGCATTTATCTCCAAAATGTTTATTTTACTTTATTTTTTATTATTAAAAAAAATATCTCTTTGTATATGTGCCTCCATATTATAATGCTGATTATAGTAATTTACTGTATCTTATTTCACCACCACATGACAAGAATATTAGAAAAGTCAAAAGATAATTCATAGCCTTATCTTCTAAGTAAGTCGGTTTGACACTATTTCTCTAAGCAGTGATAACCATGATTTAATTTCTAGTTTAGCTGAAATTAATTATTAAAACTTTGTTATCTTAGAGAACAAACAAACTTTGTTGCAAATTCATATATCTGTGTATCAATATCTATAGCAAAGAAGTAAATAGAATATTACAGTATATATCAACTATCAAGCAAACAAGTTATATATAGATGCATGCATAATATAATAATTAAGCAATAAATTAATGAATTACCTCAGAATAAATATGATCAGAATCAGGATTAGTGCCTTTAGCAGGTAAACCAAGAGCAGCACCAATATCAGAAACAGCAGGTTGAAGTTCTTTCACAGAGAGTTTACCATCTTTATCTATATCCAACTCTTGAAACTTATGGTTCACAAAGTTACTAAAAACATCTTTGTTTCCAACTAACTCCATAATATTAGAACCATCTAGAACTTCTACTGCGTTTCCACCACCACTTTTTCTCTTACCTGAATCACTGTCCATTACTTTCTCCTCTTGTGTGAATCCTGTGATGCACCTCTCTTTTTCTTTGTTCCTCTCGTGACACTCACACGAGTTAAAGTGATCAATGAGGTGTGAACTTACTAGCTACTTATATATATTTTACTATTTTATTCTTTTTTTTTTGTCTCAAGCTCTCAACTACTCCTCAAAACATTCATTCAGTTTGGTTTCAACTTTTTCAACTCAGTTACTCAACTACAACTTTGCTTCTCTTCTCGAGTGTTCATCTCCCTTTATTGATGGATGTGCTACAGTGTCGTGTGTAGCACTTCGGTGTCTTTGTCTTTATTTCTCTTTTAACCAATAATTCTCTCTCATTAAAATATATTATTTTAATCATTCAATCATCACTCTTTTTCATCTAAATTACACTAAAGTCACAAAAATCATCCAACATAAAGTCACTGAAGTCTCTTCCAGTGTCGTGTATGCACTGCGATGTTCGATAAAAATAATACTATAATTTATAAATTTGTATTATTTCAACAATTATTTTGTATGACTACTTTTAAAACAATCGTAAATTTATAAGAAAATGAGATTTTTGTACAAATATCATAACAATTGAAAATAAAAGTAAAAGTATAATGTCAATACGTATCAAGAGATAAAATTATTAAAATAAATAATTATACTAATATTATTTCTCAATTTATATGGTTTTAAGTTTTTTTATTAAAAATTAAATTCTTTATTAGGGGAAAGACAAAAAATGGTAAATCAAAACTTAGTATCAATTTACATAATAGGATAGATATTTGAAAATATTGTGGGGAATTTTAGGGGTGGACATAGTTCGAGTCAGCGTGGAAACTGAACCGAATTGAACTGTTTTGTTAAATTTAAAATAATTGAACCGAACTGTTTGTACCGAAACGAATTGTTATTATTGGTACGATGCATTGAAAAAAAATATAAAAAACTAAAAGAAATTGAATTTTTTTTGAAAGAAAAAGAAATTGAATTTTAGAATTTTAAAACTGAACCGATCTGTTTCGAGTCGAACTATTTTGCTTCAGTTATAGAATTGTTAGTAATGATTCAGTTTTTTTGTTCGGTTCAGTTCATGCATTCGGTTTTTTTTCTTTCCCACCCCTAGTGGCATATCATATTTGTTCTACACTCCAATGATCGTAAGATGACTAAATATGAATATAAATCACCTAAGAGTTGTAGAAAACGTTGAAAAAACTATTTTGATTCTGAAATACAATATCTTAGTGCAATTGAGCGCTAATGTACCTTGTTAATTATACGAGTTGATAAATCTCATTTGTTGTTAATCTATTAGACACGTGCATATATTTCTTCACATGTGTAAAGATATTGGAATAGATTTAGGCAGGTATATACTTGGTTACTTTAGAGAGGAAATGAACATGCTTATTTCATTCGAATGTATCCAATTCAAAATGTAGAAATTTTAGAACTACATGACACGAGTCGGATAATATTTTGATTGAAGTTATGATTCAACACATATGCAAGAGACTTGTGATTTTGTTTATAGAATAACTATTACTACAACAAATCATATTTCAAAAAAAAAAAAATATTCACGGTCATCAACAAAATAGGTATATCTCTCAAAAATATAGTTATATAAGCATTAATCAAAGTTGTTTATGTAATAATATCTAACCCTTCTTTTTACAAAGTTATGGCCAACTAAAATATGTGTGCAGCTATTATATGAGATTGATTTTCGATGTTTCAAAGATGATTTGTCGACATGAGCAAGAGAAATGAGTATGTTCTGGAGTCTTTTTTCTTTTACCAAAATTTTGTCTCATTGTGTTTTCCTCATAAGGTTTTTAATAAGATAGTTTTTCAAACAGTTAATGACACATCATATTAAGGTAATGATATACTTTTAAATTACTAGGAGTCGTGTGTAGATGTAGATTGGATGCCTGGCATCTTTAAGAGTACAATGTCATACTCTCTTTTTCTTCCATACATCGAAGTTGCCTTGGAGTAGGGTTGAAAATAGACTAGACCGGCCTACAAAAGCCTACGGCTTGGTCTGTTTTGATCTGGTTTGGTCTGTTTAGTAGATAGGCCTAGACTTAAGCTTTTTAGAAACCTGTTTAGTTAAATAGGTCAGGCTTAGGCTTCCTGAAAAGTCTGTTAAGCCTAATAAGTTGACTTATATATTAATACTTATTTATTAAAAAATGTTTTTTTTATATTAAAATAATTGCATACATTAAAAATATAAATATCTTTTTCTTTATTTATTAGTCCATTAATAGGCTTTGTTATTATAGGCTTTTAAGTAGGCTTTAATCTAGTTAAAATTTACTTAAGTGAAATAGGCTTTTAAGTAGGCTTTAAGGCCTGTTTAGCTTATTTAGTATGTCAAATAAACTATTTGATGACCTTAATGTAAAGTAGGCTTGTAAGTAGGCATTCAGGTCAGTCCAGACTTTTAAATAGGTCAGGTCAGGCCAAAAAAAATGCCTATGATAGGCCATAGGCCAGGCTCAGACTTGTAAAAAAATTTGTAGGCCAGGTTCAGGCCTATTAAAGTCTGGCATGACCTACCTCCTTATGAAAATGAAAATAAAAATAAAAATAAAAATATGAACATTATTGGGTAAGTGAGTTTGTTGAGTCTGGTTCTTGTTTTACCCAAAACCCATTATTTTTTATGGAATTTTCATTTTTTAAAACCATATTCATCCAATCACCCAACCCAACCCACTTTTTTGGGTTTTTTTTGGGTGGGTTTGACGGATTTTTTGGGTTTACCCAACCCATATACATCCCTACTTATATCTTTGTAACCCAAAAAAAATATCATTAATAGTGTTTTTTGGTACAAATCAATATTAATTTTATCCACTTTACACAATTATAATATGCTCATCAACCCTTCAAAAATTATATAATTATTCATCAACCATTAGTATTACATACTGTAGATTCTAAAATGAGTTGCTCGATTTTGAAAACTTTTCCAATTTTTTTGCATGCTACTCTGCATCAAAGCATTGGCAAAATGACAATATTATATATCACAAACATCAATCTACAAAATATCTAACTGAAGGGTAAGAAAACATGGATCGCACAACTATCTTATCGCTTAAAGGTTAGTGATGGAAAAATAAATAAAGTAAAGAGTTCTTGACTTGAGTTGAATGTAAATATCATAAATACTTTTGTCCTGTTTTGAATTTATGTCCTATATTTCTCTAGTCTCTAGCTTGGGCTTGGCTATATTAATGTGGACTTTCAACAACATAGAAGAAAGGGGTCGACTCAATGAATCACAATTTACATCATAAATGACATATAGTTAGCTAGCATGCTAATACAATAATATTGACACTATTATTTATCAATGAATGCAAGTGCTATGCCATAGACAATTCCACAGTCTAGTACTAGACAAAACCAGGAGAGGACAATGATTGTTGGTTTATGGTCAACGGATCTTATTGGAAACATACATTATCACAGAAATAAATTTTGCTTAAGGTTCTTAAGTTAATTAAGAACATTTTCTTAAAGAGTATCACCACATGAGTATGTCTAACCGACAGTCACATGTAATAGTATTTTTGTGAAACAAGTTTTGAATATCATGATGTAATTTCTGAGTTGTGAAATACTACAAATTTACGTTCTTAAACAATCATACCAAAGAGGAAAGTTGTTATGCAATAAACATGAGTGTAAAAATCACTTTTGAAGTAAAAAGTTACAAATTCAAACTTCAAGTTAAGATCAATTCTAAAGGCAAAATCAATTTCAACTGACATCGTTTAAATATGTTAAAATCAAGTTTACGTGTCTAGAATCACTTTTTCCCCTCATTAGCATAAAATAAAATCAAACATACAGTTAAAGAAATGTTGTACGACTTCCTTTCACTGTTGTCAAAACATACTAGAATTCATGTCCAAGATTGGTATTTGCAAACGTTAACTCTTCTTAGTGAGGAACTTTACTCATTCATCTTTACCTATGGAAATTAAAAAATTTAAGAGGAATAGAAAACAAAGAAAAAATGGAGTCGGTGGGATTGAGTGAAAAAGAAGATAGAATACACAAAGGAAATGGAGAACAGGAAAAGGGCAAAAATGAAAGTTGCTTTGTTACATTTTCTCTTGGTACATTATTTTGTTTCTTTCTATTAATGACTCAAACAAGTAGGGTTTTCTCTTCCACTCCAAAATCGTGACTATGCTAAAAATCGAAAATGTTAAAATCAACATGCTGTTTTCCATCCAAGCATTTTCATTGTGCCTGACTATATCTAAGTATTGGTCAAACGAAGCTTTTCATCCAAGTATTATTTACCCTACTTGTGAAGCCATTTACATAGACAATAATGTAGTTGAAGAAGCCTTTTTAGCCATCATTGCAAATCGTTTTCTTGACATGGTCGTAGTTGTTATTATTGGAGACTGCTTGATTGCTAGTAGCTATTTTAAGAGTACAACTATAATATATATCTTTTGATAGTAAATTTTGAGACTTGCAATTTGGAGGCATAGTTGTGTAGGCGTCATTGAATATGGCAGTAAGGACATAAAGGCACATGGCTAATGCTGAATCGTAAATTGAGTTTATAGACCTAAACTCTACCTAGCAATTTGCATTTATAAAAAAAAGAAAAAAAGCATCATGTAGGTGGCCTCCAAAATTTTATACTTGAAAGGAGACATTTTTAATTGATGATCCAAGGGCATAACTTTTCTTCATAAACCTACTCACATTGCCTACGAATATACAAAAATTATACCCTCATATACAGGGAATGGTACAAAAAGACTAGATAACCAAAGATGAATGACCCCTCTAGATTCAAGTTAATAGATCATTTATCATAGATGATACTAAGTGCCTGTTTGGTTTGGGGGTCTTCCACCCAAACGTGTGTCTCAGTGTGTTCCGGACGTGGAAATAGAGAAGCTGGGTCACGTTAACATAGATGATACTAAGTGCCTGTTTGGTTTGGCGGTCTTTCACGTTAACATGGGTCATTGCTGCAAGTTTGCAAAACGGGACGCCGTTCCAAACACATGCTAACTCTAGAACTCAGTCTCTTTCTGGAGCCTCACCCGAATTTCTTCTTGCGCTGAGGTTTCCCGCGTATGACCATACCTTCTCATAATCAGTCGAAGCCAACTTTCCGGCCTTGGAATCTTTACCCTTGGCATTCCTCTTTACATCATGTGTCCTGCGTGGACTGCAAGGACTCCCACTAACAGGAGAGGAGGAACAGAACGAAGGAGTAGCAAAAGGAGAGGCATATGGGGTGTGTTGAATTGAGAAGGGGCTGGGAGTCATTCGCTTTTGAATAGGCAGACCACCAAAACCTCCCCTGCCAAACAAGATAGAATCTGCAGCTGCACATCGTTTTATAGTATCGTCTACATAAAGGACATCATCGATCCTGGCCATTATGTTAAAGGCCAAGCTCTCCATCACCCTGGAATAACTTTCAAGAATAGACTGCCCTACATCCTGCAAGGAAAACAATGTTCCAAATAAGTTTAGTTTATTCATTAATTTTAAGCTCCCTTCTC
>Ga0209282_1001267_pt1 | contig 13709 bp, 2 predicted proteins | sample Mtrugardesep15_FD_187529 | JGI IMG/M metagenome (GOLD analysis project Ga0209282, IMG submission 187529) | Root nodule microbial communities of legume samples collected from California, USA - M. trunc garden sep15 (SPAdes) (version 2) | ecosystem: Host-associated > Plants > Roots > Nodule...
CAAACGCTAAAATGTGGATCCATATTTTAGCGTTTGCTGTCAGGTTTATCTTTCGTTACGCAATATATAAGAGAACCTGTCTAAATTACTCAATGCAAGTTTGTTGCATTAATTGCATTAAATTAAATAGGAGCAAAAATATTTGAACCGACCGAATTTATTCTCTCACCAAAATTGGCTTCAAGGAAATCCAACATGCAAATCTTAAACCAACCACTAAACCAATCCTAAATGGATATCTCTCCATCTTATTATACTCGATTCTTAAAAAAATTATTATTCTCTCTTTCTCAAATTAGATGTTTATTTTGAATTTTATATGATTGATTTTAATGGTAAAATATGTTTAATTTACTAAAACACTCTTATTAATTATAGTTAATGGAGTAGTTAGACTTAGATGAATGAAATGCAATAAATAAGGGTATGTTAGTGTAAAAATAAATAAATATTGTATTGATATTCTAAAAGGGACAAATAGTTTGAGACAAAAAAAGACAGTAAAGAGGTCGCCTATTGTGAGACGGATGGAGTAGTTGTTTTGATTTTAATAATAAAATTAATATCATTTACTAAAGACCCCTATTAATAGTTAGTAGAGTATTTAAGTAGAGTGAAATTCAATAAATAAAGGTATATTAGTGAAAAATATAATAAATATTGTATTGATATTTTAAAGAAACAATTATTTAGAGACAAAAAATAATGATACAGTGACAACTATAATGAGATAGAGGGAATAATGATTTATGTTTAGGACTAGTTTAGATAGACTATTTTTTAGCTTTATGCAAATAAATAAACTTGTATGACGAACCGTTTGTGTGAACTTGAGTTTGAGTCCTCGGTTAAGCAATACTTGTCCTTACTTTACTTAACTCTCGACCGAACTCCAAAATACTAGAGTTTCATTCCCCTAAAAACTAGAGGGTTAATATCCAAATAAAATTTACTGTATTTTATATGTTTTGTGTGTTTCATAATAAGTTTCCCCCCTCTTTCCATGTCTTTCTTCTATTGATATGCTAACCCAAAAAAATTGAACTAACCAACCTACATAAACTGATATCCGTCAAAATTGAAGCTTGAAACAGTTGAAGATGTGTAGAGGTGAGAATAGACCAAACCAACTTACAGAGGGTTGCGACTAGCCTACATCAGGTCATGCTAAACTAGACTTTTTGATTAAACACGGAAGGCAAACATTTTTTAGAAGTTTGTTTAACTAAAAGTGTCAGGTCATGGACCATATAAAAACCTTTTAGGCCTACAAGGCCGATGTACTTAAGTAAGAATCGATAATACTTTTTACTACTATCATTGTGAAATTAAATTTTGTACTTTAGACTTAATAATAAATTTGTTAAATTTTACACTAATTCAAATTTATTACTATATGAATTTCTGCATATTTAAATGTATTATTAAAAACGAATATGGAATCCTTAAAAAAAAGATTAGAATTGAAATATGATATCATATATAGTCAAAATCTGTAAAATGTCATGTTAAATATTCAAAAAGTTTAATATTATTGGTATATTAGTTCATTTATTTAAACATGGTCATATTACTTAATTAAATATATTATATGAAATATGTTTTTAAATAGGTTAATATGTCATATCATAATTTCGAAAAGTCAGACTCAAATCTTTTACAAAACAAGCTTATGACAAGCTACAAGCTAAGCTTACATCTTCAATTTTTCGACAAGGTATACATATGATGGTTTCTCAATAGACACATCAAAATTACTCACTTAATTGAAAAAAATTGAACGAGAATTATGATATAATCAAACTGCATACACAAAATCAATCAATCAAAAGTAAAATTGAGTAACTTTTCCGACTTAAATATTAAAGTCTAAATCGGTCCAACCTACTTTCATCTGAATAGACAAACGTGTTTTTTTAGTCCGAACCCGTCATATGCTTAACCCTAAACATTAAAAAGAGATATAGAAAAATCTAGTCGATATCAATCCAGCCGCTTTATATTTTTCCATTTGTTTTCTCTCCTTTGAATATTCATGATTTCTTTCTACACAATCTCAAATCTCAATCCACGTTTTCTTGTCTCAATCCTCACAGCTAAGCAAACAAAAAAAATAAACATCACGCACACCACGCGCTTCTATTTTGCAACAAGTTGCATATTCAACCAGTGGACGCAACTCATTCATATCATCATCATCATACACAAAATCACTTCAAATTCAATTCAATTTCGTGGCTCCAAATCCTTTTTATGTTATTTCCCATATTTCTTAATTACAACCACTTATATAATTATTATTATATATACACAAATATAAATATGTAACATTATAAGAGGTTAGTATTTATTTGACATTTCATTCATAAACCTTCTCTGTCTTTTTGCAAATAAACGTGCGATAATTTATTTGTTTCAGAAAGATATAAAGAGCAAAAGGGTTTGTCTCAAATTTATTATTTGGTTTGGTTTCATAGTCAAATTTGTTCTTGTTTTGGAACATTATTTGGAAAGATCAATGTCTGTGTTTGCTTCACTTGTCATTTGTAAAGTTGCAAAAGATGCAGCTGGAGTTGCTGGTAATTGTCTCAAATTCTGAACTTTACTATCTGGGAATTTTTTATTTTTGATGATTATTTAAAAAAAAACATTTTTATATGTTTTTTTATTTGAATTCAAAGTATTTATATTTATATATATGCTTGGTTATTTGCAGGTAATATCTTTGCTTTTGGGTTATTTGTATCTCCAATGTAAGTTTAGAATAATTGAGCTTATATGAAATTGAGATTTATGTTTTTTAGTTTTTTCATTATGTGATTTTTGGTTTGAATTTTGAATTTCAGACCTACATTTAGGAGAATAATCAGAAATGGATCAACAGAAATGTTTTCAGGGTTGCCATATATTTATTCCCTGATGAACTGTTTGATTTGCATGTGGTATGGTACTCCTTTGATATCACATGATAATATTTTGGTTACCACTGTTAATTCAATTGGAGCAGTGTTTCAGTTTGTGTATATAATCCTTTTCATGATGTCTGCTGAGAAAGAAAAGAAGGTTTGTTAGTTTCCCTTTTGATGATAGTATTGGAAGCTTATGATAACTTGTGAAATTCTATTTTTCCTTGACTGGATAACTCGTGCAATTTAGTCACTTAAATTTACGAAAAAAAACAATTTATCATCTTAATTTGTAGAAATTAGTCAATTTAGTCTCTCTCCATAGAAATATATCTTTATGGAACATCTGTCAAAACTAATGAAAGACATGAATATGGACCTGTTTGGATAAGAATCTTAGATTTGTATTTTGTAGCATAAGTGCTTACCGTGGCAAGTGCTTATGTATAAGCTATTTCTATAACAAATGATAAAATAAAGTTGGTTTTTGTATAAGTTATAAGCTGTTTTCATAAGCTATCTTTGTGAGCTTATGAACATGTCATAAGTGCTTATGCCAGTATAGGAGCTCAATTAAGCCAATCCAAACAGATTCTATATTACCTTGAGTTCTCTGTTGCATTCCTCAAAACAAAACATAAAACATGTTAAGTTCGGAAAAAATGACAATTGAGTGATGTTCTTTTAAATTGTCACTTTTCAAATTTAAGAAATTAAATTATAGTTGATATTATTCGATAAACTATACATGCATTATCAAAACAATTAAATAACTTCAAATTTTAAGTATACATGCATTGTGTTTGAAACTGTACACCGTCTTGGTTAATTTCTAAGTTGTCATGTTTCGAATTTTCCATTAGGTGAAAATGCTTTTATGGCTGATGGGAGTTCTTGGCATTTTTGCAATCATATTGATTGGAAGTTTGCAAATAGATGACATTGTAATGCGTCGGCTCTTTGTTGGGATTTTGAGCTGCGCATCTCTCATTTCAATGTTTGCTTCTCCATTGTTTATAATTGTAAGTATGTAAATTCCTACTTTTATGTTTAATGGTGAGTTGTACTATCTATTAGCTTAGAGCCTAGATGGAATTACTGACATTATCTGTACAAATTTCGCAGAAATTGGTCATTCAGACAAAGAGTGTTGAATTCATGCCATTTTATCTCTCACTTTCCACCTTCCTAATGAGCACCTCTTTCTTAGTTTATGGATTACTCAGTGATGATATCTTCATTTATGTAAGTTCCTTTCAGTTCATATTTTTTTCTTTCTATTTATTCTTGAAATACCCTCGTGTCTGAATTGTGCATCTCTGCTTGATTTTGTAGGTGCCAAATGGGATAGGAACCATTTTGGGAATGACCCAGTTGATATTATACTTCTATTATGAGAATAAATCTAGAAGAATGGACGCCGAAGAACCGTTGATAGTGTCATATGCATGACCACTTCTGCTGAAAAGACGAAGGTACACACTGATATTCGATATTTTTTATTAAGATTTTTGGTCTTTCACAGTCTGTGGCGCATAAAGAAACTTGTCTGAAATTGGCTATGTTCGTTCTTTTATAATATTTTTTGCTCAATGCATGACATAGGTTTCTTGAATCGACTGATTCAATATATGATTTTTATTTATGTAGCATTGTTATTCGAAATAAGAAAAGCAATGATGGAGCATATTCTTTAGAGGGTTAAGTAAAACTGAGTTCGTTTTTGTTTCCTTAGAATTTGTCATCTTTATAATTTCATTCTTGATAAGAACATGTGATTTGCATTAGATTAGTGGATATAGTCCTTGTACTCAGAAAGGTATTAACTTTACCTTGATTAATAAAAGCTGAAACCATGATCAAAGTGCCCATCAAAACTCTTTTAACTTCTTTTTATATGCATTCAAATTTTTGGTTGTCACCTCTGAAAAATAGATAATCTAATCACAATCATAAGTTTAGCCCCATCCTGCCCTCTGCAATCCCAGTTTTGGGACCGCCTGCCTAGCTCTGCTCCACCCCTCAATCTGGGATTGATCACATAGGTTTAAATCTTAAATTTCTGTTCCAGTTTAGACTCTGATCAAGTGTTGAAATGCTTCTGTTACTTCTAAGATTCTACATTATTTACTTGGGTTTGAATCATTGATAGCCAATGCTATTTTGACCTTGACTAACCTACCTTAGCATCAAGAGTTAATGAGCATATGTAGTTAAATCCGGATCTAAAGGTAGATCAGATGGAGGGGAGTCAGATAATTAGAGGTAAGGGTAGACCTAGAAAAACTATAAGAGAAACTATTAGGAAGGATCTATAGATAAATGAGTTGAAGGAAGACATGGTTTTTGATAGTACGCTATGGCGTTGTTTGATTCATGTTGCCGACCCCACTTAGTGGGATAATGCTTGGCTGTCGTTGATGTAGTTAAATCCGGATTGATCTCTGTTGCATAAAGAGTATTCTAGACTCTAGAGTTTGATATCTACTATGTTGCTAATCTATAAATTATAGTGTAAATGCATTGAGCGTATACCGAATCAGTCGATTAAAGAAACCTATCTCATACAGTTATGATCTACTACATGATGTTTTTGTGTTCTGCAAGTTGTATCTAGTTTATGAATATTACCATTGAAATTGAATTATGTATATAGTCATAGTTCAAGGACAATCCTGCAACTTTATGATATGAACTTTGCATATAAAAATCTCAGTTGTAATCTGAATTTAACAGCTTGTTGTCCCTATACAAAACAGAGTCGAAGTTAGATACAACCAGTTGCTGCTGCCTGCTAGATATGGTCTGAAACTGGAGCTGGCAATGTTGCTATTTGGTTCAAATTATTGGTGCAATAACTGTTGCACCCTTGAGAGTGACCAGAAGTTGCAATGAGAATAACTTCAAATATTCTGTACTGTATATATCTTTACCTTTTGTTGGTGGTGTTCTAAGTTGGCCTCTCTTACATTGAGTGAGGCATTTTTGAGTTCATTTTTTGAGAGGCATGTATTATTTGTTTTTGTCTTGAATGAGCAAGAAGTGATTATTATCTCACAATTTCATAGACTTGATGGATATATATAGGTCTCCAAGTAGTTTTGCCTATGTTTACCAATTTGTAATCAGTTGTCTTGTTTGATGGAGTGAACAAGAAGATATATGCAAAAATGAGTTTCACTGTCCTATGTAAGAATGCCAAGGTGGTTGTTTTGTTTCACATTATCCTCATACTTCACAAGGAGCAATTTTTAAGAGAATGATAAATTAATGTTTATGAATAATATATTTTTAATTTTAAAAATATTATAACAACGTAAATTAAGTTTGAAGAATTCATAGAAACCCCACAACCCTCCTCCAATATAATCCTTCTTCAATACAATTTTTGAGTTCATTCAAAAGAAGTAAATTTTGTATTTCGAAAAAAAATTAGACCCCCAGAACCCTACCCTCTCAATGTCTTCTATTTCTTTCACATACTCTTCCTTTTTTTAAAGCTTTCCCCTCTAAACACGGACACGGAAACAAAACCTTAGAGTTAAATGCGTTTTTAATTCTTTAACTTTTAAGTTGCGAATTTTTAGTTAAGGGACAAAATTTGCGACTTTTTCAAAATTAAGAGGTCAAAAATGCATTTAACCCGTACTTTTATCTCCTCTTATTTCTTAAAAAGGAAAATGATAAAGAGTATCCTTAGACATTTGTTGAATTCAATACAAACTTATCATTTTTGGTTTCATTAACGGTTGTCTTAAGAACATTCGTTAACATAACCTTTGTTTAAAAACATGTCACTCTGGATTTACCAATTTGACACGTTCAAAATGTGTGTTGTTTTTTTCGCACTAGTATGAAAAAATCTAAACAAAGTAAACTGATGTTAATTTCCTGTCGGACTGGATTAGTTTTTTAATAATCATGACATGAAAGGAATCTCCCTAATCAATTTAGCACATGTGAAGTTGCTTTCATTATCTCATCTCAGTCTCCTTAATCATATTTTACTGTAAAACCAATCATTAATTAAAACGTTAATTAATTAAAAAAGTTACATACACTGTGTATGCAAATGTGATCTATATTAGAATGATTGAGTCAAACCTCTAAACCAATTTCATAGTTAGTAAATAAAATTCATAGTTAAAATGCAGTCATCAATTACATTATCTCTACATGCAAACAAAATCATCAATTACAAACCCAAATCCATTCGACTTTCATTAAGATCCAATATTCAACCAAAACCAATATTATCACTCCCTTTCACATCAAAATCCAACAAAATCTTCGTTCTGCTCTTTTTATGCCTAAAGAAGTTATTTCTGGTTTTGTACTTCAATATTCGGTTAGTGTGCAATGCAAGTTATTTATTTTCAATTAGCAGTTTTTATTTTTCATGTGGTAAGGATGTTTGTGTGAAGAGATTTCACTCCTATATAAAGTAAATGATGTCATATACGGTATTCTTTGACCGATCATATTTATAAGAGACATTTGAGTCAATAAAAATTGATTTATCTGGTTCAAGATACATCAACTTTTACTTTTGTAGACCCTTATAATTGGACCAGAGATAGTAGTGTAGTAGTACATTGAGAAAATGAGGGGTTGATATATTAACCAATATGATTTATTATCCATATGCATTTAATATCAGTTATTAATTTGTTTATTACTCCATCTGTCCGAAATAATTGATCAATTCAAATTGATTAAGAAAAAATGTATGAATGAAAGAGAGAGAAAATGACTTTTACAGTTTTTAAAAAAATGCATATTTTTATGATCAAAGATAACTAAATAAGTCATGTTTTCTCATGCTAAGAAAACTATTATTGGTTTTTCAAAGAAACAACATAAGAGTGTTTATGTGATTTATGAAATTTATAAACAATATTGACACTTCACGTTGAAGGGGTGTCCGGTGTCTGACACTGACAAACATCTTCCTATTCAATCACGTTAATTTTTGTAGTTTATCAGTGTCTACTGTCTAGATGTCAGTTCAGTGTCATAGTTGGTGTCTTTGTTGCTGTTGTTATGTGATTCGTACCAGAGATGAGTGCTTATACTAGTGTGTTATCGATGACATGGAAAACACAGCTAGTGATGAAGACATATCGTATTATTACTAGCATTCTAAACCGTTCGTCTTAATGCGGTACATGGTGAATATTTGCAGGTGATGCCAATTTCTGCTTTTCTTGTAAGCAAACTCTTAAATCTTCCATCACATTATGCAGGAGGTATGAGTTTTGATCTGATGATTTATTTTCTTTGCTAGTGGAAATGTGGCACTTTCTGTGATAATGACAGCAGCCAGCACTCTATCTGCTGTGGTTTGTACCTTTTAACTTTAAGTCCTATCTTCTACTCTATCTGCTGAAAAATTTACACTGCAATGACTCCTCTTTTGACGGCCAAACTTGCTGGTAAATATGTTGCTGTGGATGCAACTGGCTTATTGATGTCTACATTGCAAGTAAGATTCCCTTCTCTAACTAGTGTGCAGACGGGCATGACTGTCTACTTTTTTTTCCATAAAACTAGCAGAACTTATAAGATTTTATGCAATTTTTCGAAAGTATTCAGTTATTTGATTAAGTAAAAACGGATAATTGTAAATAAAATAAATTAAATGAATGGTAAAATTCAAAGAAAATAGAGCTACACCAAAGCTTGACATTCCTCTTATACATAAGTATAAAATAGTTGTGATGCTTCGCTGATACTCCTTTCTCTGACCAAAAATGAATTGTTTTTCCATTCTCTCTGAACAGGTTGTGCTTCTTCCTGTATTGGCCGGCGCGTTTCTGGTTAAATATTTGTAAAATTTATCTCTCCATTGATGCCACCAATGGCTGTAGCAACCGCAGCAATGTTATCTGGAAACGCCATTGCCCAAAGTTCATCGTCAATTCTTATGTCTAGCGGACAAGTGATTTTAGCATCTTGCCTTCTTCATGCTTCTGGATTCTTCTTTGGTTACATACTCGCAAGGCTGCTCAGGCTAGACGTGTCATCATCGCGAACAATATCCATGTGTCATCATCGCGAACAATATCCATTGAGGTTGGCATGCAGGTAAAATTAGTATTCCATAATTGCATCATTGATTATACATAGAGAACTTGCTACACTTTTTTATTTATTTTAATCCTTTTTCGATTCCACACTAGTTTACCGGTTTTTTCCACTTGTAGAACGCAGCTCTTGGTGTTGTTCTCGCTACCAATCACTTTGGAGATCCTCTAACAACAGTACCTTGTGCTGTTTCAAGTGTGTGTCACTCGATCTTTGGTAGTATCTTGGCAGGAATTTGGAGGTTTTCTGTGCCTGCTGAGATTAAAGACTGAAAATATCTAGCTGGATGAGCTCATGCATGTAACTAGGAAATGTATTTGTATAATGTGATGTGTAGTCCTTCAAATAAAGTTTTTTATTGTTTAAATTTGTATAGTAATATTTAACAAACTGTACTTATTTTGTACAGAATCGACATGGTATATTGAATTTAATTTCTAAAATAAATAGAACTGAGGACACTCATTTACAGAGGTAAAGTTAATTTGGTACTTGAGGAATGCCCAGCAAGGAAAAAAAAATCAGAAAATTATATATTGAAACTTATTGAGGAACAGTCATGAAAGAAGCATATGATGATTTTGTTCATGGTTTTACAGTGGATGACTCTTGCAGTAGAAGTGTAGTTTGGTTATGGGGGGATTTGGATCCTCTTAATTGTAAAAAAAGAAAGAAGAGAGAGACGGTTATGTGTATGATCTCATCATTGAAATGTATTCGACCCAACTTATAATTTTTATAAGCTATATCATATACATAACCCTCTCGATTTTTTTTCACAATTGAGAGGATCCAAATCCTTCATGGGGCATTACAGGGTTTATTACTTGTTCTTTCATTAAATATTCATGTTTTGGTGATTATTCCTTCATATGATTTTTCTCTAATTATTCATTAGAGGAAGATGTCTACAAATGTTGGAGATTCTTCAAAAGATCTCTTATTTTGTAGATGATCTTATATCAAGAGACAAACAATTTTTTATTTATTTTTGTAAATAATCTTATAATTAGAGACGGATGGAGTAAACTTTATAAAAAGATTCAAGTTTTAAAAGGTGTTAAAGTTATTTAGAAGTAGATTTGATGTTTTTGTTTTGGAAAATGCTCAAGTGTGCGAAAAATAATTCGTGTGTAACCCACGAATAACTTCACGAATAACTTTACATTACACACAATACACGCCTATATTGCATTCTCTCTTGTCTTTTTTAAATTTGTTTTATCCAAGAGTGCTTAACACTAGACTCTTAAAGATAATCTCAACAAAAAAGGAGACAGTAGCACTTGCTGAAGCGGTGAGGTGATGGTGGTGTCTAGCAACCCAAAGTGCAGTCTTAATAAAAGATAAGATGACAAAGTGGAAATCTTGGATATGGGATATTATATTTTTGTTTGATATTTGGATTTTAATATAAGAAATAGTATACAATGGCTAAACACAATTCATAAACATGCACCAATTCTTCCAAGAGACTTTTTTTTTGAAAAATTCTTCCAAGAGACTTATGATGCACAAGTTGAGAGAGAGATAGAGAGAGTGTAGACACAAGCAATTTATACTGGTTCCTCCCACAACACAGGAGTAACCCAGTCCCCTTGCACTTCTAAGGGATTTCACTATAATCTCACTAGATTACAATTGCTCAAGTACTCTTCCAAGAGACTTTCCAATACTCAAGCACACTTGCTAAAGACTTCTATGCTCAAGGTCACTACCAAGAGACATCCACTTCTCAAGGACAACTCTAAGAGACTTCTATTGCTCAAGCACGCAGACAAGAGACTTCAAATGCTCAATCATAATTGAATGAGACTTCTGTTGCTCAAGGTTTCACCAAGAGACTTATGATGCTCAAGTTTCACAAGCAAGAGACTTATATTTTTTTACAGCAAATATAAAAAAAAATTGTTCTTGCACCAAATATAACAATTGTAAGTGTAAATTGAACAATGTTTGAACATACTCTTAAGACTTTTAGGATTTCTAAGATTACAAACGTTGAAACGAAAATCCTAAGTGTTGTTGCGCTATTTGATTTGGCAAAGTAATGTCACGGTAAAAGTAGAAGAGTATTGTTTATCTTTATCCGGTCTTCAACTCCTTATATAGGCAGGGATTTGAGAGACGTTGGAGAAGAGTGTCAGGGCATTAAGAGTCGTTGAGAACCTTCAAATCAAGGACGTTGAGCCATTTCATGATATGGATAATTCTGTTGGATAATCATTTGAAAATCCTTTGCTGAAACTGAAAGTATCCGTTCATTCTTATTGCCCTAAAAGTTCTTTGTCTATTTCTACATGTGGTCAAAAGAAGACAAAATTGTGCTCAGATCCTTTGATATGGACAACCATAGAAGACGACAAATATGATGTGGATTCTGGGTCCATCAGGTTCTTCTGAAGTCTTAAGGCCTTCCAAGTTCGAAGGATCTTCTAAGTCTGGCTAGGTCTTCTGAGTCTGATGATCTCCACAAAGTCTTATGAGGCTAATCTCCAGCTTTTGTGAGGTTTCCTTTTCTTCTGGTCCAATGTGTTGACTTATGGCTGTCCTTTCTTCTACCATAGTCTTTTGAGCTTCTCTTGTGCTTCTGATACTCTAAGAGCATCCACAATGGAGACACCCATTTTTGGGTTCTTAAATGGGTCCCACGTATACACATCACTCATTTATAATTTTTTTAATAAAAGTACCTTATAAGCACTCAATCACTTCAACCCATATCTCATACAAAGTTCTTAAATGAGACCTACTAATCAACTATCAATAACTTTATATCATTATATTTCAATTTTTTAATATTAAAAGAGTGCGGGTCCCGCTTAAAAGTGGGGGTCTTAAGTAAGACCCCGAGCCTTATAAGACCCTAAAAAAGATTCTCCCCATTGGGGGTACCTAATAGGTACTGAGTTTAAGACCTTTCCAATGGAGATGGTCTAATACTTATTCAATACTTTGATGACTAATTTTATGTTTTTAGGAGTAATATGTTTTTGTGACCTTTTCTTTTGATCCAATATATTAACTTATGATTGACCTTTCTTCTACAATAAGTTCACTAAGGAAAGAGAACTTTCTAACTATATCATCATACCATATTTTTCAGGAGTAATATGTTTTTGTGACTGACTAAATGTATTTACTATTGTGATGTGTTGTTTGTACATGACTAATTATATGTACTATTGTGGTGTGTTATTTGTATGTGACTAAATGTATGTATATAGATGACATATCAAATGAGAGCACTCTTTATTATGAGAGGATGAGAGGGTTAAATCTCAACCCTTAGATCTAATCAAACGGTTATGGTTATATATCTTTTTAGATCTAATCAAATGAGAGAGGTTAAGATCTCAAACTGTTGTCTGTGACAAATGGGAGACAAACCGGTATGGAATAGAAAGAAGCTGAGATATCAAAAACTGAGTCTTTTAGTTTATGATAGTTGACTGTGAAGTTTTTTTTAACAAATGGTGAAATTGAAACCATGAAAATAAGAAGAGACACAGAAAGAAAGAAAAAATCAGTAGATATTACCCGAAGAGAGAGAGAATGATGAAGTGGAAAAGAAGGGTATAGGTTGAAGTATTTGACCCTTTTTGAAGAGCATTTTAATCTTAGCCATTGATTTTGATCCAACGGTTTAAATTAACTCCTCTCATCTCTCGTTTTAACTACTCCTCTCACTTGAAATGTCCTCATATACAAATTGATTCACAATCCCATAAAATACTCTTATAACTAGAAAGTCGACAACCTTTCAATCAAAATTGATACAAAATTCTTCAATTTCAATTTCGGTGAAATTCATTTAAATGGAGAAGGCAATTATAATTCAAAGACTTAAGTATGGAATGAGTAAAACTAAAAACCATTGACTTAAAGATTTGCAAGTTCCTTGTTCACAGTTAAATCCCAATTTTTTGACAACGCCATTCACGATCGTTAAATCCCAATTTTTTAATCTAGGGTTCTTTGCATTCTTCACGGTTGTTTTCAATTTTCATTAGTGTGAAGAAAAAGATAACTGGTGAAGCAGGAGTGTGGGCGAGAGAAATTATAAAGTAAGGTGCAATTTTAAAAGTTTAAGTCCATTAGAATCAATTTTAAAAGTTTAATATTTTCTGAATGGATTTAAATCGATTTAAATCTATTAGAATCGATTTAAATCTAATGGATGTTACTTAATAATTAGTGCTCTCACTTGATATGCCATATATATATATAATATAATATAATATCTGTGTGCGCGCGTATGAATTATATTATGATGATGATCATGGTGGAAGGAGTTATTATACATATATGTTGGAGTATATACTGTTCATGCACACCTAGTATTTGATTTCCCAAATTGGTAGGAGCCACAGTTGTATGTCTATAATTACTTAGGGTTATAATGGTATGTCCATAATAGGGAGGAGCCACAATCCCTAAAAAGAAATGAAGTCGTGAAGGTTCTATGAAATTTCATATCGTGGATCAATTGTAATGGTAATCCACCACCCTTAGATGAGATACTCCAGAATCATATGCATTGACATATAGACATTGCATTAAAAATGTGTTTTTATTGCCATTATGTGTAATATGTTGAGAACATGTCTATTATACTTTATATTTATGTCATTCTTTGTGTACTTGTTTCATATATATATATATATATATATATATATATATATTTTTTTTAAATTATAAATATTTTTTATTTTT
>Ga0209282_1001269_pt1 | contig 13705 bp, 5 predicted proteins | sample Mtrugardesep15_FD_187529 | JGI IMG/M metagenome (GOLD analysis project Ga0209282, IMG submission 187529) | Root nodule microbial communities of legume samples collected from California, USA - M. trunc garden sep15 (SPAdes) (version 2) | ecosystem: Host-associated > Plants > Roots > Nodule...
TAATAATAATAATAATAATAATAATAATAAGCAAGCAAAAGCCCAAGTGTGGGAATGAGAGCTGAAAAAATAGCTTCATATACAAGTTAGTTGATTAGGGAATATACAATAACTAGTTTCTTTTCTTTTAGAAATGTATGTATTAAAAAAAAAAACTTTCCGACTCCTCCAGCAGCTACCACTTGACTGTATGAATCTGATAAGCCTTCATGTCCTGTGTGCTCTTGTTATGGGTTCTTCACAAAACTACCAAATTCACAAAATTATTAAATTTAACCAATAGTGATAGTAAAGAAAAAGAAATTTTAATTTTGACTACATCTAAATAAGATATGATTTGATTCTAAGTATATTTTGGCTGGAAATTATTATCAAGCGACTTCAAAGTTAAATAGTACTATAGTCTATAGTAAATTTAATAGAGTAAACTAGTCTCAAATACTGCTATGAATTATACACATACTTGAATAACTGTGTGATTAGTCATTTCCAGATAATGTCACCCAGAAATTTGAGAGCAGGAACACCTCTTATCTCAACATCAACAAGTGGTGCTTGGATCATCGATAAGCTGGAGAGTTCTGGATCACTCTGAATCATATCAAGAGCACGCGTTTGATCCTGAAAAAGTTGGCTTGCAGTAAGATTTCACTCTTCAAAACTTAGGGTAGATTCTTGTTTGATACATGTTTATCTATAAGTTTTCTCATCTATAGTCACATTGTCTTATTAATTGAACTACAATATAGTTCATCACTCAGCTCAAGCATGTGGAAAAATAGAATAGCAAAGAGTTAAAGTACCTTTCTTTTCATAGCACAAAACTTGCAATCAGATGCAGATGGTGGAAGAAGCTGATTGACAATGAGTCTCTTCACGGGAACATTTTCTTTCTTCAATGAGGCACTCAATCTGGATGACTCACTAACTGCCATCACCTAGGGGAATAAAGACATATTTAAATGATTACTTAGCCCCTTTCCAACACAACGAATATGAAGTTTAAGAACTAAATAATGAAGTTAAATATCATCCAGTTGGTAAACTACAGCAATGGAAAAGCCTTTTCTCACTAGGTGAAATTGGTTAAATAAAACGAACAATGACATCGTGTTCGGTGAAAAACCACCCATTTGGTTTTATACCAGAAATCTGAAGTCCTTAAATCAGTCTTGGCAGTGATGGTGAGTGGTGACACTAAACTAAAATAAAGTCAGTTTACCATTATATGCATCAGTTATTCAATTATTATTTCTAGGTCATACCGTGGGGATTGTAACAATAACAAATTCTGTTGAATCAGTGTCACGAAAAAGCTCGCGCACTTTTATCATCCTCTCCCTAAGCTTCTCCAATTTGTCAGCCTGTACCATCAAGATATGATAAATGTTATGCACGTTAAGATGAAACTAAATGCAACAGTAGCCCGACAATATGAATCTTACAGCATCTTGACGAGGATTTTCTTGCCCGAACACAGATTTAATTGCAGAGGTAGCAGAAGCTATCTTTTGTCTTAGCTGCAGCAGAATAATTGGTATCAACAGCCATACAGGATCACTCAAAGAATGGAAATCAACTCAGAAGTAAAAAAAAAAGTATTAGAGGGTAGGGAAAGAGAATTTGAATTACACTCTGTATTGTCCTTATTGTTCACTTGGTAGAAGATTAAATTTGTTTGAAGCATTGCAAGAACATAAATTTTGAATCAATTGAATTAAGGAATATGGATGTGTGTATGGTTTTCATTAATTAAAATTAGCAATCTTACCTTTAGTATCTTCCCGATGGATGCATCCAAGAAATCAGGCAAGGACAATAAACGTAATGTATGACCCTGTTCAGGAAAATGGATAAATTCTATCAGATAATGTCCAAAAACAAAGATGTGAAATATTTAACTACTGGAATTTTACTCACAGTAGGTGCCGTATCAAATACAATTCGAGTGAACATATTATATTCCTGTGATTCAAGAAATTGTATAACCTGGCAAGAAGACTTTAACTGTTAGTAGAGCGAAAGTAGATTTATTGCACAAATAAGTAAATCACCATAAAGCATAAAAAATGCATGCCTTGGAAATCGCAATAGCTTCATCCAGTCCAGGAGGAGGTGTATCCAGTAACTCTCCCAGTTTTAGCTCTCCTAACTTTTGCCGTCAAAGAATGAAACAACACGTCTTAGAGAAGGAAGCTTGTAATGAAGCAGAATCAGTTATCTTCTGGTATTTCCTAGTTATATTATTAATCTTTTTTTTAAGGACGTTATATTATTAATCTTGTTTCACAAGATCTCATAAAATTTAAATAGCTTAAGGTCTGCTACAGGTGGTAAATGTGTTAATTAATTTATTTGAAAAACATATTATATGTTAGCTTCAACATGAATTTACGGAATAGAAAACAAAATCGTTGACGTGACCGTTCAAGAACAATATATTCATGAAGCATTCTTTCAATCCAGCAGCAGAGTTTGTTCAATACTATTACTCATTCTAAGAGAAGTTAACATAAGTGTCTGGATTGATTTGATCTAAAATTCTGTTAATGTATCCTAACTTTATCGATTCCGCAGAATGTGTGTGTTGCCCTTTTATGTACAGAACTGCACTTAAAATCTAAATCAGTTATTCAGAATTAAATCTAAGAGCAGTTACATTTCAAAGATGTCTATACAATCTATAATTTTTGAATGATATGAACGTATGTGCCTATATGATGTCAAGTTACTAGCATATAAAAAAACTATTAACTCGGACAGAAAACTTATAATTTTAAAGGACTCGTCAACCTTGACATTTGACAGCATAAAATATACCGTTGGATGAAATACATAACCAGACATCTCAATAAGCTTTACCTGGTCTACTATCATTCCAAGACCCATGCCATCCATAAAATCTTTGACTCCAGTACTTCCACCATTTTGTTTAGCTACATCTCGAAAATCTTCCCTAGCCTTCTCAGGGTTTATCTGTAATTTTACCAAAACATAAGCAGAATAACCTTAAATGGTACGTATGACAAAAACAACAATCATATCATTTAAGCATAACATTGATCATAAAGAAATGGCAGCTTACCTCAAGAGCGAAAAGTGGATAATCAAGTCCATCCACCTGTACCAACGCTCCCCCTGTCAAATCCTATTGTAAAATATGAAAAACTTGTGTTATGCAGAGCACACATACAACCAGAACTTGAATCAGCTAGTTCATACACAACATCAAAACTAGAAAGCATGCCAATAACCTGAGCAAAAGAATCGCTCAAAGAATGTGCAGGATCAGTGGAAACCACAAGAGTCGGGTGTCCATTATTTGCAAATTTAACAGCAAGTGAAGCAGCACAGCTTGTCTTCCCTACCCCTCCTTTCCCACCTAGCATGTAATACTTCCTCTCAGTCCCAGCAACCATGTCGTCAAACCCCGATATAGATTCTGTAGGAGCAGCCACTGATCTCACTGACAACAAAAAGAAAGTAACAACCATAAAAATATATTGTCAAATTCTGAACAGATATATCAATTAACACAAATTACCATAGCAAAGCACTTTCTGACCATCATTCCTTAAGAAAAAACTAACAAATCATGAAATCTCAAATTTAAAGCAAAACCACTACGATAGCTAAAGTGCCCGTTAGAATATGTAGCATTGACACTTCAGATTGAAGGTGTGTCGGTGTCTGTCCTACGCCAATAGAACACCGAAACAGTGGTTACATTTAATTACAATTAATTTTCTCAATTTATTACCGATGTTGACATGTACGTGCTTCATAGCCATCACCGATCATCCATATGTAATAGAATTAAACCATCACCCAAATTATGCTCCAAATTAAACTAATTATCTAAAATCATAACAAACCTCCCCATTTAATAAAAAAAGAAAGAAAGAAAAAGATTCCAGCACAAAAGATGATAAGAAAAATCAGAAAGAATACCCCCATTTGATATATATTTATTCCATTATCTTTTACAATCAAACAGTCCAAAACTAAATGAATTAAAGGGGCAAAAAATAAAAGAAAAAACATTTACTGGGCAAGTCCAATATTGAATCTAACAAGAAAGCAACGTAAGGTAGTGAAAAATCATTGATTGAAGCAATAAAAACACATGAAACATTGAATAGAAAGAAAGAAAGCAAAAACCTTGAAAAGACTTGGTGGGTGGCTTAGTGGAAGCGCGCAAAGAAACAAAGGAGGAAGCTTTGTGGAAATGAAAGAGAGGAGATGGGGTGGGATGGAAGGAGAGAGCACCCTTAATGGCCATTGAATTTGTTATGCGAAGAGAAGAAGCAGAAGAAGAGTGGCACGCCATATTCATCTTCAATCCTTTCTGGTTTACTTTACTCTGTTTCTTGCTTATGACACTTTTTTTCCCTTGATTCAAATACGTCCACGGCAAATAAAAATAAAGATAGACTTAAACAAATACCAAAAACTATGATTTCCCATTAATATTTTTAAAATAACATTATAAATTGGATTGAATAATTATATAAAATAACTTGGTAGAAAAAAATATTTGATTTCATCGATATTAACGGTTTTCTTCTTTAAAAAATAATATCGATCTTAACATTTCACTGTGTCAATACTACATTCAACTTTAAAAGATTTGTGTTTTAACCTTCATTATCGTAAACCACTTTGTACTATATTTTAGAGAAGGTTATTTAGATAAGAAGAGATTATCTAGTGTTGCATGAGAGTCATATGTAATCCAAACAGTTGATTTAGAAGCCGAGAAAAAAATTAAAAAAAAAAGAAGAAGAGAGATAAATAAATTTAAGGGTAGAGATCTCTCCAATTAAAAAACATGTTTTGATGTCCGGTGTCAAAATTTGTGTTTACAAATCACTACAAACATATTGAGACATTTCAATATAATATAGACTTAAATAGTTCATTCACCATATACTTGTTTTTTTTTTTTTTTTTTACCTAATACTACTAAGCACATACTACCTTACAACTTCAAAAACACAATTTACATTTACCTATCTTCAAGCATATTCGGAGCACATAGACTTGTTTTAAACTTGTCCACTAGCGACATATGCTTATAGTATCTTTGTTTTGGTTTGTACCTTTTCATCTAGTCTAAGTTAAAATATTAGCAAAAGATGACGACAGCAGACCCAACAGGTTTATTATGGACCCTCAAACGGTGATTCTACATTACACAAGTGCAATTTCAATTGCAAACTTATCCTTAAACTCTGCAACATTTTCATTTTCGACCGCCCTCACTTTTTTCCTTTCTTCCTACACTTTCTCTGTTTGAGTTTTACTGTCATTTTTTTAAATTGATGTGATACAAAATTTGCTTTTGATTGTTATTTTTCCAGGATTTGGCTCCTTCAAGATGGTCTATTCGTATATCAGCAGGGTTAAGATTCTTGTTTTGCATCGATTCCTTACGGTCAGATTTGAGATAACATTGGAAAGTTCAATACACTAAACTTCCATGACGGTAGAATCTGATCTGGGATCAGCATTCTCCCTTGTGCCAAAGACACAATGGGAATATGATATAATTATTCAAAAATAATCCCATAATACCAGGGCAGACATGATAAACAATATAAGATCTTCTCAAAAGCATTCCTTCCACCAGACTATATATTTGAATGTGACAATGACAAATATTTCAGTATGCACCAAATCAATTAAAGATATAAGATAACATCACACTGAATGACACTTTTTAATATCGGAATAATCAAGAGACGGTAATAAAATTACGAGTTTACAAACACCAACAATTATTTCCTCAAAAACAAAGACCAACAATTATTACATTCCCTCACTCTTCCAATATCTCAGTGCTACCCTAATGCAGCTTATATATTTGGTGAAATTGTACCCTTTGAAGATTGTTTTCCAACTATCTCTTCCAATGTAAGATTCAGTGTATCAATTGACCCTCTTTTAACTTCTTCTCCGTGAGCAGCCAAGAAGTCCTCAACTGTTCCTGTTTCACCAAACCATCCACGGTGATCTGCAATCAAGTGAAGATTATTACATCCCCCACACCTTGCTATTACAACTCCTTTCTCATAAGATTCGCGACACAATGTCTTTACGGACCTCGTTTCACAGACCTTGCAGGTGAAAACCATAGCAAGATCATGTCTTGAGGATACTTTCAAATTAAAACCAGCAGAATCTTTGATGGCAGAGTCCTCAGTAATGCTCATGGATGTAGGGACGTTGTTCACGTCAGACTTCAAGGTGTCGGCTTCACGGACATTTTGATTTAGATTTGTCTGTGTTGAGACCCCCCTTTTGAGAACTCCACGTCTGTTTAATATTGCATTGATAGAAGAATGCCCAGAGGATGCTGCCCATAAACACAATGGAATATTAATGAGAAAGACTTACACATGGGAGTGCTAGTACAAAACCATCTACTTTTATGCATAAGCGCAAGCTCTTGCATGAATAAATAGGAAGACATCAGATTGTTTAGAGCAGGTTCAACTTAAGTTAATAACAATACCTACTTTCTCCACTATTATTCTGAAGAAAACACTGTTTGTTTCGCGATTAAGGAGAAGCAATAATAAAATATAACCGCTTCACATAAGTTTGCTTTGCTTTTGAAGATAATTTTGAACCAAATCAGTTAATGAACCAGAAATTTAATTAATTCAAGGTTTAGAAGCAAACAATGTGATAGACGGCCAATCGTAAAGGTGCAAGTAAGAAGGTAGATTAAGTAAAGGGCTGATAGCAAGTCGTTTTAGAATCAAACAATGTGATAGACGGCTAATCATAAAGGTGCAAGTAAGAAGGCAAATTAGGTAAAGGGCCGATAACAAATCGTAACAAGGCCAAAGCCATCATCTCCTCTAACAACTTTGGCCTTGAACTCTTACTTCTGCCAAATTTCCTCTTAACCAGTTGAACTTATGGCAATATTGAACCATTTTTGTGCAGTGTTACATACTCAAGTAAAAAGCATAACAAATAATGAAATGAGGAATCAAATTGAAATAAAAAGACTACTTACAAATCCATGCTTGCCCTGTAACATTGCTACATAAGCTTTAACCTTAGTTGGGTTCAACAAGTAACTTACTTTCTGATTAAGCAGTTGATCTGCTGGTTAGTTGCTGTTTACTACTTAGAGTCTGTTTATCTACTAGCATTATGACAGTTTTCATAAGCTTTTTTCAACTTATTTTCAAAAGTTCTCCAATTTAGCTTATAAAAACAACTTAGGCCCCGTTTGGATTGAGCTTATGCAAATAAATAAGTTTGTAACTTAATTCATAAGTTCTCACTAATGAAAATTATACTTTCATAAATTACATTAACAAACTTAAAAATTATACATGAAGGCATATTTATTTGCATAAGCTGTCTTGCATAAAAGCTCTAAAATAAGCTAATCCAAACAGGGACTTATATCATGATAAGTGCTGTAAGCTACAAATATAAGTTGTTTATCCAAAGCAGCCCTTAGTTGTTTGAATTGACTTATGATTATTAGCACAGCAGATTGCTGAAGCACGACCAGTTGCGCCAAATTACTAAAAGAAATATGGTTTTTGAAAAAATAATATTGTGAATAATGAAACCCTAAAATTGGAAAATGAGAGAAGAAATGGATACCTTGAAAGATTGGGTGGCGATCATGATGGAATGATTGAGTTGCAACGAATCGCCTCTGCAAAAACCTCGCCAACGCCGACATAGCTATGTTCTACGTACTCTTCACTCAATTTTTCTGCGATTCTGGAGGTTTCTTATTCAACACCCAACTACAGGTTTCGTATTCGACACCAAACTATCTCTATTCTACGCACCACATTTTTTCCAAAAATAATAAAAAGAGCAAATTACACTAACCTCCCCTGAGCTTTTCTTAAATAACACAAACACCCCCTCTAGTTTTTAATTGAACATTAACCTCCCTTATTTTGTTGTTAAATTGACATGCCCCTCCCTTTCACACTAACGGTGTTTTCTTTCACTGACTTGAGTGGAACAGGAAACTCTTACACATCATGCTCACGACCTTAACATGAGTGCACAAACCAAACAATCATCATACAATTCAATAATAGTACTAATTATTTGACTTGGCCACCACTGAAGCACATTTTGTTGATTTTAAATTATCCAGATAAACCCAATTGACCCCAAAAAGAATTACACTTCCAAAAAATAAAATTCATCCTAAACTCTCATTTTAGAGCAACCCAAGTTCAGCAACAAACGGAAAGGGTTCACTTTAAACGAACTAGCACAACCCCCTTTTTATTAGTTGATAAACTGGATATTTTTTTGCCGATGCACAACCCATTTAAACATAAAAGACAACACATCAAACAAATATTAAAGATTTCAATCGTACATGCAAAATATAGCAGAAAAATTATTTTTAAAAAAAGGTTATAAGAAATATTCAACCTGGGGTTGTGAAGTGACAAAGGAGAAAAGAGAAAGAAAGTGTAGGAGAAGAATGACACAAGGAGAATTGGTGAAAATAGTGAAACCAAGAATGAATTAGTGAAACCAGGAATGAAGCTAGAAGATTTTGAGCAAGAGGACGTATCTCTAAAAAAATAAATATTAATCAAACATAAGTTTGATGGTGTTAGAACGAGGGGAGGTTAATGTATTCTGATAACTAGAGGGGATGTTTGTGTTGTTTAAGAAAACCTTAAGGGAGGTCATTGTAATAAGAATTCCATATTTTATACTCCATTTAGAGTTTAATTTATGTACATTATCACTATAAAAAAGTTTTGCATTTCTTGTAAAAAAAAAGTAATGTATCCACATCCCTTAATAAAAGTTATGTATCTCATATCTTTTTAACAGTTTTCTCGTCCTCAAACTCATTTTCAAAACAAATTATTTTAAGATGATTAATTGATGAGACATCGTTTTAATGCATGAGTCTTTAGAACACAAGATCATTTTAAAAGTTCAATTTTAGAATAGTTTTAAATATTTTGAATTTTAAAAGGGGATTAATTGGCTCTTTAGTCCTTTAGTCTTTAGAACGCAAGTTATACAACTTGATTGTAGAATTTGTTTTTTAATATAATTTTAATAAAAAAATTATTTTTTAAAAGATTAATTGGATGTGCATCTCTTTAGTCCTCGAGTTGTCAGGATACACGTTGTACAACTTGATCGTTATCAAACTCATTTTAAAATGATTAATTGGATGTAGATCTCTTTAATTCTCGAGTTGTCAATACACAAGTTGCACAACTTGATTGTTCTCAAATTACTTCCAAAACAAATCGTTATAAGTGGGTTAGTTGGATGTATAACTCTTTAATCCTCGAGTTGTTCGGACACAAGTTGTATAACTTGATCGTTCTCAAACTCGCTTTTAAAACAAATCATCAAACTCACCGCAATCAACTTCTCACACGTCATTTTTTTACTTAATCATATCAACAACGTCTTTTATAATCGCATTTATTGTAACAAAACCATTTTCTTAAAATCAACCGACAAACAAACATTTTCTATCCAAAACTACATAGCTTTGAATTTGAATTCTCTATCGCACCGAGAGATATGTAAGAGCCGATGTTCACTCTTGTCAAGCACAATAGTAACTAAACCCTTTTTTCCTCTATTTAAACATATTGCATTTTCAGCTTAAAAACTCAATTTTAATTTGCATTTAATAATAAGGATAAATAATTATTTTTTAAGTTAATAAATCTTGCAAAAATAGAACAATCAAAAGCGAAAAAAATCATAGAAAAATACTCATATCGGGTCTTCAATCGTTAAGGGTGAGTTTGTGAGTAAGTTTTTAAAGGGTTTTGGAAGGATAAGTATATATTTTGATATTATAATGTATTTGATATTTTGAAATAAAAATAAAAGAACAAAATGATATATGTTCATGTATCATTGTTCTTTTAATTATTTTTACTAATATATCAAAGATACATTAAAATATAAAATCAACACTCCAAGCTTTCTCCTTCAAAACACTCTAAAATCCAACTCACAAACACAACCTAAAAGGTTTTTTGGTCGTGGGAATTAGAATGTTAGAGAGAACCGTTTTCAAAGAGGAAAAATATGATTTTGACAAAGTATGGTTGAGTGGAGATTAGGATTTCTTGTTATGGAAGTAGCTTGTGTGGATAGTGGGGTAGTGTCGACTTAACTAATAAAAAAATCAAATTACTTGAAAAAAAAATGAAATTAACCTGGCTTATCATCTTTTAATCTCAAAGGTCTACCTTTAAATATTTTTTAAAATCGAATTAAATTGGTTTATATAATGTCTTGTATCTTCAGAAGGGTTAATATACCAGTTGAGACATTCCATCAAAATTTGTTGTAAATAAAAATGCTTACCAAAATTTTCTTGTATGCAATTTTCTCCTATATTATTGACATTTATCAAAATGTACAAAATCTTACACATTTTTGTAATAAAAACAAGTATACGATTGACCTAATACAATCGGTTAATCTATCATTTTAAATGGAGTTAATTAAAAAACTTAAAAAAAAAAGAGATAGTGGATTACCTAACAAAAGTGTATAGAATAAACAAAATAAAAAACTAGGGTCACCGTGGGGCCAACGAAACTGAAAAATCAATGTTAGTCCCCAATTTCTCCTCCCATTCTTTCGACTCCAAATACAACTTGGACACTTCCATCGAAACCCGACCCATATTCGGTCTCTCATTCGGATCATCCGCAACACACTCCAACCCGACCCTAATCATTTTCTCAGCCACATCCATGGGAAACGAATCCTTCAACCTCCGATCAACCCATTTTCTCACACCACCGTGCTCCTTCCACGCTGCCCTCGCCGTCTCCACCACACTCACCCTCTTATACCCGCCGTCATTACCTTCCAATTCAAATCTCACCGCTTCTTCCCCGCTCAGAATCTCCAAAACCACCACGCCGAACGCGTAAACGTCCGTCTTCTGCGTCGCCACGCCGGTAACAAGAAATTCCGGCGCCATATACCCCCTTGTCCCCTCAAATCTCACTCCCTTGCTACCGGACTTCTTCAACTTCCTCCCGGAGTCCGATCCAGCAGTATCACCGACAGACTCGCCGCAAAGCTCCGACGTACCGAAGTGACATATCTTCACACCGAAATTCTCTTCAGCAACGATGATGCTAGAGCTTTTGATATGATTATGAACAAAACCAGAACCAGAACCAGCAAAATTATGAACGTAATCAAGACCGTGTGCAAGATCGGAAGCGATTAACATCCTCGAAGTCCATGTATTAAGATCGGTGAAGCTAGGATTCCGACGATTACGAAGACAATCAGAAAGATTAGCACCGGGAACAAATTCATAAACAAGATAAATGTAGCTCCCGGAAACAGAAGCTCCGAGGAGTTTCACAAGACTGCTATGGTGACTCCGGCAGATTAAGGCAAGACGGTCACGAAGCTCAGGGAGGTCAATTTGACGGCGAAATTTCCGTTGAAAAACGACGACATCGCGGTTGTGAAGAGAACAGCGGAAGGAGTTGGAGGAGAGGCGGTTTGCGGAGAAGTTATTGGTGGCGGTTGAGATATCGGAGAAAGGGTAGATGTGAGGGTTTTCAGGGAGAGTATGTTTGAGGCTTGAGAGAGAAGAGTGGGTGGAAATTGAAGAAGATGATGAAGATGTTTTGGACCATTGTTTTTGTTTTGAGTTGTTGTATATGTAACTTCTTGATTCTGTTATTGGAACTTCGCTGGTTGAAGATGATGGGAGATTTGAGGATGAAGATGTTGAAGTTCGTTGTGGGTGAAGGTTGTTTCTGGCTGTCGGTTGCACCACGGTGGTGCTTTTTTTCGATTTACACATTGAACTAACACTTTCTGACTCATTTAAATGGGTATTTCTTGTTTTTTCCCTCATGGTATTATGGGAAGAACAAAAAAAGCCTGTTTGGTCTAATTCTTCTTCAGTTGCGTCTTGGTCGGGAAATAGATATTTTAATAAACTATCAAGTTGATCACATTTGTAAACTACTTTTTTAATTTTTGATTTTATTAATATTTTTATCAAAATCTCTGTTTCTAATGTTTTTGTCACATGACCGATATTAACAAAGGACCTAATGTTTGAGTGCAACCGAACTTCTATGACATTAAAAGAGTCCTAGACTATTTTAAAAGTACTTTCATACCCCTTTTAGTCATTATTATAAACAAAAGTTTACTTTTTAAATTTATTTAATAAATTATGTATGTAGTCTATGTATAAACCATATATCATTTATTGATTGAATGAACCTTAAAAATCAACTTTTGCTTATAATAATGATCGAATGGTGTATGCAAAGATCAATTTGGTCGTTAACTTTAGATATTTGTACTGGTGATGGTGAATGACCGCAAGATCAATTTGGTCGTTAACTTTAGCTATTTGTACTAATGATTGTGAATGACACGTGGCATCCACCGTATTCAACATTTTTCATTCAATCAACCCACATGCTGCTGTTTCAGCTAATTTCTGTCTCCATCCAACCAAAATTTATTATCATGAGTCAAAATTCAAGAAAACACCCATTTAAGATTTCAAAAAAAATAAAATTGAACACTATCAATTTTTGGTACATAATAAAGTACACCACCCATTTAAAATTAAAAAATTTAAAGCACAAATAAACTTAAGAATAGAGTTAAAATAGTACGCACTGGACATGATTATGCAAGAGGAATTCATAGAAAGTACATTGAGAGCACATGCCTTGTTTCTTACTCTCATCTTTCTTGTCCCCCTAACAATAAATGAAATTAATACTGTTATGCATCAACAATGAACAGTTACCAATGAAGACTTAAAAGAACTACCTTTAGGTACATGCAATCAACAAAAAATTAAAAATAAACCAGTAGAGATATGACCAACCAACATGCTGCAGCACCCTCTAATAATGCTAAAATTCTAACCACTTCCAAATGAATTGGGTATTGAGCATCTACAACCATTCTATCCTAAATTTACAGCTAGCTAACCAGAATGCTTATGGTCAGAAAGCTATTGCCTTACTATATGACATATGCACATGTTACAGGCAAAAAAATCCAAAATGAATGAATATTTTCAAGCAGGAGATTTCACATAGTGTCCTGTTTTCCGCCTGTGCCTGCTAAAATCTGATATGAACCTGAAAGAAAGACCACAGCCCTCAACCTTACATTGATAAGGCTTCTCCCCAGTATGCACCCTTAGATGCTCTGTCTTTGCCCATGACCACTTGAATGACATGGAACAACCTTTCCATGTGCATTTAAAAGGCCTATCATCCTCATGAACGCGCTGGTGAATCAATGCGTATTTGTGGGAACTGAATTTCTTACCGCACCCTTCATGTGGGCAAAGGTTACGTTTGTGCAACTGTAACTCTGCTTTGGTGGTGAAACTCATACGACAATTATCAAGGTCACACTTATACGGCCTTTTAACATTGGACTTTTTATCCTTGCGAGGAACTGAAGCTTCGGCAGGTTTCCGTGTCCTTTTAGCTACCGGATTTTCCTCGTCATTTTGGCTGCTGTCCCCTATGCTTTTGCCTGTGGGAATCTTCCCGGTTCTTGGCCTCAGCCTCTCACACGGACTTCTTATAAAGTCATAGGAATCAAATTGGTTCTTTTCCGTGTCTTCCATTTTCCTCTTTTTTTTCTTCCCAGCATTTGATCTGGGAACTTCTGTAGTCACCTC
>Ga0209282_1001270_pt1 | contig 13697 bp, 7 predicted proteins | sample Mtrugardesep15_FD_187529 | JGI IMG/M metagenome (GOLD analysis project Ga0209282, IMG submission 187529) | Root nodule microbial communities of legume samples collected from California, USA - M. trunc garden sep15 (SPAdes) (version 2) | ecosystem: Host-associated > Plants > Roots > Nodule...
GGTAGCAGAGGCTTTTAGCTTGTTCTTCTTTGATTTCTTTCTCTTCAGTTTGCCTTTGAGGCATTTTGTACGATGCGTATGAACTTTGATTGTGTCTAGGTCTTTTGGCACTCTTTGTGCTAAAGTGTCTAGCTGTGTTTTTAAATATATCATTTTGGTATTTAAAAAAATAAATAAACATACATGATTCATTGGTCTCTTTTTTTTTTTATTACAATGAGGGTCGAAACCTAGAAAAGAAAAATTATATATGAACTAAATGTGGGGTATTAATCCTCAAAACATTAGCTGCAAACAAGTGGCTAAACTATGGCGTACACGCATCAAATAACACAAGGTTGGAACCCATTGAACCCGATATTTGCTAATGCATTAGCACACTAATTTGCCTCCTGATAAGTATGATGATTAACCATTTCTCAATCCATATCCAACATCCTTCGAATCTTCATCACTAGAGATCTTCCATTTGGAGCGCCATATTCTTCAGAGCTAAAAATCTTGACCACCTGTGTTGAATCTACATGCAACTCGATGCGCCGACAAACTTCAATCCTTCAAGTACTCCCCACAACCCCACTATATAGGCCTTACAAAGACCCACACTTCTTGCAAATTCGTTCAACCATTCTCCATCAGTCCCTCTCAGAACACCTCTACACCCACACAACCGTACCCTCCTTGCAAGAACCATCGGTATTCTACCTTACCCAACAACTCTCAGGGGGTTTTCATCCGATAAGAATGGTTTCATTACAGACATCCTCCACCATTCTACTTGCCTTAATAGTTAACTACCGCTGAGCGAACAGAAGCAGTTATTAATGTACAAGACACAAATTCTATGTTGTGTACAAGACACCGACATTTTACTCGGTTATTAAAGTTTCACATTTATTATAAATATGTGTTTAAGTTTCGACATTAATGTACTTTACCATTCATTTTGTTTTATTATGATATTCGCTTTTTTTAAAACTTATGTCAAGTACAACATGTCTCAAAATGCACAAATTGAAGGTCATGCGACATATTCCGCTTTCAAGAAGACGATTAAGGTTTTTCTTAACTCTGACGGACTCTTTGGATGACTTGAAGATACAACTGAATAAATACTTAGTGTTTCGTGGTGAAGATCATAGTACATCTCATGTATTTGTACAACAACTTCATTATGATCTTGGGGCAGAAAAAGACGAAGATATGTGGAATACAGTATATTATCCTAAGCTTATTGAGGACGATAGTGACGTGGATTTTATGTTTAGGAGGTTTTGTTGAAAATAATGTGTTATATCTATTTTTTTTCATTCCAACTGCAAGTGCGTAGAATGTTCACGAGAGGTTTGATGTCATTTAGTGTAATGTGTTGCATAATGCTTCACTTTTGTCGAATTTCAAACATTTATGTAACGTTATCGTATTCTTGTATTTGTGTAATTTTAATGAATCATTGATTAATTATGTAATGTTGTTGTTTAATACTTGGTGTTTGTTGTTATATTGGTTGAAATTCATCTGGAATTGCTGTTTGAAATTACAGGTAAAAATAGGTCGAAAATGGCTAGAAAAAAAAATGCAGACTGCACTGTCTGAATTTATTGACGTGAACGGTAATTAACTACCGCTAGTTATCAGCGATAGTTAACTATCGATAAGGACATTTTTGTATTTTCTATGTGTTTTTAGGAAAAATTGATGTAGAAAAACAATTTTCCAATACTATAGTGGTTCGGCCCTGATTCAATTTTTAGATAGATTTGCACAAATATTTAATTGCAATTTCTCCCCACCACCAAATATCACATGGTATAGTATTTTCTTTTTTCTTTTTTCTCTTATAGGAGATATTTATTCTATCAACAAAAGAAGAAAAAGATATACATAAATAGATAGATTATTTGAACTGAATATTAGGTGTGAATTTGTAAATTTATAGGAATGTACAGGTGTCTATTGCCAGTTGAATAATGGCCTAAAAAACCATTCACTGACAAATATGCAAGTTCATTTTCGTTGGAGTACCGGTAAGGAAGGTGAAGATCTATGCATATTTGTAGCTATCCCTTCTTTCGAAAAAGATATTCAACTTGCCAATATGACACATGTATTCGGACTACCTTTGCATTACATACACTGCATAAAACTTATCACATTGGAAATGATAACATCTAGAAGTATATACATATATATATGCAAGATAATATCATCCTTCCTTAAAAATAAAATATATATGCAAGATAATATCCATGCGTAAATTCAATCAAAGATGCATTGTTTGATTGGACACACAGCATATTACTTGTCTAACATTGTTATAAATCTTAACAATCGTGTTAAATCCTAACACAATCCTATAAAATTGATTTGTAAAGTGATAATTTTCCTTACTTTATAAATATATTGTTAGGTTTTTTTTCGACGTAGTATTCTTTAACAATAATCAAAAAATAAAAACTAACTTAAATTACACCAAAGATCATTTAAGTTATTTTATCGTAACAAATTGTTCTTTTTAAGTTTTTTTCTACAACTTAAATTTAAGTTATTATCATGTTCCTTTTCTGTTTGTAATAACAACAACAACTAAAACAGAACAAGAAATAAAGATAATATATATTTTGCAGAAGCAATTAAAAAAGTTCAGCACATAAAATATGTGCCCGACCAAACCTAACGTAATTGCTTTGATCACTCACACTATAATTTCATCTTAAAATCCCCATAAAGATATGAATGAGATCCTTGTTACTTATTTAGGTTCATCAAAGTAAACATGCAATGGCATTTGGCCTCTTCTCCTTCGTTGGGTTTTTGTCTGCACATACGCATGCGCACAAGGCACTAATTTACAACATGAAAAAGTATGGAACTTGAAAAGGAATAGCAATAAATTAACATTACATAACAACACAGTGCTATTCTTACTTTTTATTAATTTATTTTTACTCATTTTTATAAAATTAATTATAATCATGAATACAGCCGGTATACAATACAATAGCAACAAAAAAAAAAAATTCATATTGTCAAAAAAGAAATTTATGGCAAAAAGTATATTATTGTCCCTCTTGATACATTGGATATATGTGGTCCAAGGGAAACAACTTGTAAGTTTTACTAGCTTAATGGAATGTATTTGACGATTTAGAGGACCAAGAAAAAGGTTCGTAGAATTTTCAGTTTTTCAGTTTTATTACCTGTCGCGGTTTAGTTATGGCTTGATGTAAGCATTCTTGGTAAGCTTTTCATGTTTTTTTAGGAGATAGGGTTTCATTTTGTAGCTTACTATTTATTTTTATTAGATTAAAAGTTTAGATCATGCTAATTTGTGTCTTAAGAACACATGTTAAAAAATCTAAAAAAAACAATTTTGTATTATAAAAAAATATAATATTTTAACTTTTAAGAAGTTGAATCCACAATTTTTTATACGTAAATTTTTATTGTGAGTTCTTTAACATTTTTCCTTAAGGTACAAGTTAGCATTTACCTAAAAGTTTAAAGGCAATTTTGGTCTCATTTATATCATATAAATTGTTTTAATATCCTATCCTTTTTTTATGATTCTCGGCCATTAAGCCCTTCGATTTTATGTCAGGTCATCTAATTTTTTGTCACGTCATCAAATTGAATGGTCAAAATTACGAATTGGTCAAAAGTTCTGAAACAAGAGACTGAAACTGTGCAATTGAGAATAAGAGAATCAAATTAAATTAAATTTATGCCCAGATTAAATTGAATTTGTTTCAATATGAAAGTTTTTAATAGATCAATCATTTTACTGTCAAAAAAAAAATAGATCAATCATTTTTCACTCAATTTTTTTTAGACAATATGAAATAAATTTGTATCATTATTTGTGTGTGTATGTACAAGAAGAGATCAAATTAAATTGATTTAATGTTACATCGTTTGATATCGTTTTACTCGATATATATATTTTTAAAATTTAATTGTTGAATTGTAAGTTTATATCATACCGATAATGCATGCAAAATTTTATAAAAAAATAAAATAAAATCACTTTATATTATATTAAGACCAAGATTAATGGTGTTCCATAAAAGCACATAATGTTCCTTAATTTTAATGGGTCTTAATAACATATCAAATTATTTTAGTTTTATGTAAAACTTTAAATAGTTGATTATATTATATAAACTTACAATGCAACGGTCAAGTTTGAAAAATATGTACTAAGTAAAACAATATCGAGTGATATAATATGTATATGTAACCTTACATCAGTGTAATTTGATCTCTCCTATAGTTTCATAAAAAAAAGTAGAAATGTGTATTTTCAAAAAAAAGTTGTTGAAGATAAGGAAGGATAAACTAAGAAATCACTAATAACTATTTTTTTTAGTTCTTGAAATCATTTTTGAATTTGTTTTTAACAAAACTTTAAATATTGTCACTAAATACTTCAAAATCATGTAAAAGTTATAAGTAAGTTTGCAAAAAATTGATAATTAATATATTAAATCTTTTTAAATAAATAAATAAGTTTTCAACAAAACAAAAAGACTTAAGACATAAAAATGAATAATTTATGAAGTTGAAATTGATGTTTATAGACGATTTTTTTTTGTAATTTCATCCGTATTGATCATTTGCATTATCATATCTCATATTTTATTGCTCGAAAAATCTTAATTGGATCAAAACCGGAAAAACTAAAATATTGGGAGATCAATTTCGAAATTACGAGACTAAAGTTGTAATTATGCGTGATAAAAAAACATATAAAACAAGGATCATATTTTAGAGCACATGTTAAGGATTACACTTATAACAAATATTTTATTAAGAATGCTTAATTTTCAACTTTAAAGAAATAAATTCACACAGTTTCCACTTTCCAGTGTATAATGTGTTTTTAGGGCAGATGTTTATTATTTCCATGAATCAATCATATAACCTGATTTTCCTCGTAAGGCTATCAAACAAGATGTGGTTATGGATTAAGGTCGTACATGGGTTGCTTTTGTTGCACATGAATCATCACCAACATTGACACGATGCTTTCAACACTTCAACATCATCACGACCATTAGACACTTCTCCTATCTTCAAAGAATCTGTTAAACTCACCAGTCACAAGTATGGATCCACTCATGTTTATCAAGATTTTTTTTCCATTTGCAAGAGGTAAAAATTAAACCTAGATTCACTTATTTAAAATGTCTAAATTATTTACCGCTTAGACAAACAACATATTGGTCAACTCATCCTTTGATACATTTGTTCTAGTTTGGTAAATAAATTACACAAATCTAATAAAAAGAAAATATACTATGCATGACAAAGTCTCCCAAAAGTTGAAATCAAATCATTGTATGGAGAGAGAGAAAAAAAATACAATGGACAGTGACTAAGCAAAGGCAACAACAGCGAGACACCTGTGTGGCTCACATGTACATGCTCATCATCATTTGATCTAGAATAAATAAATTGGCAATGCCATCAAATGAAACATAGTTGGCCCTCGAATCTGCCAAGTTCATGAACATAGATATATAGTACCACAGCCAGTACAGACAGACCCAGATTGACAAGCTATCCTCTAATGTATGTGGTACAAGTTGGTTGGTAATATCAATCATTAAGACTCTATTAAGTAAGACAAATTGATTCTAATTGTTAGGTAAGTGTTTGTACTTATATGTTAATATGTTTTTTTAGTTTGAATTCCGAATTTTGCATATATTATACATTGTTCTTGCCAATTGAGTTAAGTTTACGTGGACTATATAACTATATATGTCTGCCTAAATACTTCTCCGCGTCAAAATAAATAACTCATTTGTAAAAAAAAAATTGTCTCAAAAGAAATGATAATTTTTCTTTTCAAAATATTAATTGATTGTTTTTCAATTTTACCCTCTAATTAAGATCACTTTATCACATCCAAATCAGTACATGATACATGTTCTCTCTCAATTTTTAAGATATGTCTTATGTATGTTGCATCAATATGTAGACGTGTCGGTCTCTTGAGTTGGTGAATTTTCGAGCAAGTCTCACATCATCTAATTGAGAAATGCTTTTATAAGAACAAACACAACACAAATTAAAAAAATTTGGGCACATTCACACAAATACATTTTTATTTAAAAATTAAATGGTTTGATGATGGGGAGTCCGGGGAGCGGCAATGGGCCAAACGTCCAGGATCATAAGAGATTTAAACACTACACTCTTACCCAAAATGTTAAGGCAATGGGTTTATGGGTTTCCTCTCTTATGTATCCTTTGTTTCATTCATTTCTAATCGATGTGGGACATAATCACTCACACTTGATTACCCAACAGTTGAGTGACAAGACTAATTTAATTTTCTTTTAATTTCTTTTTTTATTATGTGTGCGCTCAAATAATTTAATTTGTAATTGTGCCTAAATAAACTAGCCCCATCCAATATAGATCAAAACTAGATGGTAAATTTTTTAGTTGGTCGATTTCTACGTTGCAAGATGCATTCGTACATCAAGGACATTAAGTTTGTATATCACTCTCTCCTTCTCTCTCTTGTATGCTTGTTTTAGAGTGTTGTGACATGTAGGTTAAATATTTGCTTTTGAGAGTCAAGAAGTGAAGTGCGGGTGTCATAAGATGAAGAAATTCTAGGTAATTATCACAGCAACAAACAAATTAAAGAAATCAAATTTATTTAAAAATGTATACCACCGTTATCGATGGATGCATAATGTGGATAATTCAAATTTAAATATAACAAGCACGAATATTATATTTATTCAACGGAACGAGGATAAATATCATACTATCTGGCTCCATCCCTACTAATAAACTGAGGCAAAAACATAATTTTAACTCTATCAATTATTTACATCATATTCGTCACTTTGCCGTTGAAAATAATGTTGTTCATCTCCAAATTTTTCAGTGTGTGTATCTTTGATCAATGTGTGAATGCCAATTAATTGTTCACCACCTCAATATTCCAGACCACGGGCTGCCAACCAAGCCATTGAAAAATATTTTCTCAAACAGACAAAACCTTTTCAAAAAATAAAATAAAATTATCATACGTTTTCCCCCCTAAAAACACAATATTATTGATGAGTGTCTCTAATCACTCCTCTTTGAAACAACTCCACCCTTGTACAAATCCTTTCATGAAGAAACCTTCAACCAAACACGCCCACTTTTGAGGGAACTGATCATGACCAAATACATTAAATTGCCTTCAAAAATTTGTTGTCATAACATTTTTTTTAAATGATAAATGTTAGTATGTTAATTTTTTGTTGTCGGAACATTGTTCAAATTTCTCCTCCAGCATCAAATCCACTCTCATCTATTGTTGGACCACGTAAATATGTTTGCCACTTAGGTGCCCTAATACAAGTGAGACAATCGGATTTTTAAAGATTGTTCCCCTACCAAATGTCATATCCGTTGCATCCTCCAAACACTTTTTGCCCTACAAATGAAAACCAATAAATATTGCAGATTTTCTCTCTTCTTTTTTTTTTTTTACGTGAAGCACGAAGTCAGCCACACAAAATAATGTGAAACAAATTTTGTATAGATTTTTTAAAGGGAAATTTGTATAGATATCAAGTGTTTTTTTGACAAAGAAATATTGAGTGTTGTCCTTAGAAATAATTGATAATTTAAGCAAAGATGATATTTTCAAGGTACCCACCTTTCATCAATAATCATCATGGGCACAGCACACTCACACTCACACTCACCCTCTGCAATCACGATTATTAGGATGATACGATCTTATCTTTGATTCTTCCATACTTTTTCCACAAACACCTTTTTTTATTATTATTTCCAATTCCAAGTCCAACTGTACGGATCCTTATACAAGTTATACTATGCAGTATGCCCCCATGCATAATATCTTCTTTCATGTTCGACAAAACCTAAATCATTGTGTACGTACCACTACTATTCAATGTGGCAATTGATTGATTATTGTTTGTGACTCTCAGGAACACAATCTTGGATTTTCATGAGATTTCCTCCTATATATTTTATCTGTCTTTATACCATTATTTTGATTTTTTGATTTTCCCCTATCTTTTGTTAATTGTGTGATTTTGCGCCCCCTCTTTTTTTGAGCAATTTTGCACCCCATATTTTGTCAATTGTGTTTTGTTCAAAATCATCATTAAAAGAGGGAAAAGGGACAAAAGATGGGGTGTAAAATCGCTAAAAAAAAGAATAGGGGGTGCAAAATCACACAATTGACAAAAAGATAGGGACAAAAGTGCAATTAAACACAAAGATGAGGTACAAAATCAGAAAGGGTGCAAAATTGCTCCAAAAAAAAAGAGGGGATCCAAAATCGCACAATTAGAAGAAAAAAAATATAGGGAGAAAAGTGCAATTAAGCCTTTTTGTTTTTACCATTATACCATTTATTTGATTGAACTCGTATATAATGTCATATAAAAATATTTATTTAACAATAGTCCTTGTCACCATAGCTTAATTGGTAGAGAAATTGCATTATATATGTCGAGTTCGAAGTTCAAACTCTAAATTTTTCACTCATTCATCTTTAAGGTGGATTTCTAACTACTAGACTACTTGACCAAAAATAAATGTATTTAACATTATGAATCAATTATAAGTGTTTGATCATAGAAATGGTTGAGTTTCTTTTAAACAGAGATTGAAAACTCACACACATAAGTGAAGGAGTCGGGGTTCGAACTCCGATCATAATGTACAATCTAGTAATTTCGATATTTTTATTAGTTGAATTATCACTGATAATTCATTAATTTATGCTTCAAAGATTATAAATTTTTGGGGTTATGCTTCAAAGAGTATGACACTTAAGAAAGTAGTCATTAATTTAGTAGTTAGAAAAATATATAGTACAATCCTTTACATATTTTCCAACTTTTTTTTTTCTCTCATTCTGACGCAAAACAATATTAAAACGTGTGTAAAATTTCTATAGCTAGTGTGACTCAAAGTAACGTGCGTAAAAATCCCACCTTTTTTTGCCAAATCTAACACCACGATATGACAAACAAATTAACAGCTACCATCTTGTCTTTCATGACTTTGTCAAAAAAAAAAAAAAAAATCTTGTCTTTCATGACAATGAAATGAGATTAATTTATTATTTCTAATTATCCACTTCCAAGAATTAATACATTATTAAACTGAGATGGAAAGATTGACCATGCGTCCATGCCCAGTATATAACTTTTATAAAGTAATCAACACTTACTTATATCTATGTGTGTCATTAACAGTTGTTCCATAATCAGCCTTTAATTAGATACGTCAAATATTTTTCAATTGTTTGCAATAAGATATCCGATTTAGGCTTATTAAAAAATTATATGTGTATGGTGCCCTAAAATTTTAATTTATATATTATTTAGCCTCCTTTCCTTTTGTGGAGTAGTAACTTGGTTCCAGCTATCATTTTTGTATCTTTCGTTAGTAAGTGAAACAAAAAGGAGATGGAGATGGAGACATGTCACTCCCCACTAATACTTAGTTGTGACATTTGATATGAAAATGGACATTAACATCAAGGATATACTATATGATGAGGAATAAGATGACGTTATTAACCCCAATACCGTAGAAGTTTTGATGGATTTGAGCCATTTGGCAAATATGAATACTAGTCCAGTAACACTAGATTTATAGTGAAAAAAGGTGCTTTCGCTATTGCAAGATTCTCATCCACTTTCTAACCAAGGGTGTCGGGTGTAGAATAGATATATATCTATTCAATAATAATATTTAGATCTTTTTCTTTTGTGGCAATATAACATTTATATGTTAATTGATTGTATATGTCTTTCATATCTTCAATTTCCACTTCAATTGTGAATTGTGGTGGCAGTTTTGATAGTGTTTTTAGTGAAGGAGGTATAATTTCTCTTTTCTTTTGACAAGAGATGCATAATTTTCTATCAGTGGAATAACATCATATATTATAAAGATTTCTACCATAAATATTTATATCAAATATATATATATATATATATATATATATATTATATATATATATATATATATATATATATATCAATGTATTATGTAAACTTAACTCAATTGTAAGAGACATTGCATTATAAATATAGAGATCGGGATTTTAACCTGAACACTCTACTTATTCACTTTAAAAGATGATTTTCTAGTCACTAAGCTATTTGAAAGAAAAGAAAAAAAACTAAGACATCGTAGTCATGAAATTGAAAATTTGAAGATTTATACCCAAAAAAAAAACTTAAGTTGTCTCAACATCTACAAATTATATATAATTTTTTTTCCATCAAAGATATATAATTGATCTCTACATGTCTTCCTAACTTTAAGATATTTTTTATTTTCAACACTAGAAATAGAATAAAATAAAATAAAAATTAAAACTATAAAATTTCTGATATATTTTGAGTTTAGTTAATAAGTAAATTAACAATTTAGTCACTAAAACGATAAGGTTCAGTCAATGTATTGTTTTAGATTTTGAAATATTAATTTAGTCCCTTAAATTCAACAATGTTGATCAATTGTAATATTTTCCAAATTAACAAGTTTAATGCTGGTCTTGATACAACAAAAGAATATTCAAGTCAATTTATAATATCTATCATTAATTTTGATGAATTTTTGCTAAAAATGTATTTTTGATGATATTATTTTTTTACTCTCCACTTCGCAGGAGAATGAAGCCCTGCTAAAATAATTCATTTTAGGTTTCTTAATATATTTACTTCAATTTTATTTCCTTTTGTTGTTTACTTCTTAATCTATTGGCCTTAACTCTTTCACCCTTGCTCAAATATTTCATTTTCAAAAGCTTGCATGAAAAGAACAATGCCCTCTCAAAAGTTCAGGAAACCACATGTCACTCGTACCGCTGTAATTGATAACCGTCGTTTTCTCTTTATCTTTCTTATTTCTCACTTCAATTCAATTTACTATCTTGCTCTAAAAGAAAGAAGAAGAAACTTTCTTTGAGTTTCTTCTTAGCACTAGCACCCTTTATTTCCAAAGCAAAATGTAATATGTTTAGCTTGATCTCGATCTTATCTGGAACGTGAGAGATGAATTTGAGAAGATAGTGGAAAGTATTACTAAAATCAAAGTTGTGGTTTTCCATGGAAACGAGTGGTTAAAGAAAACAACATAAATAAAGTCTAGAGAGTTTCTAATATGTACAATGCAATTATAAAGAATATGAGAAATTACAAAATTGAACAACAAGGAAGGACAATGGTATTATAAAGGGACAACACATTTGTTATGTCAAGGTTGCGAAATTATAATGCAATCTCAGCGGATGTTTCCATCTGCTAAACCTAGGAGACACTTTAGATCTCAAAATCCATTTTCCAACTTTCAACCATACCACTAATAAGGCATGAGAGATAGTTCTTAGTTAGTTAGATTTTTATGAGCATTTTGAGTGAGTAATGCAAAAATCTCATTACTTTCTTTCTCATATTGTAATCTGTCTTTGTAAAGTCTAAACTTTTCTATTGATTTATGCAATGATGTTTTCATTCACTTCTTATTCTATTACTATTTTTGTGTTTAAGCTCATCTTGAGCTAAACCACTTTTGTGGTTGAGAAATGATGACGTTATGAATATGCTTGCATGAATTTGGTTATTTACGTACTTAAGCTTCTATTAAGCAAGTTGTAATAATGCTAATATTTAAAGTAAAACTTGATCAACTTCATTTTATTGCTGAATTACCTGAGCTCGAGAGATGATGGCAATGGAATTGCTTGTTTAATATGAGAAACATTTTTAATCTCGATAGAGATAATGACCTTTAAAGACTACTTGAATGTTAATCTAAATTTCTTTTTATAGGAAAAAGACTTAACTTTTTTAATGGAAGAAAGGGATAAGATCTTAATGTGTTGCATTGTTAACTTGACAGTCACAAACCTCGAGAGAGTAGTACCTCTAAGTTAACCAAGACGGTTGTGCTGAGAAACCCCTTTGTCCACTTGGCCTCTTGGAAGTTGTACGAAGTTGTAACATTTCGTTACTTTGTAAATTTCTATTAACTAATTTATGTTCTTAACCATGTTTTTTCATCTCAGATCTTTAAGTATTTTATTGCTTTTAAACTTTATTTTAACTGGTCAAACCTTGAATGATGCATTTTGGTTTTGCTCAAATAAGTTTTCTCGTTGAAAAGTTACCAAAATAAGTATTAACTCCACAATCCATGTGGGTTCGATCTTTTTATACTATTGCTTAAGACAGTGTATACTTGAATTAGTTATATTTTTATGCGCATCACCATCACATCTCTGTGTCTCTCTTGCACAAAACACGTTTTATAAATTGTATTACCACCACAACCACATCACTCACACATTTGTCTCCACATATCGTCAAACTCACGACATCTTCATCATCACTATGATTATCATTTTTTATCTAAACAAATTGTAAGTTTCCATCACCTCCATTTTTATTTTTTTTGGGAAACAAAAGGGCCTAAACCTGAAAAAACTAAATACAGATGACTCTAGGAGTCGCTATCCCCATAACATCAACTAACACTAAAGAACTTAACCTAGTTGGATATTGCTCATACACACACAACCCTAGCGCATGCATCACCTCCAATTTCGTGTGACCTTAAAGCTTCAAATTCAAATCCTCGCATAAAATTCCTTAACTTGTATTAGAAAAAGAAGAAAAAAAAGTTCAAGGTTAAGGTTAGTTCCACATAATAATCATAATTTGACTAATGATTATGTATTATAGATATTTGCGTATGAGATAAAATATGAAAATTCAATATTGTCTCGTCCAAGGTGATTAGGTGAGGCATTCAATAATCGTTAATCATTTAAGTTCATTAACTATTTTGGTCCCTATAAATATATCAATTTTTCGTTTTTGTTCATCTAAAATTTTCCTTCAAATTTCAATTCCTATAAAATTTTCAAACACTACTTTTGGTCCCTACTATTAAGTAAATTTTTGTATTTTTTAATAAAATTGTGCAGAAAAGTATATAATATTGTAAAAACCACTCCAAAAAAAAGGTTATAATTTTTCAACAAAACATGAATTAAATATGAATTTTTTACCTCCAAAAATATAAAAATTCATGTTTTGGTAAAAAATTCTAATTATTTTTGGGAGAGATCCTTATAATATTTCACATTTTTCTGCAAAATTTTATTTAAAAATATGAATTCTAAATATGAGTTTACTTTAAAGGAGGGACCAAAAGTGAAGATGAAATTTTTTTGGAGGACTAAAAGTTGAAGAAATTTTCTAGAGGGACTAAAAGGAAAAGTTGACATATTTATAGGAACTAAAAACAAATTTAACCCTTTATTATTTCTTATATTTGACATTTAAAATTGTTCGACCCGACCTTACAACGGGAAATACTAATTCAATTTTTTTATGGGTTAAATATGTCTTTGGTCCTTATAAAATTGCGACCTACTAAGTTTAGTCCTTACTTAATTTTAATAGCTTTTTTAATCCCTACAAAAAAAATTACTTATAATTTTAGTCCCTGCTAAAACAAATTTTGTTTAATTATCCTTAAACTCTTAAATTTTAAACAATTTTTAATGACAATCTTTTTTCTTCCTTATTAGACAATAACAATAAAAAGAAAAAGGAAAAGAGAGAATAAAAATACAACAAAAATATAAGAGAGAAATGGTGGTTCAAATATCATTTCTT
>Ga0209282_1001271_pt1 | contig 13686 bp, 5 predicted proteins | sample Mtrugardesep15_FD_187529 | JGI IMG/M metagenome (GOLD analysis project Ga0209282, IMG submission 187529) | Root nodule microbial communities of legume samples collected from California, USA - M. trunc garden sep15 (SPAdes) (version 2) | ecosystem: Host-associated > Plants > Roots > Nodule...
AGAGCAATAGTCCAACCTAATGCAACAATGGCTAAGACAGTTACTTATGGTAGTAGCGACCCTGGAAATGTTTAGAATGTGTGATCGCACATGACTTTGAATTTCCAGGGGCACCAAGTTGTTGGATTGTACTTGTTGACGCTCAAATGTGTGTGTAAGTGTGCGTTCGAGCGAACGACCGTATGTGTACTTTCCGCATGACACTCAAAGTTTCAGGGATGATCCTGTCGTTATAATAGTTACGATTTATGTTATACTAGAATACGACATGCGCGTTATGCAGGGAAAGAATTTTTGTAGTTTATTAAATTTGAAATCTATATATTATGTGCTGTGTATACAACTAATTTTAACCACATTTTAAATTCTTAATTTTTTTTTCCGTCTTAGAAATCAAATAGGTCATTGCCTTTTTGTTGAAGACTGACGTAGGACTAACTCTAAATTTTTCTGGCTATCCTGACAACTCGATGAAATAAGACATCGGAAGATTTTCTTCAAACTGACAAATCAAAAGAACAAAATTAGCATCAATGGATCAAAGGGCAGCAGCCTGAAATAATTGAAAGAAAAAGCTAATTTTTAACCAAAACATTTATAGGAACAAAACAATAGGATTGACATGGACATCAAATTAAATTATGACGCATTCATTTTTATTTTTTTTTTGTAAAAATATGTTAATGCTCAATTCCATAAACAAATACATAATAACCACCATGTTAGTGAAAGTTGGATTATGGTTCAAGCCAATTATTTAGTATTACTAGTAATTCTAATATTCTACCGTGTAGTAGCTCTAATCAAGTTTATTTTGACTTTGATTTGTTTTTGTAAACAAACAAAAATAAAATAGCAGCCACAAATAATGCCCATGATCTTTATGAAGAAACGATGCCTCATTATCCAAAAACTACATCTTATATCAACATAAAATATATGAGCACAAGAGGATCAAGTAATCCACCTCACGTACAACATGCTTAAACTCTATTGACATGCTTAAAATCTACAGCATTGAGTAACATAGTGTTAACCTGGCAATAATTCATCAAACTACAAAGCTTTATGTGGGTCAAAGTCGGTGAAACAAGGAAAACTTCATTTCAAAATTTAAAGTTTGTCCATTAGTTTTAGTTTAACGGACAAAAATGGCGAAATTGATAGGTCGAATGTCGTGATCGGAGTTCAAATCCTGTCTCTTCCACTTATGTGATAAGGTGGATTGTCGCCTTGTTGAGGATAATCGTAATGGTTACCCAATATAATTATTTGCAGGTGATCGTAAATTGGTTTCTCAGGAGCAAGGTAGTGGTGAGACCAGTTTTACTATTGCAATAGTCCCACCTAATGCCACCGTGGCTAAGGATGGTAGTGGTGAAAGGAGAAATTCTTGCATGCAAAGGCACCTAACACGTAAGGTTTTACAAACAACCACTAATAACTTGACACCTCACTTTTTATTTAATCATGTTAAAAAATAAAATAAAAATTGCAGCATTTCTTTCTCGTGTAGTGGCACTTCCAAACCGTTATTTCTTCCAAACAGTATATAACTATTGTATTTTCTTTTTCTTTTTCAAGCAAACTATTTCCTTTTGTCATTGACCTATATAGGATATAATATCAGTGTCGTAATTATTAACCAGGTAAAGCCTTCTCTGCATTTTGAATCCACTTGCTAATAATGTTTCTAAGTTGTTGTTCCACTAGTACATATATTTCTTTTGAGGAATATCGAGACAATTGTCAGGACATAATCTTTGCAACATACAAGAAACAACTAATTATAAAGTCTCTTGTTTGTCGACATGTAGAAAAAGTTCAAAATTTATTTGCTTCCAATTTACATTACCATTACTTATGATGCGGCCTATACACTTTTAATGGTGGTCTTAAATTGATCAACACAAGTTTCACAACATGAAGCACTCATAATATCATCATCACAAGTCAAATGCACATAAGAGTGAATCATATCCAGCGATCTGTTAATTTTGTTTAAAGAAGAAAGATGGGTTGGTGCTACGAGGGAGGGAGAAATTATGGAAATAGTTTGCTTGAAAAGAAAAAGAAAATACAATAGTTATACTGTTTGTAAGGAAAAACGTTTGGAAGTGCCACTACACGAGAGAGAAATGCTGCACGCTTCAATATTTCCAACTTTTTTTATTTTATTTTTTTAAAATAAAATAAAGATGAGGTGTCAAGTTATTAGTGATTGTTTGTAAAACCTTATGTGTTAGGTGCGTTTGCATGCAAGAATTTCTCATAAAACAGTTACTTAAAATAGTAGCCACCCTGGACATATTTAAAACGTGTGATTGCATGACTTTAAATTTCCAGCGGCACCAAGTTGTTAGGTCGTATTGCATGTAGCACAATTCCGAACATGTATAATTGATCTCATGTACATTCTACATGTCCAATTCATAATGAACAATATTATTATTTTTGGATTCCCTAGTTAGCTATAGCAGAATATCATGTAAGTTTTAATGTGAGTGATAACAAATATATACAGTAACTCAATGGAAATATTTCCCTAAAAAAAACTCTATGGAAATATAGAAGCTCACGTTAAGGATCAAATGTGTATAAGTATAAGTGTGTGCGTGCATGCGACTGTACATGTATACTTTCCACATGATACTTAAAATTTTAGGAATGACTTTGTCATTATGATTAATTACGATTTATGTTATATTTTCTTATAGTCATCATCATCTATTGATTATTTTGAAATTGAAATCAATTTAATGTAAAAAACACCGAAACTCAAAAAGTGTAAACGATAACACAAGCATACATCTCCGAAACATGCTTCTTTTTTTAATTAAATTTATCTCATAATATAATATAGGGGTGGAAATAAGTCAGACCGTTTATTAAATATGTTAGGTTTAAACATTTTAAAAAGCTCATTAATTTAAACAGGCCTATCAGGCTGGCTCATATACGTGTACTTATATATACTCCATTATATTATATAGGTTCTTCTACAAAATGGATGTACTAGCTCTACAAAATTTTATTGGATATACATGCAATATATGCTTACAAAGTGAGGAGAAAATGGATGTATATGCTTTACAAAATTTTATTGACATATTAGTCATTTAAAAATATATGCTTATTAGCCTTTTTATAAATAGGTCAAATGTACTATTTAAAATTGTTAATACAAATTAGGCTTTAAATCAAGTTAATAGGTCAGGTCGGACTTTTAAAATGGTCAGGCCAGACTTAAAATAAAGTCTTTGACAGGCTAGTAGGTCAGGTATACGCTTTAGTTTTTTCAATTAGGACTGACATATTTAAGCAAAACTCGGCTCAGCCTGACCTATTCCCACCTCTTTCATAATACTTAACTTTATTTGTGAGACATTGTAGTACGTAGGGGCGGAGGTTCGAACCACAAATTTTTCGCTTATTTACTTTAAAATGAATTTCAATCAACCCATATGGATGCATTTGTTTCAACTTTAAAAAAATAGATTTTTTGCTAAAAGAATATCTAGAGATTTAAAAAAAAAATTGAAGTTGTTTTTGTTTGTCTACTACCCATAAAAATCCATTTTAAGTTTTAACATGTACATATGTTACATCCATGTTGTTGAAAAAAAATAGATTTTGAGAAAAACTAATCTTAATAGCTTTTCATTTTAGGATCAAAATAGATTTTTTTGATAAAATGATTTTTCTAAAAATCCTAAACAAACACATAAAAATGAAAAAAATGATTTTTTTAAAGAAAAAAATAGATTTTTTTTTGAAAAAAATCTTAAACAAACGGGGATTATTTTGTTTCTAAATCTTGCTGGATGAAATCCTTGAACACCACAATGCTTCTTCTTCTTTTTTTAATATCCTTGAACACACCAGTTTTATTTTTAATCAATCATACCACTGTGTTCAGCTTACTCGACATGATGCTTCATTTTACAATTTTTTATTTTACTTTAAGTTATCTCCCTCTTGGTGGCTAGCGTTGATGCTGTCATGAAGATGGGTTGTCGCCTTGTTGAGGTTAATTGCAATAATTACCCGTTATAGTTATGTGTTGGTGGTGATCTTACGTTAGTCTCTCACATTAAAAAAAAAGGAGATATAGTCCAACCCAACACAATAGTGGCCAACGATGTCAATGGCCAATATAAGATGGTTACTTACGGTATTGGCAGCCTTAGACATGTTTAGGATGTGTAAATCTGTATTTTCAAATAATAAAAATACTAAAATTGTTAGGTCAAACATAATAATCGGGGTTCGTACCCGAACACCTCTACTTAAGCGTGAGTTATAATAAATTTGTCATTTGTAATCCAAGTCTTTAATTATAAAATGAATGATAAAAAAAAACTTTGTAAATCTAATCAGTTTTTTGTCTTTTAAAAGGATGAGGCCTAAAACAACCGTTTTGGCTCAACATGTGATTAATATTTTGGTAAAATAGAATGGAAACATATCATATAATAAATTTATTCCTGCATAATACTTGTCATTCTTAACAAAACTTGATGATCAATGATCTAGATTAGCCATAAGGGTATTGACACAATGGATCTGGCTGTGGACAAAAGAAGTTTGTATTTATATTTTACATTGATGATGGGGTGAAGGCTCTGAGCAAAAGAAGTTTGTAAAAGACCTAAACATCAAACGAATTTATTGAAGGATATAGTTTATAAAACTATTAGTTGCAACACCAGAAATTGTCAGTACAATTTGTATCATGCAAATAATAGTTTATTTAACAATTACATTTCACTCTTACTATTTTTATGGTTGTGGCAATCTTGCAACTTGTGGCCCTAAAAATAATAAAATACAATCATCTTTGTGTTGGCTGCACAGTGTTTAGAAAAGGTTGGATAATGTCAACTTGCCTGCTTCAACTTCAAGTCATGTGAGTTATCTTGTTGTGACCATACAAATCTCTATTCTTCCCATGTCAGCACATGACAATCTGGAACAATATTCTCATACATTTTAATTGAGAGAAACTGTGGATTCGGGAGTCGGGTCTTGGCTCCCTTCACTATCAGATGGTTGGGATTCATGTTTGGCAGCAGCCTGTAGTACCCGGTTCTGAACATCCAATGATGAAGGTGATGTAGGTAACCCTATGCCATTTGATTCCAATTTTCCAGCAGCCCATGAAAATAACTGACCTCCAATCTTAACAGGAGCAAGCAATAAAAACCTTTACAGGACAGAAGAAGACAAAGAAGTTAAATTTCATAACAGATGCTAGAGTAAAAATGCCAAGATAGGGTACACAAGCTGGTAGTGTTGTTAGCTGCTATTTGCTAATTGAAAACATGTGCTTTTCTAGATGTTGATATGTTACAATATTTGTAACACTCAAGAAGAAAATACAAGATAACAAAAGTTATGCCTTAACAGTTTAGTTTATCTTGTATTAGGGAAAAAATAGTTGGTTTAGCTACATGAAGTCTAAAATGGAAACTGCACGTGGATTTGAGCGACGCTCTTAATGTTCCTCATATCTGTCTATCGAGGCACACAAACATAATTTCTGATCCTTTTACAAGTTTGAAATGCTGACTTTTGTGTCTATGCAATGATAAATTTAATGTACACAACATAGAAATGAAAAGCTTGTGTACATCTACCATGACTTATATTAAGATGACTGAATACATATATGACTATGGGAAGATAATTAAATTATTCAAACAATGTCTAATTTGATGACTATATGACCCAGTATCCATCATGAAGTATACTTACCTCACATCTTGGTTCAAATCTTCTGACTTTTCGTATGAAGAAACCCGCAGATATATGGTCTGGTGATACACATTCAAAAAATATAAGGAAATGAAAAATCTCCAATGTTACTGACCTTAAATATTTAATTGAAGCACTTGCTGAATGGAAAATATACATACCAAGCTGAGGCCAAATACACCAATTAACTGCAATGTTTTCTCCCACTCTGACACAATAATGATAGCGCTTTGTCAGATCAGGACAATCAAATGAACGAATGGTCGACAATAAAATGGGGGAAACCAGGTTTTCACTAAAAAAGCATTGAAGACTTCCAGTCACTCGTGCATGATGTTATATGGAATTAGAACTTTCGTTTAAGCTACAGAATCAAAATAAATTTGCAAACACGGTATAAGCTCTTAAAATATTTGTGAGAAGAAGTAAACTAGTCAACTTTACATATAAACTGGCATTTGTAGTTAATGGTTATATGTTTGCAGAGGAACATACTAAAGGGACAAAGTCTCACAACCTCAGACTAACTGCAACACTCTTTAGATGTAGTCCAAAAAAAATCAATTCTGAATAAATTCTTAGTTTGTGGGAAAGAACATGCCCGTACCTACTAATGCATATGACCCCACAAGTAGTGCCTGAAAATAGTAGTTGCATTTATCAGCAGATAATAACAATCAAATAAAATCATGTAAACATTTCTTAATCAAATCAAAATATGACAAGGATGCTTTCGTGGTATCAAGGAAGAAAACGTCATATTTACATAAGAAAATTGTTGAAGATAGGATAAATTAAATAGATAGAAAGTGCTATCAATTCCATTTTTCTATTTTATTTTTCTCAATATAAGTTGCTTGACTAAAAACCTACCGTATTGAGGTATTCTCCATACTTTGTTATGAAATGACGTGAACCTTATTAAATTAACTTAACGATAAGCATACTGAGAATCCAACAAAATTGACAAATAACTAGTCGTAAAAATTACGAAGTTGACACTTACCGTACCAAAACCTAAAAGTTGCCAAGGAGAAGGTCTAATATTCTCTAGAATTGCTTCAGCTTCCTGTGAACATACAAAAATGCATATGCACTGATGAAAAGACCAACATATATTTATTTGCTTAAGCTTTAAAAAAAGTGATCCCACAACGCAACTTTTTTCAGACCCATTTTTTTCAGAAGCTGCTAATTTGAACCTCTAAGAAAAGCATTGAAATAGCTTTTCTTGAAAATCCCCCGCAAAAAGAAACTTATGCAACTTTTATAAAACATATCTTTTGAATAAAAATTGGCTTTTGTGTAAAAAAAACAGAAGGACCCCTAGTCAAATTAGGTTCTCCTTAATATCTTTTGCACGCATTAAAATTAAAGAATTGATTAGGTGATTAGCTAAAACAGTAGGCTGGGTAAGAAGAGGATTCATCCCAGATTGTTAGTATTACAGAACCGAGCTTTCATCCCATTATTTTTGGTTATGTATGCTAGTGCCTAGTGAAATTCATATCCATAACGATACTTATGAACAGAAATAGTTTGAAAAGTACCTCATTGAGTATGGTAAGTGCTGTTTCAGGTTTGAGTTCCTTGATGCGGAGACTTTGTTGTCCCCAAGACTGAAAGCCACCTTGGACTAAGTACGGATTCTGTAAAATATCAACATGACCAGTTACATTTTATTCTACTTCCATATATGGATCGGATTTCAATGATTGATGAATAAGTTGATTGTGCATAGGGCGTCTATTAGTTTTTTTTTAATAAGCCAAACTAGCCCACCCAAATTGACACTTGGGAGAATCGAACCTGAACCTTGAGAAAGAGCACACTCCAAGGTCCCAAGCCAACACCAACAGGCCAACCCAAGTGGGTTAGTATAGGGCGTCTATTAGTGAACCACCACTAAAGCACATACTATGGTTTAAAGGAACTGTCCCCGAGTTTGAAAACAAATCTGATCAGCATTCATGTTGACAGTAAAGGACTAAGTGTTTAGTTTGAACATATATGGGTTAGGGAATCTAAAATTCATAAATTCTAGTTTTTGCCTTTTTCATTTACAATTTCAAATCTAAATCATCAGAGTGTCTCGTCTAGTGATGGGCTGTTATGTACTGCAACTCACCATATATTAAAATTTGTGCATGAGTTCAATTTACACTCATAACTGAGGTGAACACGCGCAATACTTATTAGATAATATGATGGATACTTCTTTGTAGGAAATCATGCAGACACTAACAAAGACTTGAGTTATATAGAATAAGCCAGAAATTTTCTCTATTATTAATATATTATCCTACTTTTCGCCATGCCAAAGCTCTTCAACCCTAACCTTAAAATACAATTACAAGTTTCAATGATCCTTTATCGGATATAGAAGCAGTAAAAACTGTTATTTGTTATCTAGATACCAAATCTCCTACCACAAAGCTAAACATTCTGTTATGCACAGGCTTCAGCAACAAAATAAGGTTTGGAAGGAATTTAGACGAACGAATAAATAATAGGACAGACGGCAGATTAGATCATTTACATAATGGGTTGCAGCAGTAAATTTATGTTATATATCGCCAACACATTAAAGATTTGCAGCAAGTATCTCAGCAGTTATTCACAGACTTACCTTAACCCCAATTTTCTTCAAGGATCTTGCAATGCCTTTAGAACGAGTACCATCAGCATCCAACACAATAACCTTGGAACTGTCCTATAGACCACAGAAATTAAGTTTCTGATACATTATTAGGTGAAAATAAAAAGGTATTCTTAGGTGAACTTCTAGTCGTTGAATATATATTACAATCTTAAACAGACCTACACCTATCATGCAGGGTACAAAGTACAAAGTCACTATGTAACTCCATTTAATGTCCTCCAAAAAATAAAAATAAAATGACGAAACTACCAAAAGACTACGTGTTTTTATAAAAACCACCTAAATTTAACATGCAGTAATCTTTTGACATTCAATTGCCTATTGTTATAATATCAAAATAAAGGGAATTGTATAGAACACTGATATCCGAGAGTGTCGCATGGAAGAAAATTTTGCCAAGTGTCTGGGGTTTATTCCATACACTTACAACTAACTTTATTCAGAACAATAGACCCTGTTTCGAGATGCAAGGCAAAATACCTTAACAATTTTCAAATTTTGAATAACAGCAGCAATCAAGGAGTCATCTAGGTCTCTACCACCCTTCAACAACTTGCGTATGGAGCCATCAACCTGAAAACGACATGATATGTTATATTATTAGTGCTAGATAACAAATTATACTTATCCATAGAACAAATGACCAAGATTCTGGGCCTGTTCCATTTCACATAGGTAAGGCAATTCCATAAATATACTCGCCACAATTTTTAAATATCATGTTTTAAACCAACCTCAATTGGAGTTACACTCGCATAGCGAAACCGAGCAGCCCGTCGAATATCAGGAATACCATCTTTTTCTCGCAAGTCCTGCATAAAGGAAAAGAGCAGCAACTTCATTGAGCAACATTGATATGAAAATAGTTGGCCAAACAAATGCAAACAGATAGGAAAACTTCCATACCACCAAAGTATCATAGTTTGAGTTTAGAAAAAGAGTGGAACAAACGTAGAATGGGCATCAAAAGGTTCAAAACACAAGATATCCTGACTTTAGTTTCATAAATTGTATGACTGTTTCTCCCGCTTTAAATTAAAAATGCCTGAAAAATTGACCATAACTTGCCTCGGAGCGGACATCTATAAGTACAGCATTTGAGTCCCCGGCCAAGAGCTCGAAAGCTGATTTAGGGGATAAATCTCCTGAGTAACCTCCATATTTCCACAACCAATAAATAGTCCTGCATATATCTGACATCTATTATAGATGGTGTCTGTGATGGAAATCTAATTCTTCAATGTAGATTTATACCAAATTTTACTTTTGAGGAAAGATAATTTCATACCATAATGTCGCTGAAGAGCCCACAAAAACAACAAATGGAATAATTGGGTCATTTGGATCCAAGCCAAGACTCTTCTCCAGTGAATAGAAAGCCGTGTATATCTGCTTATGACACATAAATTATCAACATACGATTAGTGAACAGGCTAGAAAATTACTGGCAAATTCAGAATGTTTGTGAAATGAAACACCATATATTAAGAACAAGAACAAAGGATTTCAAACATGAATTAAAGCAAAGAACTTCTTATGCTACAGCTGAAGAAGAGTCATCCATATACAAGATGACGACTCAATTTGACAATTCAAAATAAATTTCACAAACATTAAACAAAATGAAATTTTCTAGGGAAGCCAAGACTTGGAATCCTGTTGAATCTCTATTAATATGTTACCTGTTGAGTTGCAGACCCAACAGGCCTCAAGACTTGTGCTGCTTTATCTTCATATATATTGACTGTATCCCTGACCTCTGCAGGAAGAAACTCCTTCGCCGACCCATATAGGTAAACAACATAAGAAGCCCCACTTGATAGAGAACTCTCTACTGCAACCACTGTACGACGCAACACATCAATAACCAAACCAGGAGCTTTACTGGTGACTCCATCTATCTCACTTGAAAAGCTAGTAATTTTCTTATTCGCTATCTCCCCCGTTTGATCAGCAGCAGAAAATACCTTACTAAAAGCATTATCTGCAGATGTAGTAGCATTTTTAACAACGGAATCAATAAAAGAAGTGGCCGTATCCACTGAGCTTCGAAGAGCATTTTCTCCCTTATTAATTGAGTCATTGAATGTCTCATTGATTCCAGCAAAAACTTCACCGACACTTGCTTTAGTTGCGCCTAACGAATCATTACCCCCTTCAATCAAACTCGGCACAGATTCAAACTTCCCCGACGTTATATCAGTACTCGATAATATTGCTTCTGGTTGTACAGCAGGTGCTACTAATGCATCAGACCCTTCAGTTGATTGTTTTGCAAAGTCTACTAATTCCTCGGGCACGGTGGATAAACTATATCTGAATTCTCCAGTACTAAGTGATGAATTTTCCAAAACTGAGACAGTCTTTATAGCTTGTGTTGTAAATGAAGTTCTGAGTGAGGGTGTTCCATAATGCAAACCTAAATGTACATTTTCTTCAAAATCCTTTCGAATTGGACATAGAGATTGCAATCCCCCGAATAAGGGAATCTGCAATAACAAAAGATTAACCGTTATAAGTGATTGGTCCTCCCAGATTAGTCGGTCCGATACCGAGTTTCAAAAAAAAAGAAAAAACTGTAACAGAAAGAAATAGTGATAAGGATGGTAAAAGTTTAATGGATGGATAGAAATAGAGGACCTGAGAGGAAGGGGAATAACACGGTGTGGCTGAGCAAAAAGGCAACATTTTCATGTTGAGTGAATTGATGAACACATTAATCAAGACCTTGCAGCTATCATCCTCTGCTTAAAATCAACACATGCAATTATTGTTCAACAGTTTTGAAAACAATGTGTGAAGTTGAACAATTACTTGATTCTTTGGCTGTGATAGATGGAATGTTATTCTAAAATGTTCTTATTAAAAAAGTGAATTAATCAATCTCCAATCCAAATTACACTCACTACTTTAATCTTCTAAATTTAATTTAATTTGATTTAAATGTTTAACAAAGACGCTCACCTTAGCTTCTTTGAGTGTATGATGTTTGATTTATTATTATTATTATTTGTAATAATTTAATTTTGAAGTTTTTTATTTCTTATTTATTTATTCGTGTTGATAAGAAAATCTTGTGGAATATTGTTGGTTGATTATCCAGAAGGAAATAGAGGGTATGGTTGAACATGACTAGCTCATCTTATTCGCTACCACAATTTTGTCTCTAATATAATAATATCATGAACCAACCTCACGATAGAAATAGGAACTCACATCACACATGGATCACTCATTTTTAATTCTAAATCCCAAACACATTGAAAGTCCAAATCATTTCAACCACGATCAACATAAATCCAAAGAAACTTTGACATCAAATTTTGTTTGACAGTTTTATTTTTAAAATAAAAGTCTTAATTGAACTAATTTTTTTGGGTTCAATCATTTGATTTATCATGGGTTTTAATCATTTGAGTTTTATTAAGTTTTATCATTTGAGTTTTCAAAGTTTCGAACGATTCAGCATTTGATTTGATAAAATTTAATAATCATTCGAGTTCAATCACTTGGTTTAATTGCACTAACTTCGTATGAGCCTTTGAGTTCAGAGATAGATTTTTATTTAAATTAAAATATGAAGCAACCCAACTTTGATTTGCCACCCCTATTTGATTAATTTGAGTATTCAAGCCTACTTGTATACCCAAAATAAGTTTACAGCTTTTCTTTACAAAAATAATAAATATTTATAGCTGAAAATTGATGAATTAATTAAGATTATATACTGTACATATTTGAAAGTAAATTTAACAATAACCCTTGTATGATTTTCCCTTGTAATAATTTCAACTCAACCTTGCCTTTTCTGTTGGCAAGCACTGTGCAAAAAGGAAGCCATAACCAAGAAAATTTTACACAGATAAATAAGCGAATCCGGCTACTACTTTTTCCCTTCTCTATCGTACATATTTTGTGAATAAAAGTTCTATGTTACAAATCAAAATTGTGGTGAAGTTGCGTAAGCCATATCTAATTTCTCTCAAATTCTCATTCTAAATTAGAAAAGGCCAGTTGCCCAAGCTCAACTCTAGGCAAAAATAATTTTTTGAAGGAAGAAAACAAAAGTTGCACAAGCTTGTACATCCCTTCTTCACAACATGTGGCTATCTTTATGAGGTCTACTTTGTGAATGAATTGTTGCTATAAGGCGTGAAGTGAGAGCTACACACCCCCAATTTGGCCTGCAGCAATGCACCAAGCATGCAGATCATGCAATCACTTTGTGTCACAAATTTCCCTTCAAATCAGTTCTAGATCAAGGTAGTCAGCCAGGCATAAGTGTCCATCCAAACAGCTTACGATAAAGGCAAGTTAGCGCACAAATGATAAAAGAATGCATCATCAAAGTGTGGAATAAATTTCTAGCCCAGGGGATGCTGTTTCTCCCAAAGAGGTGAGCCAACAGACGGTTTTTTGTGCAGATAATTTTGAAGTATTGTGTGCCACATGAATAGTCAATCAATACGGAATGACATATGGCAGAGCAAAAACATCAGCGGGTTCTATATGAACAGCTTCTGCCCATACCTGCAGTGTATCCACAACCTCTGAAGACTTCACCACAGGTTTTCTTTCTTGGGAATGATTGCTGCCAAACAGCCACTCTTGGTCGTCAAAATCAGACCACTCATTTCCTTTTGGCACGGAATATACCTGACTTATGTACTTGGTATCTGGATGTGGTTTAGGTACTTTAATCACGGGATTAGCTGGCACTGTGGCAGTGGGAATCTTGTTTGGGGAAACCACAGATGTTGGAACTTCAATGATGCCATTTATCTTGCGATCCTTGTTTTCTACCTTAACATTAGTGGGGGCTGCAGGCCCATCTGAAGCATCTATAAGGGAAATTTGGCAAGGTTCCAATATCCTTCCATTTTCAGTGAAAGGATGAGAGGAAGAGGGTCCTGGCAACATACTGAGCCTACTGTCATGGGCTGTAAGAAAATTCAAAGAATTGTAAAATTGTTAGCTAATCTCAAAACAATGAGCATACAAACTCAAGAAAAATGAACCTGTCATGGAAAAAATTCCCAACTATGAAAATATCGAAATAGTTGTGACATCACTAGAGGCCTGACAAACTCTCACAGAATGTAGTTTTGCTATTAGGTCAACATAATAGCAGTAGTAAGGGAAAAAAAAGTCAAATATGGGTCTAACGCCGACCCAATGGAATTCATTGAACAGCAATTAGAACGTGATTCATTACACATGCCACTCACCATGTAGAACTCCATTAGAATCAATTTCCCTCCGTTTCT
>Ga0209282_1001272_pt1 | contig 13683 bp, 8 predicted proteins | sample Mtrugardesep15_FD_187529 | JGI IMG/M metagenome (GOLD analysis project Ga0209282, IMG submission 187529) | Root nodule microbial communities of legume samples collected from California, USA - M. trunc garden sep15 (SPAdes) (version 2) | ecosystem: Host-associated > Plants > Roots > Nodule...
TCAAACGTAAACAAGGTCTACATAGTTTGGTTTGGTTTCCCTTAACTTAACAGCAAGAGGGGAACTAACCTCTGTAGAAGTAACACAAATCAAACCAGAAATTGCAAAGCCAAGCTAAAAATCATAACAAAAACTTGTAAGAATTCTTTTTCATTTTTTCAGTTTGGGGATTGGGTTTCGTAAACTTGTAGTTACGTAACAATTCCATGGGCATAAAAGTAATTAAACAATTAAACAAGAGTCACTATCCATTTGATCTCTCAATTTTATCTCGGACCAACATAGTTTCCGACAAATAATACACTCACATTTATGTTTGACATTTTTATCTGATTTATTATCACAAATAGACTAATTTATCTTCGACGTGAAAATATCAAAGACTAATTTAAATTATCTTTTGTTGGATACTAAATTGATCCGAAAGAAAATTACGAAGCACCAAATTAGATCTCCTTAGGCCTTACATTAAACAATTGGATTGAGTGTTGATGATCAAGACAAACCTCAGAAGAAAAATGACTAAAGACAGAAAAACATGGAAAGTGGAAACGAGTGGAATTGAAGGCAGCATGATAATATAAGCAAGCCCCATTCGTTTTTTTTCTCATCAGTTTTCCGTTTTTTTCACTCACTTGATAACACGTGGCAGTTCATTTTCCTGCCAACTGTACCAAGCCACCCAAAGACAAACGAACCAGCTAATCATCATGTCATTACGGATGGTTTCCTTGTCGAAGCTTCTTTTTGCTTGTTTTTAAGCACATAACATATCCATAATCATAACAGTGTTATAAAAGGTGCTAGCTAGCATAGAACACACGTGGGACGCCGCTAAGAAACAGTCATAACAATGGTGTACGCCGCTAAAAGGTGCTTATTTTCTTCTTCTTTTCTTTTTTTTGATAAAAGGAAGACCCTCGCAAAATTTCGAGCTAGTCTTCAGCAACACTGCATTATTACTAAAGCGAGCTAACCTTCTTTCAGTGGACGGAATTCATACGGGTCTTATGTGAAACTCATTTTCAAAATATAAGACGTAGAGTAATATTTCATCCGATACGAAAGTGTCAGGGAGGGTATGGAAAAGAGAGTGCCCATATCACTCTTGTTCTTTTTTTTCTTTCTTGTTTTTTTAACTCGCTGCTTAATTGATCTATTATGATCATTACTATCAATTTACAATAACACATCATCCTGATTAGGTGAATATTCTACCACTATATTCTTAAACATACAGCTCAAGGCATACCAACAAATTAACAAGTATAAGGCATACCAACAAATTAACAAGTATCAGAACAGAAACTTGAAATATTTATTCTCCTCCTAAAAATGCACTTCATCGACTCAAATTTTGTTGTACAGGAAGAACGACTGATAAACAACTAGTGACAACTGACAAGTAACAAAAGACCAAATATAAAACTCGAGTATAGATTCTCTACTTCAACAATCTCAGAGGACCTTGAGGAAAATGATCAAAATTTTATAGCTTGCCACTTCCGAGCATTGCCAATTTCCCAAAGCAATCAGCTGCAAAATTTCTTTTCTCCAAGGATGCAAACTTGTAACTGCAAATATAATGGAATAGATTACTTTGCTGGATAAATGCTTGAACTTTTATTTCCTAGATTTCAATTTAACTGATCAGTGCTGCCCTAGTTGGACTACGAAAATAAGAAAACGAGTAAATATGACATATACAATAGACAATACGGACTTTAGACTGGTCTGGAGCTAACTAAAGATGGATCAAGTTAGCACTTTCAATCTAAGATATATCTAATGTCACATAGATATGTAGCTGTGATTGTTGAAACATTCATTCACATCCAGAAGACCCATACCCCTACTCCCAAATAAACAAAGAAAGAAGTGATGCGAGTGATTGTTTTCATAAATAATGTAGTCAACAATACATCAAGAATTTGCTCAAGTTAAAGCCTTAGTTTGGCACATATTGCATTAAACAGGAACAGGTATTAAATAAATAACAATTTTATAATTATAACAGATGAATATTTAATTATTCAAATTCAAATTAATTAACTTGTACAGCCACCATATTTCCAAGGCTGACTCAAGAAGGCTCGAAAAATGCACACAACAGGAAAATTTAAAACACAAGCAAGAACATTTTATTGTGAGAATACATAATCTAAACTCCCAAAATATGGGTAGGCAATGGACAGTGAGTGCACTATTAACGTTGCAGGGCATGTTTCCTACAGACATCAAACATAATGTAACATAAGTTTATAAGATGAAGGACAGCAACCTATCAATCGGATCATTAACAGTATATTCACCAACTTTATTGAGAAATATATTGAACGGCTTCTAGACAATCTTTGGCATCTCCATTCAACATTTTGCTTGAAAAAGTCATGATAAGTAGGGCCAGACTATATCCACAACTTCAATAAGGATGGCTTTAACAAGATCTGAACTAGATTGAGTTTCCATGGAGATTATTTTCTTTTCGGAAAACCAATGTTGTCAGCGGCGGATAGCGGAAGTCCAAAAATCCGCCATATAAACATGCCATTGCGGCCTATGGTGCTGCCATGGCAACCATTCCTTCACAAAAAATCCATCATGGCATTCCACCATGGCGGCACCATGAATGTCATTTAACAACATTGAGGCCAGTAGGAACCACAATCTTTTGAATTGCAAAGAAAAGGAGAATCATCAATTGGACTCGATACCCCAAGTTGAAAAACTCAATAATACTTATCTCCCATGAATGTACTAGTCAATTGATCCCTCTCATCAATAGAATTTTTTTCATTTACCAGAGTAGAGAATTGCGCACCCAAAATATACCCGAGTCATATCATGCTATTTTTGCAACTGCAAGATTTCTAAATAACATCAAATCCTATTTCAAACTTGTTCATACTGTCAATATATACGGTCTGAATTTCACACTCTACATAGCTCGTATCATTAAACAATTCACAGTCATGCAGACCTAAAATGTAAGGGACGCTAAAGATGGAACCAGATCATCAATTTCAATGCTCTCAACAGCTCATGCAGTCCTATATGAGCTAGGACAACTATAAAGACATCAAGCAAGAAAAATCTACAAGAAATTGTATTAGTTACTAAACTGGTAGGTAAAAACAAAACTCCAAACTGATGAGCTCTGCAAGAGTACTTCACTTTCCCAAAAAATTACTAGTTTCTATATATGATTTTGAGGAGCATTATTTTGAACTTATGATTCCTACTTAGATGCTCTTAAAACCTCATAAATCAGAACGAGTAGTTATAGATCACAGTGAAACTACACACAATGAAGGAAAGGACCTATCAATTTTGAAAAATCTAAACATGTGTTCTACATGAAACAATAAATTAAAATCCCAGCAACATATGAATTTAAACGTCAAACAGATCCATTTACATTAGTTCAAATCACAAGTGCTAGAACAACAACGCCTATAAAATTGAAAACAATTATATAAATTAGGGTTCATCGATCACCAACCGTCTCTTTCAGTGAGCCTTTCGCCTCTGTAGTGGTTGTTTCTGAGTTGCTAATTTATAAATCCAAAATACCTGCGGTTAATCGGAAAAGCACACAGTGATTAGAGAGGGAATGGAATTGGTAGCATGAAATGAAGTGACGGAAAGCGGAGAGAGAAATTACCAGACCGAGAATATGAGCTGCTATTAGAAGAACGAGAAATACAGGTACTGCATCGAGCATCGATGGTCGCGCTGGTGAGAATTGATCTTGCGCCATTGTACAAAACGGGAGGAAGCGAAGTAACCAGCGTTTCTTTTTTCTTCCAGATCCTTCACAGTTCAACAAGTGAAAACCCCAACTGAACCCCGCAAGGACGCAATTGAACTTTGGGTGCGTTTGTGTATGAAAATAATAATTTTTTTTTTCAAGAATACAATAATATTATTTAATTTTGTAAGATAGCGTGGTGGCTGGAGCTTACACATTATAAATGTGAAAAAGTGGGGTGTTAGATGTTCGAACTCCTGTCCCTGCATAAATTATGCAATGTCCCGCAATGATTTAAACCAATAAAAAAAGAGTAAATGGACATTTACCCTCTTAAATTGTATGTTTCATCAATTACCTCCTGACATTAGCAAAACTTCAATTACGCCATGAAATTGCATAACGTTAATCAATTTACTCTCTCCGTCGATTTACTTTACGGTTATGAACAAATACCCTCCGAAATTTTACACTTATGTGCAAAATACCCCTAAAATTTAAAAATTTATATATTTTTTCCCGTATCCTTGACTCAAAAGATATATTACAATATAATTATTACCTCTATGCTTGATTTCATATTAGGCTCCTTATTTATTACCCCAAAGATGTAATTAGCAACACTAGGATATTATGGATGGATATATTGCACCAAGAATTGTGTGATTCAATGGCTGTAAAAGAAAGTCATTCACAAAGTAACACATATAAGATAGTTAATGGTGATGGTCCGATAGTAATGACAATTGACAAGTGAAGTTTTTGCTCTACCAGTTAAAACTTTTATATGTCAAACACATAATGCATCAATTTTTATTTTTGGTTTTCGCATCGGTTTTCGACCCATCAATGATAGACGACTAATCCGGTTCATGCGTAGAGGCATGTGCACTGACCAAATATTGTTCCCCTGGATTCGAATCTGGTATTTCTCGGATACGTCCTTGGAAGGAGCTCCTTGCCACTGAAGCTCAAACAACCTGGTTTATAATGCACCGATTTGGTTCATAAAATTTGAAGATGCTTCACAATTTCAACAAAATGTGTATTTCATAATATCTTTTAAGATAAGGATGAGAAAAAATTGTATAAATTTTCAAATTTATGAGGTATTTTGCACATAAGCGTAAAACTTTATGGGGTATTTGCTTATAACTTCAAATAAAATTGACGAAGAAGGTAAATTGATTAACATTATGCAGTGTCAAACGGTAATTGAAGTTTTGTTAATGTCAGAGAATAATTGACGAAACTTACAATTTTAAAAGATAATTGCCTATTTACTCGTAAAAAATGAATATTAGAGACAATGTTTTAACGAGTGTTGTTCTAAATTTTAATTTTAATGTAAAACTATATTCTTTCACGGTAGGCCGTAGGCCTCAAGTTAATGTAAATCTATTTTTATTTTTTTATAAACTCTCCATTAATCTCACAAGGAAAAGAGGGTTAAAGAGCCGACAGTAAACAAACTTTTCCGATCAGAATAATTTAAGAAATCCAATCCAAAATCCGGAGGGCGGTTCGCGTTCTCGAAAACAAAATTGACGTCAACTGCCAAGTGGCTTCACACTACACCACCAGACGTGGCAGTTTCCTCTGCTCTCTCACACTAACCACCGCCTTACATCGTAATCCATTCAATGGCTTCTTCGTTTCAACTAAGCATTTTTTCAAACTATTCGTGTGCATCGTTTTCTCATGCTTCCTCTTCCTTCACTCTGCTACACTGAACTCTTTCGTTTCGCACATCAATGAAGAGGAATGCCTTCGCCGCTCTTTATCGTCACACCGGCGCCATTTCCATCCCTGCAAGTAATCTTCTACTCAACTCTTTCTGCAAATTCATCGCATTTAAATACTTCAATTTTCTCTTATTTAAACACAATTATGCAATTTCCGTTCTATAGCACTGGTTAGTTTTGATTTTGTTTTACTTGCTGAAATTATTGAATTGAATGCTAGTTAGGTTAATTTTGATATTGTTGTTGTTGTATCATTTTGAGAGTGAGTGTTTTTTCTTGTAGAATTAGGACATGTAAGTGCAACTGAGATTACTTTAGGAAAATGTATGCCACTGGAATATCTGAGGAGGTTGGATTCCTGCCCCCCTTCCTGGCTGTTGCATCGAAATTCGTGAGTCGAATTGATTCCTTATACATATGATTTGATTAATATAAAATAGTTTTGTTTAGGTTATGTTTTGTGATCTTCAAATTTTTGTTTGTGGGGGATTACGGTGCAGATATTCAACTGGTTTCACTAACGTGCATGGTGAAACACCGTCTCCTGATTATGCAAGGAGGAGGAGGGAATCACTGGAAAATAAATTTGGGCTTACTCTTGGAACTTATAGCTCTAAAAGTTTCAATGCTATATACCGGTTTGGTCCCTTTTTGGCTTTGTATAGGGCTGCGGTTATTTCATTTCATGTCTTCAGGCTAACAATGTGGCAGTTGTTCGTTGAAGACATACAAAAACGAGCAGTTAAGGTAATTGATTTTTTGTTACCAATACTTTCTATACAATTAAGCATATGCACTTAGAAAACAAACACACATAACTTGTGGTTTGGGATAATAGATTAATATGTTCAATTTGTTATGCTTCAAGAAGTAGCCACGGTTATAAAGGGCAACAACAAACCTTGCTTCTGCCATGGTAAGGTCCGGGAAAGGGTTGGGTCCCATTGTAGGTATATTGTTGGCACAACCTTATTTTGTTTTTAGTAGAGGCTGACTTCACAACTCCATATTTGCATATGAATTGATAACGGTGTCTATCTTGGACAATAACTCCTCCTCTGTTGCATTACATAGATAATGTTATTTTTAGTTCATTTAAATCAGCTTGTATCGCTCTAGTACAATTTCAAGTGAGCAAAATTCATGATATCAACATTATAGTCATAAATCCATACTTCCAATTCCGCTTTGTGGGAAGCGAAGCGAGTCAAGTGACTTTGCTTGTTCTTCTTGTTGTCAGTCTCAAGGATACAAGTATTTTTTTTCCACAGTTATGTCGACAATAGTTTCTGTTGCTCTGAGATAAAAGCCGTGTTACCAAATTGATTTTATGTTATCTCCTTCTCTGTTGACATTCAAGAACTTGTCTGCGTGCTTATTATTTTATCACCCTGTTTTTATTTGGTCAATTAATGTTTGATAGTTTTTCAGTTTAACACTACTGCTATTTTATAAACCACGTGGCCCTTTTGTTCCTTTTATACCCTAATTGAAAATTGTTAGAATATTCATCCTGTCATGCTTGTGTTCACATGATCATAAGCTTCTTTTTGACTTACGCTTTTTGTTGCCTTGGTTAATTAAGCTCAGTTTCGTGTGGGTGTTGTGTGCAGCTTGTTGCACAAGATACTTTCTCTTAGTTTCTGTTAAAACTCAATTGCTAGTTAGTAGTTACATTTTTTTGTCACAATTATTTGTTGCAAAATACCGCCTTCACTCATATCCGAACCTCTACAAGTATAGAGACTCAATTTCATTGTTATCACATCCAGAAATATAGTCGAGTTTATACTCAAATTTTCTCTGAAGTTTTCTTTATACATTTTCTTAAATTTTCTTGTATTTTCTCAATGACTCCAAATGAAATATGGTTTCATTAACTGGTAATGATAGTCATGACTTCTCCTTGAAATCCACTCTTTCCTGGATATCACACTGTGTAGCTTCTGCTTGCTCTGACAAATGTCTCATCAAGTCTCTGTGGAACTAGTTGAGAAAAATTATCTCCACTGTAAGCAACAAGTAGAAGGTGTTATTCAAAGTCACGAGTTGTGCAGTGTTTTGTGGTTAATCCTTCGTTACCACCACGGTTCTTCATAGAGTAAAATTAAGATGAAGTCATTGTTAATCCTCAGCACTCAGGTTTGGATGAGCAAGATTCACTCCTTGCTTCCTGGTTGCTCCCTTCAATTTCATATATTTTTCTGCCTTGCCTCCTTGTATGCGTGCAGCGCACTGTGCACTTCTGGCAGTTTTGGGAGAAAATCCACAACGTTTTCCACACTTACACCTGAGAAAACCAGCGTCAACTTTTCGAGTTAAGTAGTGTAGAGAAGGGAAATAAATTTATTTAAGAATACCTAGCTCAAATAGTGAAGACTATAGATTTTAATTGTGTAATTTTTCAAATTAAATTACAACCATGTGTCTGCTTTATATTGATTGGTACGGGGTTATTGGCAATGTCACTTTGTCTCATAATGTGCCCTCTTCCATTATGTGTCAACCATGTATTTAAGCACTACAAGATTTATCAAACCACATATACTTCTTCCACCGACGTTTCTTCCAACAATAGAGTGCATATTCATATCTTTTAATACTTATAAGTGAAAAACTGACAGGAATGAACAATGACGTGAATACAATGTTTTGCAGTTTCGTGAAACTCTAATACGCTTGGGTCCTTTCTACATTAAGGCAAGTTTCTTTCAGTGGTTATTTCCTGTTGGTTTCTGGTTTTATCATGTCTTTTCCTTTATTCTTTGCCTTATTCTTTTTATACTACAATGTTCTTGCTGTAGTTTGGCATATGCATTTTTCATTAACATGACTCTTTATCATACAAACTTATTATTACTCTAAAGTAAGTTTCTGTCTTGTTCCTAATATAAAATAAATCGACTGTTTTAAAGGCTTTTCACTACGTTATTGATGAAAATGTTTATTTTTATCAGTTTTATTATAAAATTCATCATCTACCTTTTGTTCTTGCTGTAGTTTGGCAAATGCATTTTTCATTAACATGACTCTTTATAATACAAGCTTATTATTACTCTAAAGTAAGTTTTTGTCTTGTTCGTAATATTAAATAAATTGACCGTTTCAAACGCTTTTTATAAAGTTATAGATGAAAATGTTTATTTTTATCTGTTTTATTTTGAAATTCATCATCTACCTTTATCTATTTTTACAGTCACTCATAGAAATCAATAATCATGTTTCCAGTTCTTCAACTCTAACTACAGTTACCCATTTTATTTTATATTTTTTTTTTTTTTTCTTCTTTTCTGAAATCAATTGAATGTGGGTTTCTCATATAATCTTCACAACATTATATATATACCATGTGGAACAAGTGTACTTGTTATATTAAATTTTTCAATATGTTATTTTATTTGACGTGGTTTGCACATTAATACAGCTCGGACAGGCATTGAGCACTAGACCTGACATATTACCAACAGTATATTGTCAAGAGCTTGCCAAATTACAAGTACCATAACCTCTTCCATTTTACTTTAACACATTCAATCAAATATGGTAGATGCATGCATTGACCATTGTCATGCTCCTGGTTTTGTTATCTGGTGTTGATGAAAACTTATAAAATTTTACTCATGCTAGGATCAAATACCTCCATTTTCAACTGATGTTGCAATCAGATGTATTGAAACCCAATTTGGTGCTCCTATTCATGAACTTTTTCGGGACATTAGCTCAGCTCCTATTGCAGCAGCATCGTTAGGACAGGTTTATAAAGGTTTGTTACCAGCAATAATAACTAGAATTTTATTCTAATTTGCATATTTGTTTGGCCTCTTGTTCTTAAATTTGGAACTTTAGAGTAATATAGACACATTTGAGGAAGATTGAAGTGTTTACTTTTGTTGCTTCAAGTGTTACAGCTCATCTGCATTCTGGAGAACTCGTAGCTGTAAAAGTTCAGAGGCCAGGCATGTCACTTTCATTGACCCTTGATGCTTTGCTGTTCCATATGATTGGGGGCCAATTTAAACGGTTTGCGAAGGCTCGCAAAGATCTTCTAGTAGCAGTTAATGAAATGGTGAGTTACAAATCTATTGCCTTGGAGCACACAAATCTATTGTCGGCATTGTATAAGACCCATTTTTCACCTAATATTGACAATCTAATATCTGAAACCCACTTCAAATAATAAATTATTTTCGCATGTGTGTGAGCATGATCGTTACACCAGCTGACTGCTGTGGAGACATTTATATTTCAGTTTACATTACAATTACTTCATATATTATTCAACAGGTCAGACACATGTTTGATGAAATCGATTATGTCCTAGAGGGGAAAAATGCCGAGCGATTTGCTTCTCTCTACTGTTCATCTTCAAGTAAGTTCAACATCTGAGACAAAAATTCCATATACTGTTTTCTTTGATTGTACTTTTGGCATGTGCCTAGTTCAAGTGTTCAAAGCATATGTTGTAATCTCAAATTCAAAATTTAGATAATGCTTCACCAAATGTTAATTGTAGCATTTCTCCTAGAATTTTTTAATATTTGCTTTGGAGCAATTTACACATAAAAATCCTAGCTTGCTGCTATTCAGAATTGATGATTGTTCCTAAAATATGAGAGGGCAATGTGCATTTCCAATGTGCTGTGCATTTTTGTCTCTTATATATGATGTATGGTTCTTCGGCATGCAATTTGGATTCGTGATTTCTTTTGGATAGATGCTGATGATCAGGGCGACAAAATGCAGGCGGAGGTAATATAAAAAACAATAAAACAAAGTCAGTCAAAGCTCCCAAAATATATTGGGACTATACATGCACCACTGTACTGACTATGGAGTGGTTAGATGGAATTAAGCTTACAGATGAAACAGGTTTGAGTAAAGCTTCTTTAAACAGAAGGGAACTCATTGACCAGGTACGAGCCACATAAGTTTTCTTGGTCACATGCTAATAACAAGTTTACATGCATGATATCTCTTTCATGCCTTTGCTCGTTCGACTGTGTGTGTAGTTACTTAAATTAGTAGCTTACATGTAGTTATTATGAATAGCATTAAATGCAAGCATACATTTTCTTTTGGCGATATATTAACTGCATATGTTTACTTAATACCAACTGACGTCCTTATGTCTTTCTCATGACTTCGTAGGGATTATACTGCTCTTTGAGGCAAATGCTCGAGGACGGTTATTTTCATGCTGATCCTCATCCGGGAAACCTTGTTGCGACAAATGATGGATCACTTGCATATTTTGACTTTGGAATGATGGGGGATATTCCTAGGCATTATCGTATTGGACTTATTCAAATTGTGAGAGATGTTTGAACATTACTCATTTTAATGGATGTAAAACTAATTAGTTTAAGTTAATTTCCACTACATTTGATGACAATTTCTTAAATGGAACACAATGTTTGAAAAGGTCAATGTGAATTAAAGATGTTAGACATTTCAACATTTGGCATGATAGTTTTTCCTTTCTCCTCGTAAGATGTATCATACTTATATCTATGAATTTAAAATTTCATGTGGGTGATTTATGTCAATGTAGTGAATGGTCTTCCTATTTGTGATCAATGGATTTGTTATATTTTGACTACTTCATGAGTTATTTATCATTCATAAATAACTTTTTTATGATCTCTCTCAGAGGGTTTTTGTGTCTAACTTCTGAGCCATGTTTTATGAATTGAAAGAACTCAAATAGCTGTTGCATAATCGAGATACCCAATTTTCCCTAATTGTCTGTGACTAGTAATGAGTTTCTCTCTCTTTCAGATTGTGCACTTTGTTAATCGCGACTCTCTGAGCTTGGCAAATGACTTCCTTTCTTTGGGATTTATTCCTGAAGGGGTTGATATACATTTAGTTTCTAATGCACTGCAAGCATCCTTTTCTGATAGGAGTCAACGGACCAGTGAGTCTCAAGATTTCCAGGTTTGTTTGTCCTTTATCCCGAATCTAAGGATCAATTGTCTGATGGGTAATAGTTGTAACTGGTGTTATATTTTGGTCATCAACCATCATATCACAAAGCAGAGAGTTCATAGCATTTCTCATATCATATGTTAATTGAGACGCTTGGTAGGAACTCCATTAGGAAGGACCGGCTGTGCATAATTTATCCTTCTGTTTTGTGATTATCATTAGATATATGAATGCTTGAATTTCCAAGGATAAATTCTTTGATGCAGTCCTGCTTTGGTATTAAGTATGTAATTAGTCTCTTAGCCTCTTGTTGGAGGTCGACTGATGGGTCTCTGTTTCCAGTTGGCCTCAAATACGTAGAGAGACTGGTGGGCGATTCCAGTTGCCTTCAAATACGCAGATACTAGTGGGCTATTTTATGAGGGCCTATTCTTCTATGTCATTGTACTTGGTTTTCTCTTAACTTGAAAAAATTATCAATTCATGTGTACTTACCATGAACACACGCACAATGTACACACAACAATTTGTGTTTGTCATTCAATTTTAGGCTTTTAACAGTTCAACAACTCACCAGCTGCCTGGTGACATCTATATAACAGTGCTGTAATATTTGCCTTGCTTTATTACTTCTCTGTGCTGAGCTTGAAAGCGTCAAAATTATTTGCTAAGATAATATTTTATTGATCCATTCCTCATAATGTCTTTAACATTAGCCGTTTGTTTTTATATCTATTGAAAGCACAATTTCAGGGTATCACGGCACTTTTTTAAAGTTCATTTTTTCTTTGAATTTCAGGGAGTCATGAACCAACTATATGATATCATGTATGAGTTTAACTTCTCCCTCCCACCAGATTATGCTCTTGTTATAAGAGCATTGGGATCACTAGAAGGGACAGCTAAAGTTCTGGATCCTGATTTTAAGGTCATTGAAAGTGCATATCCTTTTGTTATTGGAAGACTTATAGCAGATCCCAGTCCTGATATGAGAAGAATTTTAAGGGAACTTGTCATTCGTAATAATGGATCGATAAGGTGGAACCGGTTAGAGCGCCTGGTACGATATAAGTTTTTCTACCATGCTTCACATGTAATTATTACTTGGAATGTTGACTCCAATATTTTTTGTATGCTCATCAACTTAAAACTGAAATTCATACAGCTGAAGTAAAACTACTTGAGCTGTACGTGTCATAACTTCCCCAAGTAAAAGGAATTGCTATTTGTGTTTCGTATACAACCACACACACACACACACACACACACACGCACGCACATACACACCTATACAAGCACATATACTTTATGATTTATGATCACAAAGATGTATCATAACTTCTTTTTAGCTGTGCTTGCTTATAAGAGTTGTTTAATCACCTCTAATTGTGTTGCATTGTAAATGCAAATCCCATTTGTTTCTGCACTAAAATTCGAATATTCTTATGAATAAAATTATTATACAACTTCGGACTAAATATAATATGAATGCCATTCTTGCTTCAGGTGGCAGCAATATCTGAACAAGCTTCAGAGCTAACCGAAGACGAAGACCCTAATCCTGAAAAATTCTCAAGCCCTTCTGTTTGGAAATTATTTGACATGCATGCTGTCGTTGATTCCACAGAAGATCTTTTATTATTCATACTATCAGAGAAGGGTCAGAGAGTGCGTGTTTTCCTTCTTCGGGATATAGTAGAAGCAGCTGATGTGTTTCTGCAAGATGAAGTGATTGATTGTGCATTAAATGGGAAGCCTCAAGACCAGAGGATATTGCGCTTTGAGGTATTGTCTTTAGTTAAAAAAAATATTCATGCGTGTATGTGTCCAGGGCAACGCGAAATTTCTTATGGCTCCCTGTCATGTACATAGGCTGTGCATTAAATGGCAATGTGGGGAGAAGTGCACGAATCTTAGTATTTAGAGGGACACAGTGGGATAATCGATGATGGGATGGTAGTAATGGGATAGCTGTGGCAGAAGTTGGGTGACGGAAGTGGTAATGGGATGGCAGAGACAGTAACATCAGTGGTGGGATAATGGCACATTTTAGATTGTAGTTTTGGAGGAAAGTGTCCTGGTGGCTGACCTGAAGGATTCTTGAAAAGGGTGAGAGCATTAGAGCATCATTAGTTGTGAACTCCTTGTGCGTTGCTCTTATAGTGTTGTCTAAACCCGGAACCGAAATCCCTTCCTGACAATGCTGAAGGATAAGGATTTTTAGTTGGGTTGAGTCTGTTATGTCTGGTAGGATGAGAG
>Ga0209282_1001273_pt1 | contig 13682 bp, 3 predicted proteins | sample Mtrugardesep15_FD_187529 | JGI IMG/M metagenome (GOLD analysis project Ga0209282, IMG submission 187529) | Root nodule microbial communities of legume samples collected from California, USA - M. trunc garden sep15 (SPAdes) (version 2) | ecosystem: Host-associated > Plants > Roots > Nodule...
ATAAGAGTGGGGAGTACTTGGTAGTGTTCGCAATAAATTAAGAAACAGCTCCGTGTTTAACCGTGTGAATATATTTTCTTATATATCCCAACATTGTCACGCTCATTGATAAAGCTAACACCCATATTTTATCATTTTCTTATCTATCCCAATTATGATGCCATCCATTTTGATATTTCCATATTATGGAGGGTGCTCGCTTCCTGGTTTGAGCTATTCATCTGCGCTTGTTTGCTGCACAAAATATGTGGCTTTCCTGACGTATTAAGCCTTCTTTGTTTCGGACTATTACATTTCCAACTATTAGCAGCGTAATCAGCCTTTCATGTCAAGTTATGTTTTAATGCTGCATAGAACTTAAACTATAGTAGGCTATATTCTTCAAGTATTCTTCGTTTCGCCAAAACAGTCCAACAATGGGGAACGGAGACTCACTGGAGGTTGCTCACCCTTCATCCTCTTCCTTCTCTTAACCAGCATGTTATAATCCCTTTCGTATTAAGTGAGGTATCACATTTTCCCCTATGTTGGATATTGGGTTTGAACGTTAGCAGACATATTTCAGGTTTATTTTGTTTTAAGCTGAGGTAAGGTATAGCACACGTCTTATAACATCTGCCTGCTGCCACCCTCTTTGGCTGTCCAGAATGTGGTTAGTTTTTCATCGTAAAACAATGAACCTTAATTTTGCAGGTTACAAATTTGACGAGCTTGACCGCAACTCGGTCAATTTACGGTTCCAATTCGCTCGCAACCCTGGGAGGTCAGGTGGCGGGCATCGTGGCAAGCGTTGAATTATGCATTCTACAGGTGATTAATGCTGTCATTTCGATCCGTTCACGCTCTTTTATTAATAGTCAGTGGGTGCTGAATTAAAACTTCAATTTGAATGGTACTCGTGCTTAATCGTAAAACGAAAATTCTATGTAGGAATCGCGCGTATTGGGGAGGTTGTGTTTGTGAGAGGCAAGTGACCAGCCTTGCAGTCGAGAATTACAATTGCTTTCGTTAGGAACAAGTTGAACCTTTTGAAATTCGTTTGCTAGGCGCGCTCGCTAGAGATTCAGACTGCGCATTTGTTCTAAAAGATTGTCTAATTTTATTTAATATAAATTTCTCAATATTGTCCTGTTCGGTACAAGTTTGTTTCTTGAAGGTGTTTTACTGCTCTTGCGAATGTCTGGGAGTAAGACACATGTTTTCCATACATGTTTGTAGTGAGCATTTTAGATATGTAATATTGTTTATGTTTTCCTAAGTTGTTAGATGACTATTAATTGTGGCTAATCATACAAGTAGTGTTTCAATAATAGTACTTGCTTTGTCCCAAAACCAACTTACCAAATTTTTTTCCCTCGTTTATGTTTTTATTATTATTTTTTAATCGTTGCCCGCTTGCATTCCATGTCTGTGTAACTTTCTAATTGTCGATAAAATATGATTGTTAGATTGTAGTCAGTTTAAAATGTTGGCATATCTGCTTTCTCAATTAAGATTCAGATTTGTGCACATGCAAGCATTCAGCAGATACATTATTGGTCTGATGTGTGATCTATTCCGGATTCCACCGTGGTGGTAGCTTTTTAAGTACAAGTCTTTTCCTTTCCAATAATTTTTTTCTAGCCGCACTTGAAAACATACCTCATTGTGGGATGACTTTTGATTTCCGTGTTCCAAGTTGTTTGCATTGTGTTTGTAGAGCATATTTATTTGGTGAATTGTGTTTGTGGGACATGAAATATTAGAGACGTCACTGAAGGTTATTATCGATATGTTATGATAATGCTGTGAGCAATGACTAGCTAATCATAGCCTTCGTATTCAGTGATCAGATTAGTGTTGGTTATTACATGATTTATTCCGTGAGACTGCAGTTCGACATGGCTTGTCAATTTGTAGAGTATTATGTAATATATTAAGGATGCTGCTTGTGGTATGAAGGCTTCAAACTTAAATTTGATTGTTTTTGAATTTTTTTTTTACCAATAAATTGAAATTAATGTATGTTGCGCCTTTTCTCATTTAACACTATAGCAATTGTTCACATTGTTCTTCTACCCTATGTTTTGCGGTGTGTATAGTCTGCTTTTTCATTTGTTTTGGATGTAGTGATGATTTGTCTGGTTATTGACTGTGCTAATGCCATATAATTGTGCTACGCTTGTTGTGGTGGGCAAATATATAGGAAATAAACCGAACTCATAAAAACTTCTCAAACTAAAAGAGTTTGCCGGATAAACACCTTGCTGCTACGACATTTACACTGCCTTTCAGATATTTCAATTGAGCATGCATTGGTACCCACATAGATCCTTTAATCCCAAACCAAAAAGGATAATGCTCCTCCTTATTAAGAAAACCCAGAAAACGAAACACACAGCATGATACGGGCCGTACTCGTTAGTTTTTTTTTTTTTTTAACACCACAATTTACATTCTTGCCTTTCGTGTGTCATATGCTTTGTACAATTTAGCAATGCTCAACCCAAAAGCCACACAATTATGAAATTGAGTTGTTGCGAAACAATGAATGAGCATGAGAACAGTGTGGAATGAATATGCTGCAGGTATTTACACGATTTCGTTTGATAGAATGAAAAGTATCTACTATTTTACTCAAAAATAAAATAAAGGCTTAAATATGCATTTTATCCTTGTAATTAGTGGTCGTTTGAAATTTCATCCATGAGCTTATTAATCTTCTCATTTTGCCCCTGCAATTATTAATCATTTGAAAAATGGTCTTAATTACATCTGATTAGTAATTTCAGGGACGAAAATTCAAATGACCTATATTTGCAGGGACGAAAGATTTATTTAAGCCAACTACTTCACCCAATCATCACTTGCCACATGGGCACCACGTCGCTAATGACAGTCCACCTCAACAAAAAAACTTAATTAGGACCAAAAGTCAAATGATTAATATTTGCAAGCGCAAAATGGGAGGATTAGTAAGCTCATGGATGAAATTTTAAACAACCCCTAATTACAGGAATGAAATGCATATTTAAGCCTAAAATAAAATATGGTAGCCTGAAATTGTGTGGCGATGCTGCTCTTCCAACACATGCTAAGTTGTGCCCCAAGCAGAGCAACTTTCTTTCTCAATTATATGGTAAATGGAAAATAATATAATATTGCCAAAATTAAATTATCAGACAAGTTAAACAGCAATATCAAACTGAATTGTAATTTTTTTTTTGGGTACAATCATACCAAATTCTTCTATTCCAATGAATAAAATTATCAGACAAGTTAAATTAGGGAAATTTAATTTCTCCAATCACGTGAGTCCTATTCAGTCTCAAGTTTCAACCATGATGAATTTAGTAGTAGAGTCTGTGTGTTAAACAGGGAGGCGGGAATTTAAGGGTGGAGATACCTCAACTGGAAAACACATGGAGTTAGAAAACATAAGATGATCCATTCGCACTAACCTATATTTATTATACTCAGATATACAAAAAACAAACTAATGAGGAATAGATAAAACTTGAGATTTTGCTGTTTTATATAGTTGCTCTAGTCAAACTATGAGTCACTGCATTAGGTTGTCTACAAGATAACTCCACCAACGAGTTTGTTCGGTATAAGTTTGTTTTATGAATAATTCTCCCAAAATCAGAGATAACAAATGAGAGTTGTTCTTAGCAGCTTGCCACTGCTACATAAAAACCTGCTACACAGTTACTTACACTAGCATGTTCTTCCACAACGTCGGCTAAATGACTTGACAATAACACGCACCAAATACTACAACGATGATGGAACAAGGTGGCATTATACTTGAAGAAAAAGCTAGTAAAATTTGTGAAGACAAGGATAATCAGATCAATTGAATCCTGAAATCCCTGATGCAGGCAAAAGGCCAATGAGTCTAAAAAACCATGAAGAGAAGCCAAGTCGTTTCTACCTGAAGATCACTATGAAGGCAAGATGTCAGACCATGGATGCCTTTGTTATGAAGGCAAAGACCAAGTTGGAAGACTGTTGAAATTCCTAATGGCATGGGGGAATTGGATCACCTGTTGCCGGGCAGAGTATTGCTCAGTTGTTTTGTGAGTGAGGAGAGAGAAATGAAGAGACGAGGTGGAGTAAGAGGGAAATGATGAGAGATATAGACACATAAAAGGGAAACATGGATGACAATTGGGGAGTGCAGCAGAGGATCCAAATCCGACATGGGGAACGTGAGGATTCCAAATGATCGACCGATCATTAGGAAACAATAAGCCAAGTTGCATCAAATAGAGTATTTGTATCTAGATGGTGAACAAAAAAGAGATATGTATAGTTTGTTAGAATTTGAAAGTCACGAACATGTATACTTATAATATTAATCAAAATGAATTATATTATTTTTTTCGGATTGAATGCGAGGTGTAACACATATTTTCCGGAAGGTCACCCATTTCATCATAGTAATATTATCGCTTAAACATATTTAACTACAAAGGTCTAATGAGATCTGAGGCATTGGTGTTAGTGTGATCACACCTAAAAAGAAAATAATTTTAATCGTTATAAAAAGAGACGAAACCAAAATTTTACAAAAATACGATTTACAATTTACATGTGTTAAATTGCTAATTTTAAATAAATTAGGTTGAAGTTTGTTTAGCATATTTGAAAATTTGAAACGTAAAGTTATCACGTCACGACATCCATAAACATCACTTATTTTACACCCATCTATAACTCACAGCCACACACCAAACCAATAAGTAGTGGTACATGACCACAATTTATCAAATATCAATTGATTTTTGACGGCTACTACTCATTTTGGTTTTATATATAAAAGAAAGTTTGACTCAATAAAAATTGATACATTTAAATTGAATTTTTGATTAAATTCATCAATTTTTGTTGATTTGAACTTTACTTATATATAAGATCAGAAATAGTAGTGCTTACCGTAAGGAACAATAATCGTAAGGATGATTAAATAAAAAAAACCGATCGAGTAATTGTCATTTTTTTGTCGCATTACGTTGTGTTTATTTGTTCATTATGTAGTTTGAATGCTTGCTCTTCACCATTACCAAAGAAATAGCTTACTTTTCATGCTTCTTGTTACTTGATTAGGATAGGATGTTTGTTTGTTACTAATTAAGAATGTTCAGTTTGGTATTTGGAAGTTTGTTTTAGAATTTTCAACGCTCAGCCTCAGTTTTTCTTCTATTTGACTTCTTATTGTTTTCATTCTTTTGTCCTTCTTTGCATCTTTTTAGTTGACTTGTTTCTTTGGTGAATCTTATTTTTTAACTTTACTTCTGTTTTCCTTTTTAGGAAACTTTTTTCTTCTTTATATAGGAAAATGTAGTGCATTTTATTTAAAATCGAGGGCTCAATACAAGCATGAATGCCAATAAAAATTTGAGAACAAATATTTGAGATGAGCTAATGAGCAACCATATTAGTTTGTACCGTATTTAACTGAACCCAAAAACTATTCTAACACTTGAGTAATAAAAAAACAACCCGGTGATATCCTCTTGAGAGTACTTAAAGTCATCCACCATCAACTTGGAATGAGTGACACCACGCCTCATTAGAATCTCATTCCTCCGCTGACCATTAAGAAAGAGCCACAACGAAGAAAATTAACAGTTGATAAAAAGGTTTTCAATGACAAGCACGCACATCAGACATCACCTACCTATTGTGGCAGAGCGAGACAAAAAAGTTTGGGGTAATCGTCATCAAATTTACACAAAATTCGAGCATCACAAATTCAATTTTACACTAACATAAATCAATAAAATAAATAATTAACACCAACAATACACAACATATCAAATATGGGCATCACGATTTCAAGTTGGTCTGCGGTGTTAATAAGAAGGGATGATGCTGCAAAACTAAGTACCAATTTATTATCCACAAGGGAAAAAGTGGCTTTGGTAATTTTTATAGTAACTGAAGGGCAATATGATAGTTTTCAACACGTAATTTTTTTATTTTAAAAAAAAAGGTGGCCGTGGCTCCCCCATGTCTACTGCTGACTCCGCCACTGATCACCTAGTCCATGATTTAAGAACCAATTTTCCTTCATATATAATTGCTAGAGTGATGGGGTAGTTCTAGACTGATCTTTCTTTGGTTGGTTAAATTATGGTTCTAGTCGTTCTTTTTTGTTAGAGTGTGTGGTTCTCTCTCTAATTTTTCAAGTTTTCTTGGGAGCTACATGTGTGCGGAGGTGCTTGCATATGTTTATTTTGACGTTTTCTAGTTTATACCAAAATTATTTTTAGTTACCTTAAATTGACTAAAATATATGTCCTTAATTCCTTTTAAAATTTTCTATCTAGAGTAATAGAAATTTAGAGTGAGGGGATGATGTCTCTGTCTAAGGTAAAAAATACCTCTGAGCTCATACCACACTTACAAATGTATTTACATTTACTTCACCCCAAAGACAATAATGAAACCCAAATCAAGATCTCTCAGATTTAATACACCTATCTTTTTACCAGTAATTCACATGCCCTTGGAATTATTGTTTTTATTTTTCTCATAGACTACATTGGACATTTTTATCATAGATCACAAAGTTTTTCGATACTAAAATGATTCTTCACTTTAAAATAAATATTTACCAAACATTAAGTTTTAAAAATTTATACTATATACAAAGGAAATAGAGGATTTCAGTATGACTTTTTATTATTCTATTTATAAAACTAAACAATTTTTTCTAGAATATTGTTGGTTTATTAAAAAATATAAGAATTTATGTTTTTACTAAATTATTTATATTGGTGCTATTGAAAAAAAAAAGTATATTACGTTACAATATAAATAAAAGTGTAAAATAATTATATCTATCATTTTAATATTTTAATCAAAATCAAAATTGTGTAAAACTGTTTGTAACGATAGTCTATATAAACTGCAAATACGTGATCACTTGATTAAGATCATGTGCTTTTGGTGTTTATCATTTTGATTGGGATTTTTCAGAAGAAAGAAGAAAAATCAAATTTAAGAGAAATAGGGAGAATTTTGTTTTGACTCTTAAAGAAAAAAACAAAAAAAAAGCGTTTAATACGAGTTGATCTTACTCAAAAAAGATATAAGTTTGTTACTAAATGCTAGTAAAAGAGTATCCGAAGACTAAGGATGGGGAGTGGATATAAAAGCTATAAAAGCATCATAACTTCATGAGTAAAATAACAAATAGAGAACAGTGAGAGAAAAATCGCATAATAGAGCAAGCAGAGTCGAAGAGAGTGATCACTGTGATATCTATCCTCTTGAAAGGTAAATCCTCTTAAAACTATTGCATGCATTACTCACTCATTAATTAATCCATGATTATGATATCAATGTCTTCTCTTTTTGTTTTAAGTTTTCTTTCACTTTTCACTTGTTAAACTAGTTCATCAAATATTAATCTGTTTGATTCTGATTATGAATCACATAGGTTACATCAGTTATTTTTTCAGCGTATATTTCAAGTTAGTGGAGTTGGCTTGTATGATGCGATGAGCTTTGTGTTTAGGTTCTTTAACCTAGATATCAAAAGTTTTAGTTTTTTTTTTTGGTTACAAAAGTTTTAGCTTTATTTATATATTTTTTTTGACAAAAAAAGTTTTAGCTTTATTAGAATGTTCTATTTTTTCTTACATATTGAATATGGCGATGGCGATAAAATAATTAAAAAAAATCGATAAAGACTCTTTTTAGTTTTACCTGAATATATTTTAAGATTAGGTTAAAAAGAAATTAAAAAGATAAAAATATTTAAAAAATCCTTTGACCTAATTTGAATTTATCTCTTTAGGACTGTGGTTAAACAATCTTAAAGGAACAACCAACTAACTCATATTTATGTTTGCCTAAGAAAAAGGTAATATTTATGATCGCTAGGTTTGTTACAATTAAGTATGCATCCCCTATCTATTTGTAGTACCCTTTTTATATCGACAAATTAAAACAAAACCTCAATTCCTAACTTTAAGTTTCAATTTGGTCAAACAAATTTGACAGCGACTCTTTATAACTTTTAGGTGAGCACATTGAAGTTGCTTGGTATATACAGATAGCGCTTGTGTATCATAATGTTATATAATATTGGTCAATTAAAGTGTGTCACGTGATCCATCCTTTAAAAAAATATATCAAATAAAACACTTACAAAGTAACATTAGTATGTGGCGCGTTCTTATTGGCCAATGTTATATAACATTGATACTTTTATGGTACACAAGTGCTGCCTCGTATATACCATCATATTATATTTTTCTTTTATTTTATTTAAAAATAAAATAAAATAATACAAGCATCAAACTTTAATTCCTCGTTTTTGATTTCGATTGCGACATCTTTATGAAGTTTTTTAAAATAACCGTACAATTTTTTTAGTTAAAAAAGGGTTCTGAACGTATAAATTATTTTTCATGGAATTGAAAAAAAAAATAATCATATTTTTTATGAAAAAAATTATTAGCTATTGGGCCAGAAGGAAAATAAAAATTCTAGTAATTAATTTGACACCTTGAACGTGTTTTCAATTTGGATAAAGGCAACACACATACCATTGTACCAATTACCAACATTACAAAGTCGACTTTGCTGAATTCATCACAGTCCTATGTTTCTATTTTTAGTTCAAAAAAACGTCATGTGTTTCTCCAAGAAATACTATACTAGTAACGATTCATAGTGTCTTTTTGTATGATAATATGCGTCATAATGTCTCCTTATTTAGTGACATGTATGCATAAGGATTGACTTCACTTTCATATATTTGATTTGATTTGATGATTTTATTTTTGTGCAACAGAAGGATAGGATACCATTGCCATGGCTTCACCGTTTGGGATTGAATCAAGCAAGGGTGTTTCAGGGGAGGTGAATGATAATGAAGAGAGTCCTGTGAAAGAAGTTGAACTCACTGTGCCCAAAACTGATGACCCCACATTACCTATTGCAACATTCAGAATGTGGGTTCTGGGGATTCTTTCATGTGTGCTTCTGTCCTTTGTGAATCAGTTCTTTTGGTACAGATCACAACCTTTGACTGTCACCTCAATTTCTGCTCAGATTGCTGTTGTTCCACTTGGTCATTTCATGGCAAGAGTTTTGCCAACTCGTGTCTTTTTCAAAGATACATGGTTTGAGTTCTCAATGAATAGAGGGCCTTTCAATATTAAGGAGCATGTTCTCATAACCATCTTTGCCAATGCTGGTGCTGGAACCGTTTACGCTACTCATATTTTGAGTGCTGTGAAGCTCATTTACAAAAGGAAACTCACATTCCTTCCGGCCATACTAGTCATGGTCACCACTCAGGTTCTCTTCTATCTATAATATTTATAACCATACAACTTTTATAGTTTATTTTCTATTGTCTTATGCTCTCTATTCAATTTTAGATGTTGGGATTTGGTTGGGCGGGACTGTTTAGGAAATTTCTTGTCGAGCCTGCGGAAATGTGGTGGCCTTCTAATCTGGTACAGGTCTCATTATTCAGGTCAGTTTTATTCAATTAATTTCTTCTTCAGTAGCAATAACTTGTTCAATAATGTAACGAAGCTTGTATGTGAATGCAGTGCTCTGCATGAGAAAGAAAAAAGACCAAAAGGAGCCACAACCCGGACTCAGTTTTTCCTCCTGGTCTTGATCTGTGGTGCAGCATACTATGTGTTACCTGGCTATATGTTTTCAATGTTGACATCATTCTCCTGGATCTGTTGGCTAGCTCCCAAGTCTGTCCTTGTTCAACAACTTGGTTCTGGTGCGAGTGGTCTTGGGATTGCATCATTTGGAATTGAATGGTCTACAATTTCTTCTTACCTTGGCAGTCCACTAGCTAGCCCTTGGTTTGCCACAGCTAATATTGCCGTTGGATTCGTTCTCGTTATGTATGTGATGACACCACTCACTTACTGGTTCAATGTCTACAATGCCAAGAAATTTTCACTATTTTCACTCAAATTTTTTAAGGGAGATGGTTCGATGTATGACGTTTCTTCCATTGTCAACTCTGATTTCCATCTTGATCGGGAGGCTTATGCAAAGAATGGACCTCTACATCTCAGCACATTCTTTGCAATTACTTATGGTCTTGGATTTGCCACACTTCCCGCTACAATTGTGCACATTCTTCTCTTCAATGGAAGGTAATCACTTCGTGAATCGTCTTATTCAGATCTGTGTGTTTGAATATGTTAGACTAAGTAAAGATGTAAATTTTTATATACTTAATTAATATGAAAATCTGTATAGTCCTCCTCACCATCTTCAAATTTTATCGGAAAATATGTGATGTCTTGCAAAATTTTAAATTCATTTACACTTGCCATTTGAACTATGCAGAAAAATCTGGGAGCAAAGTAGAAGTGCCTTTGGAGACGGTAAAAAGATTGACATACATACGCGACTTATGAGGAAGTACAAGTCGGTCCCCATGTGGTGGTTTCTCATCATTCTGGTGGTGAACATAGCTCTTGTTATTTTTACTTGTGAGTACTACATCGAATCACTTCAGTTGCCTTGGTGGGGTGTATTGCTAGCTTGTGCTATTGCTATTCTATTCACTCTTCCAATCGGTATAATAGTAGCCACTACAAATCAGGTATCTTATTCTTAACAATTTACTTACAAAGTTAGCTAACTTTATATTTGTGCTAATGAAAATTAGCTAAGATTTCTTCTCTTTCCTTTTAACAGCAACCAGGCTTAAACATTATAACAGAATACATCATTGGATATATGTATCCGGAGCGCCCTGTGGCTAACATGTGCTTTAAGGTGTATGGCTACATTAGCATGTCACAGGCTCTAACATTTTTGCAAGACTTTAAACTTGGTCACTATATGAAGATTCCACCTAGAACAATGTTCATGGCTCAGGTCAGTTATGACTTATGATTCCTTTCACTTTACAATTGCGATTACATATTTTCTTAAATTACTACTAGTGTCGGCCGCATCTGTGTCAGTGCTTTATAGAGTACGAGTTTTTTGTTAAAGAAACTAAATCTGTCGGCATTGTGTGTAGATGGCAGGAACATTCATATCAGTACTTGTCTACACAGTAACTGCTTGGTGGTTGATGGCGACGATCCCTGACCTTTGTGATACTTCCAAACTACCATCTGATAGCCCTTGGACATGCCCACAGGATACTGTCTTCTATGATGCATCAGTTATATGGGGACTTGTTGGACCACGCAGAATCTTTGGAAACCTTGGTGAATATTCAAATGTGAATTGGTTCTTCCTTGGTGGAGCCATTGCACCTTTTCTAGTTTGGCTTGCTCACAAGGCATTCCCAGGACAAACATGGATACGTCAAATTCACATGCCTGTCTTGTTGGGTGCTACATCAATGATGCCTCCTGCAACTGCAGTCAACTTCACTAGTTGGATTGTTGTTGCCTTTATCTCAGGGTACATTATATATAAATATAAACAAGATTGGTGGAAGAAGTACAATTATGTTCTGTCCGGTGGTCTTGATGCTGGAACTGCCTTCATGACAATCTTACTGTTTCTTACGTTGGGATCAATTCAGCTTAAGTGGTGGGGAAATGATCTTAAAGGCAGCTGCCCCTTGGCTACTTGTCCTACCGCAAAAGGGATTTTTGTTGAAGGTTGTCCAGTTCTTTGATCCTTTCAAGATTTTGGTCATGCTCGTGTAAATAACTAGTTAGTCTTAGAATAGTAGCTTTAGAATTTTATGGCAAACCAATGCCTTCTGATAATTGCCTATTTTCATCCGTTTCAGCTTTTGCTTTTTTAGTTTCTGATGCTGTGGATATGCTTTCTTAATTTCTTTAATGGACACAGTTTTTATAAGTTAGTATTTTAACATCTCAATATGATTTTAGATGCCGAGGTATTTTAGTGTGTCTTGAGTTTTTTGTATCAAATAAATGCTTGGATAATTTTCCTTCCTTTTTAATAGCACGCTTAGGTAGTCCTTGAATTAGTTGTCGAGTCTACATAAATTTGAAGAACGAAATAATGAGAGGTAAGACATAAGATATCTGCAATATAAATTTTATTTATTTGAAAACTTGTTTCCTTTGTATAAGCTCTTAAAGAGTCTACGTGATAAGTGAATTTCAATATGTGGTTACAATGTTTACAATATGTGCCACAACACTAATCTTATTAAATACTTTTTTTTTGTTACAATCTTATTGAATTGATCGGTGTAAAAACAAAACTATAAAGGAGAAGTTGTTGATTTTTAAAGGAATATGAGAGAAAAAGTATTATGGAAATTATATATTAGAAGACAGAAACGTGTTTATAACATCTAGCACACCATTACAAACACTTTCGTGGTGTCTTTTAACAAACTTATTAATATCATAACTGAAAATACTAAGCATACTAAAGCCCAGTTTTATGGCTTCATTTTTTCTGGATCCATGATCACAACACGGGGGGTGTGCACAAGGCTCTCCTCTGTGATGATGAGGATTACCACAACATGGACGTGATATACCTAACACAATACTAGAAGAGAAATTTTAAATAAATGGAAAACAAGAGAAAAATCTGCATAAAAGCAGCAAGTTTATTTTTCTCAACAACTAATTTTTACTCCAACCAAACAAAAGAAAGATCAAATCAGTTAAATAAACTTGTGTACGTGGTTCAACCATTCAATAGGAGTACAGAACTGAACAAAACTTTGTATTTGTCAACACCCACAGTCACAGTGTATTCCACAAGTTAAATAAAATCTACATAAATATCTAAGACAGAGCAATATCTATATCAAAATTCCTTTCATTACTGTTTACATGAGTATAATAAAACAAACTACCAGGTTCACTTATGATCCCTATAATCTGGATCAAGTTCCAAAAAACAGGACTGCATCCCTAAGTTGGCATTGTGGCTCTTGCAAGTTGCAACATCTTCAATCAAACCGATCGACCTACAATATAGAGCGATCATTAAATACTTAAAGCAACACTTTACGTTTTCTGACCAACTTGAAATCATCAATAATTGACTCGGAATTAATACATACACTAATTTCCTTATCAATATAAACTAACATGCTATCGACTAGAAACTCATGTCCCATCGTGTTTTTCAATTTAACAATATGTAATGAACAAGAATGATTAAAATTGACAAAGGAAACAAAGCCAAATTAATTCTGCCAAATTTCAAGATATAAATAAATAAATAAATTAAATTGGGGTGGCCATAGCTCCCCAAGCCACCCTTGGTTCCGCCAGTGATGAATATTTGAAGAAAGAGAAGTTGTTCTATTTTAATATAGAGGCATTTAATTATGATTTGTTATTGAAAATGTTGTACCTTGAACCGGTTGTGGTAATGATTAGATTACTTATTTGATATTTTATGATTTTTCTCTTTGCTGCAAAATGTCTTTTTTTTGTTACTCAGCTGCAAAATGTCTCTGAACGAGTATATTTAAAATATTATTTTTAATTTAAATATTTATGTTTCAAGGTTTAGGGTGTTAATATTTTTTTTTTCTCATTGGATTTTAATTTCAGGTTTGGTTCAAGTTGCTTGTTACGGTGCTGATTAAGATTTTCCACTCCATCGCATTTCATCCTTTCTCTGTAAGATTCTCATTTTACGTTTTTGTAATATTTTTAAATGGTGGATGATATATATATATATATATATATATATATATATATATATATATATATATATATATATTTTTT
>Ga0209282_1001275_pt1 | contig 13674 bp, 8 predicted proteins | sample Mtrugardesep15_FD_187529 | JGI IMG/M metagenome (GOLD analysis project Ga0209282, IMG submission 187529) | Root nodule microbial communities of legume samples collected from California, USA - M. trunc garden sep15 (SPAdes) (version 2) | ecosystem: Host-associated > Plants > Roots > Nodule...
TGATTGTTATTGGGATCCATTTCACTAATCAAAGACTAAAACTTCAAAAGAAAGGCTAATAATAAGATTAAGAGAGTGAAAAACTTGATTTTTTTTCTATGTCCAAATCAAATGATCCAAGTCTCTATTTGTAGAGAAAAAAAAATTATGAATTTTGGTAAAAAAAATAAAATTATTTGCAGTGAAATAATTGAGTCCAAATTATTAAGAAGATAAAAATCCAGACAGCCTGTAATAACGTGCCACGTGTCCTGTCCCTATCCACTTTCCATTCTCTCTTCGCGTCCCTGTTCCTGTCACGCGCCCTGTCGGCGCGTGCATCACACGCGTCAGATTCGGCCACTTCAAACGCGCCACGTGCCCTGGCGGGACAGATCTCAACATGTTTAATTCTTTCATCTCCTCACTCATCCACATCATCCTTCCACTACCTTTCAACACCCCTCTCCAATGGTCTCAACATGTTGGCACCCTCATTCAACAACCCATTGCAAATGGTCTAAGAGGAAAATCTTAACACAAACCAAGGTAGAGAATAATCATGCTATAACTCTATAATAGTTCTCAGTCTAATACAAATAACCAAATTTAAGGTTTTGCAATAAAATTACCTTCATATTATATATATTTATTAGAAAAAAAATAAAGACAGGCCATTTTCTAGATTTGAAATTGATGTAGAATGTTTTTGTCTTTAATTTTGTTTTTAATTTAATTATAATTATCTATTCCTTGAGGAAGCTAAGAAAGTGAAGAAGAGCAATGGCAAAGTCCTTGCTATCAATGAGGTAAACTATCACCGACCAATTTCATCTTAATTGTGTTTCTTTATCTATGTTTTTTTTTTGCACTAACTAGAACATGTTTGCAGTAGATGTTGAAAATAATATATTTAGTGATCAGTTGATTTTTGTTTCTTTGTATGTTATTTTGGTCTTGTTATGTTGCATTTTGAGTTGTCCAATGCCACCAATTTCATTTATGACATTTCTCTCATTATAATTTAGATGTAGTGTTGGTTATGTATTTAATTTTGAAGGGTTGATAAAACGTCTTCTGCAGCCCGAGTTCTTATAGCAAACATTTTTTAAGGTTTCAGCAATATTATATCTCACTGCATTGTTGCTTGATGATTTCATGTATTGCGTATACTGACAAAATTTTCTATGATAAAGCAAAAAGTTCAGCTTCGTTAATGATAATGAATAATGAATTCCATCTAGTTTGACCATTAATGCTTTGAAATTTTGATACATTAAACGACTATTATGATATTTGTTACATGGACCGAAATGACTATTAGTCTTAACATCAATTCAAGCTAACTCGTGCCCTTAGAAACTAAAAAAAGGAAATAAGAAATTAATTTTGATCAATTTAATAAAAAGTCGACTTTTTTTTTGTAAAAATAAAAAAGTCAAAAAAATACACCCTACCCAAACCTCCAAATATCGATCGCAGTATAACAATGGGCATACACCCCTTAATAGTACTTAATGTGGCGGAGAAACCAACTGCGGCCAGATTAATGGCACAAATCATATCAAGGAATCAAAAACAAGTTGTTGAAATGGTGCGCAGTCATTCTGAGAAGAACCCACTGCATAATTTTAACCACACAATTAAAAATTAAAAATCAAGAGTGTCAAATGGTATTCACCACCGTCAAGGGACATTTAATGAATCTTCAGTTCATGGGTTATTGCGAAGATTATTGGGACAAGTGTGAATCATTCGATCTTTTTTACCACGATGTTGAAAAAGTTGTGTTTGAGGTAATTTTCTATTATCTTTGTTGTTATAATGTTAATTTGTGTTTAATGCAGTATTGTTTGTTATGTTGTTAACGTAGGCGATATTGTTCGTTATTTACCCTAGGGTACAAACAAAATTATCCAATCATTGGAAATATAAGACTAACAATGTGATTGACTTATTTTCCTTCCAAAAAAATTGTTATTGGCTTATTTTGTGGCTTGATTCTGACCATTAGGGTAAGAATATTGGATCTGAAGTGGTCAATGTCTGTTCTATTGTAAATTCGAATCTCACTGTTAAAAGAGTCATATTCTTGGCAATAAATCTCAGGTTTGATATCGATTCATGATTTTAATTTTTTTTGGTATTCGTGTTTGTGTATTTGATTCATATTATTGGTGCTTTGATGCATTGAAATATGTAATGTTATCCAAAATCTCATCGAGCTTGATCAGAAGAAGATTGATGCTGCATATTTTAGAATGGTAGGTCTCATTTTTCGGACCTAGTTGAAGTTCTATTCATTGTAACAAATTTGATGTTAATTTCTAAAGCATGTTGTTTACTATGAGGATGTTCGATAATGAATATTTTTTTGAGAAGTATTTATGTTATTTTTTGTGTGCATGCACTGACAAGAACATGTGTGAAGCAGATGTTGAAAACAATATATTTAGTGATCGGTTGATTTTTGTTTTTTTGTACTGCGTATACTGACAAAGTTTTCTATGACAGGGCTAAAAGTTCTAATTCGTTAATGATAATGAATAATAAATTCCATCTAGTTTGACCATTAATGCTTTGAAATTTTGATACATTAAACGACTATTGTGATACTTGTTACATTGACAAACATGAATATTACTCTTAATATCAATTCAGACTAACTTGTGCTTTTAGAAACTAAAAAAAATGGAAATAATCAATAAATTTTGATTTATCAATTAATAAGAAGTCAACTTATTCTTCTTTTTTGTCAAAAAAAAGTGGTAAAAAAATACAAAAAAAATGAAAAGGTTGTGGAAAGAAAAATAGAAGAACATCGAAAAGCTAAAGTCCTCTCCCAAACCATAGATACCTAAACCTCCGAAAATTGATTGTATCATAACAATGAACAAACACCCCAATACTTAAGGTGACAGAGAAACCAACTCCGGCCAGATTAATGACACAAATCTTATCAAGAAGTCAAAAACAAATTGTTGGAATAGTGCGCAGTCATTCTAAGAAAAATTCACTACATAAGTTTAACCGCACCATTAAAAACCAAGAGTGTCAAATGACATTCACCACAGTTAGAAGACATTTAATTAAGCTTCAATTTGTGGGTTGTTGCGAAGATTATCGGGACGAGTGTGAACCCTCTGATCTTATTTATTGTGTTGTTGAAAGAGTTGTATTAAAGGTAATTTTCTATTATGTTTGTTGTTATAACATTAATTTATGTTTAATGCAATATTGTTTGTTGTGTTGTTAACTTAGGCGTTATTGTTTGAAATTTAACCCATGGTACAAACAAAATTATTCAAACATTGGAGAAACAAGGCAAACAATGTGATTGGCTTCTTTTGTGGCTTGACTCTGACCTTGAGGGTGAGAGTATTGGATTTGAAGTGGTCAATGTATGTTCAATTGCAACTCCAAATTTCATTGTTAAGAGAGCCCGATTCTCGGCAGTAAATCCCAAGTTTGGCATTGATTCATTATTTTAATTTTTTTTTTTTTGTATTTGTGTTTGTGTTTGTGTTGTGTATTTGATTTGTAATATTGTTGTTTTGATGCATTGAAATATATAGTGCTATCCAAAATCTCGTCGAGCTTGATAACAAGAAGATTGACGTTGTAGATTTTAGAATGGCGTGTCTCATTTTTCAGACCTAGTTGGAGTTCTGTTCGCTATAACAAATTTGATGTTAATTTTTAAAACATGTAGTTTACTATGAGGGTGTTCGATAAAGGTTGTTTTTTTGTTGTTGTTGTCGTAGGAAATCGATAGCATAGCAGGTTACACCTTCACCATATTACAGTCAAATATATTGAAAAGTATCTATGATCTAACACAAAGTCATCATAAATTTAAAATAAGTTTAATATAAATTATATATTTATTTTTTTTTATGAAAAGTATAATTTGTAATGTTGTGTAGTTTTTATGAAATATATATTATATAGTTTTTGTTTTTAGGAAATATTATATAGTTGTATTACGATATTTGGTTTTATAAATATAAAGTATATATATTACAACTTTATTTTTTTTCTCCTTAAAAAAAGAACTCTATTTTACTTCAAATCATTTTTTTTATCATAACAAATAAATTGTTTTGAGGGGTTGGGTATTTCGATTTGTTTCAATTTCATCTCGATTTTTAATTGTTGTTTTTATTGGTTATTGTTCATCTATTTTCTCTTATTTGCTTTTTGGTTTGATTGCATGTTCTTTACTCGGCTCCTCTATTCTCTTTTTATTTTACTCATATATATACTCTATTACTAATCTTTGGAGCACATTAACATCGAATTATGACGAACTTAACGACAAATCAACAAATTATATTTGGATAATTGTGTTCAACACGCGTGATAAATTTTTATATATTTTTTATAATTTTAGTAAAAACGTAAAAAATTGTTTTTATATCAATATGATATCACTTTGTAATACGTCGTAGTAAGTAGATCATTTCCATAGGGCATGTTTAGATTGACTTATTTTAGAACTTATGCAAATAAATAAGTATTAATGTATTATTTATAAGCTTGTTAAAGTAGTGTATGAAAAAAACAACATATGAATATACAATTTTCTTTAGTAAGATCTTATGAATTAACATAAAAGTTTATTTATTTCGTAAACTCTTTTTTCATAAGCTCAAAATGAGCTCAATCCAAACAGATAGTCAACCTCCCACAGATAAAACATAATTGATTATATGTAACTCAAAGTATTTTTTCTTAGTATATGTACGATCACTCTTTTTCATAGCTTTATGATACGACTCATAAGTTTAATTCCAACATAGTTTGCACAAATTTGTATATCCCTATTAATCTTATCGATCAAAATTAAAGTGTCTTATCTCCACCCACTCGATATTCGATTTTACCTCATAATTCCGTTAAAAAATTTGGCGATCCACCTACAACGCCTATTTGTCGAAGGATTTTCTACACTTCAACAAGTAAGTTGTCAAACTCAATTAGTTTGGCATTACTCATACTTTTCAAGACTTCTTTTAACTCGTGTTCTTTTTATAGTAGTTATAGTTTCTATTCTCCACTCTAATGTCTATCATGTTAGAGTTTGATGATATCCCATAACCGTCATTAAACAAGTTGTGGAAATACTTTCATAGTTTTAAAACTCGGCTCGGACATTGACTCAACAAGGGTACTGAGTCGCTGGTCAATGTTGAACCATTGGGTCATTGGTCGAACCGCATGACTAAACCAGATCAACTCGGGTAACTCGATTAGATAACTCAGTCTTGAGATTAAATTTATATAGCTATTTAACCGGATTAAATCGGCGACTCGATCACTTTAAAAACAAAATTAACGACACATGTAAAATAAAAATAAATATCCAACAATAATAATTTTATAGGCTAATTGCTCAAGTCCAAAACATAGTTACAACTCAACAATTTTGAGTTATGACCTATTGGTTGCGAGCAATGACGTAGTGGTTTTTGTTGTCATAGTGGAATTTTTTCTTATATAAAAAAATAAAATAGAATAATAGTATTTTTTTGAATCAAAATAAATAGTCAAAAGCGAATTGAAACATACATAGAGAGTGTATCAACTTCAATTATTTCAAATTGTGTACTAGCTTTGAAAAAAAAAAAAGCGTTAAAAAAAGGACTAGAGGATTACAAAGTGACTTAATTGTTGGCCTAGCGTAAAAAAAGGCAATAAGTAGAATTTAACACAAAACTACAAGTGGTGTGTATTGGTTAAGTTCCTTTGCCTAGTTATTGGTCGTTGACTCGGCCGGTTTGCACAAACCCGATGGGTCAGCGGGTTTGACCGATATTCACCGGTTTAACTGTATATCCGATCTATTATGTAGACCGAACCAGATACCTCACCGGTTTTTAGTTGGACCGATCCGGTCAGTCTAGACCGGTTTTTAAAACTATGAATACACTTCACTTGATTTAAATCTCTCGTCTTTCTTTCCCGTCCCTTAGCAAGACTATATATAGATTTTTTTCCATCCTTAATACTTAAGGATTGATATAACCTATCAAAAACTTGTGTTTTTACTTTGTTCAATGCCTTTTTGGATGCTTTCTAGCTCTCTTATAATTTTCCTGAATTTATATACTTACTGGAATTTCTAGCTGGCTTATAATTTGTATAGTTGAGAAATAAGCCCTCATGGTTCCTCAAACGAATGGCATATTTAAACATTACTACTCTTATGGTTTCCTTTTCCGTCACATTTGAGTTCTTGTCGATGCAACCCTATCATAAGAGTTTTATTCCATCTTTCAACAATTCATATTTCTTTGTCACCATAGATCACATCCCAACCTACAATATCCAACATCTAAAAAAGTGTCAATCTCTAGCGATGAACGTCAAATTCACGAGGGAGAAAGAACATGAAATTTTGTGTGTTTAATAGTTTCCTTTTTTACCCATATTCATGATGAGAAAATGTTACCACCTATATGAGAATAAATATAGAGAACTAATTTAGAGTATGCAATGTGTATGACACACTTAGAAAATAATAAATAAATAATATTTATTTAACGAGGATATCAAAACCATTAGATGATTTAAAATTTTGTTGTTTTAAATCATATTTCAAATTCTAAAAGGAAATTAATTGAAAAGATTTTTAATTCCAATTGATTAATCATAAGGAAGAGAACCAAATTGAAAACATATTTGATGATTACACGAGAATGATTTTTGAATAAGAAACTGATGAATTCAACTTCAAATTCAATATAGCATATCATTTTTTGACTCTCCATAAATAAAACGATAATCCTCTAAAAAAAAATGATAAATCGGGTAATAAGAAAATTGCACTATAACTTTAATACCATAAATTATTCTTAAAAAAACTTTAATACTGTAAATTATGTTATAATAGACTACAATGATTTTTTTTTTGGTCAAAACTACAATGAATTCTTTTATGGATTAATTAATCAAATATATTCAAAAACAACATATTCATCATTTATATATTACCACTACATAGCAAAATAATATATCTATGATCCTTTGACTTCAAGAACGTCTTTAAAGTTACTCCAAATATTAATATTTGGTTGCAATATTAAATGATGGTTGTGATTAATTTAAATAATTGTTACAATGAGGACACTTCTCCATAATCTCAATGTGTTCTTCTCTTGTTTAGTTAGTTACTTTGTAGTAGAAAGTCAGTGATCCAGCTCGTGGGCTATTAAGAAAAGATGAAAATTTATTTCTTTTCTAATTTTGTTATGAAAAATGTTGGCAAGTGCTACCATGAGATTTTTTTTATTTCTTTTATTGAAGTGTTACCATGATATCGTAAATAGAAGCAATGATACCACAATCAGAAACGGCACGATCAAATCCAACAAATAAGTCAAATGAAGTAGAAATCGTCGTTAAGAAATCCACGATGAGAGATGAAGATTTAGCTAAACCATTAACATGAAAGATGAAAAAATCCACGATGAATGATGAGGAACACGTTGAGATTATGGAGAAGAGCTCTCACCGTAACAATTATTTTAATTAATAACATCCATAAATTAATCCATTCTCATATGATAATATTACAATTATATGTTCTTAATTAAAACTGCCACTATCGGCGATTCCTAGATCAAGTTCCCATCCAGGAAGCTGAAGACCACGTACGAGGCCAAGAAGCCTAACTTGTTTATGCAATGTGGTCGAGTGATGAAAGTATGTTGGGTTTTTCCAAACATTCCTGCAGTTGCTTATCTATTGCCAGATTTTCCCTTGGGGATCTTTAGACCATTGTTTTTGGTTCAATTGGATATCATCCCTATCTTTTTGAGTAGAATCGAACAAATATATATGATTGTTAATCATGATACCATATTTGCTACAAATTTATCTTTATATATAATTTTGTTCACTTCATATGGAGGTGCAATGCCTCTACTCAAAAGATGCTCAAATTCGAAGGCAGTGACTACATTAATTATTGCATAATACTAGAACCCTTGTGAAAGATTTTAAATAAAAACCTATCTTTAATAATAAGGATTCATATCTAGATTGGACTCATCCATAATTGCACCATTCAGAATTTGCTTGGCCACTATACTAGCAGGTTTCTATTTGCATGAACAACCTTAGCCCTATGAAAAATCCTAATTCCAGACTTTTCGAGCAATGAATCTCCAAATGCACTGAGCAAAATTGTTTGATTGATAGCTATGAAAATCAAGCTCACATTGAAATAACAGTCCAGGGCAAGAATAATTGCATTCATGAGTGCTTGCTGCTGCTACTAGACCTCATTAGCTTTGACCATGCTTAGGTTATAAACCTTTTGCATTCCTGAAATTAACCATACTGACAATTGTGATGTAGATTTGTAGAGGTATCTGTGGATACAAATTTCTTTTTTCCAAGTTGTTTCTCCTTAGCAGAGTTTCTTTAAGAAAAAATGGATTTAAATTATTTTTTTTGGGTGCATTTTTAAATGCTTTATGTTATCCCAAGAACAATGACACAAAAGGGTATGTGTTAGTAGGATTTGTCTTGTTATATAATTAAATATTCATTTTGTGGTGGTGGGACATTGAAGAATTCATGCTTCTTGCATTTCATGATGTTTCTTTCTATGTTTCTGTTCTTATAAAATGATTAAGTTTAGCAGTCACAAATTACACATGACAAAGTTTTCAAGGTAAAGTGATTTAATTAAACTTTCCTATATGATTCCTCTATCTTCACTTTGGGATTCTGTTAACTACCTAAGCAGCCAACATATAACAACAATTTTATATCGAGTGTTGACAAATTACAGACCGGGAAACATGCTTTATAGAATTCAAATAACTCATAATTCATATATCATGTTACTCATCATTTTATTTTTCTCCATTACTCCAATATTTGTCATTATAATGTCTAGTAAAGAGGCAGTGAATCAAGAAGAGTATAATTCTCTAATATTTCCATGTTTTTTGTTGTGAAAATAATACACAAACAATATAATTACATCCTTTTTGCATGCTGGCTGACATTACAATAAAAGATGTCTGCATTTCTTCTTACAACAATTGGATATGCTATATAGTACTCCATATCTAAGGAAGTTTGAGAATTCATATGATAATAGCCTCATGGATTAGGTCTAGCACTTTATGGTGCTATACTAGTGCAAATTAAACTTCATTGAATTTTGCAGGGCTCAAACGTTATCTACTCACCACTCTAGCACTTTATGTGGCAACACCTTAATGAACTAAAGTTTCTAATGCATGTGCAAAGAAAACTGAATTCTAGGAATAACAATATACATACACGTGTTTAAAAGCCTAGCTAGTGGCCTAAGAGAAATTTAAAAAGAACAATTAAGTTTTTGACTATTCCCTCAAAAAAAGTTTTGTACTAAAACTTTCAATTTTTTTCATTTCATTGCATTAGGTCATTAGTTATCTAGTAATTAGTGAGTGAAATCAAATGTATCCTCTAATCAAGATGGAAAAATCAGAAAGAGTTCTTCCCAACTTGTTAGAGCCGTTAGTAATTTAATCAGTGTAACCTCTTGTTTTTTTTTGTCAATAAATTAATGAATAGAAAAACACTATCAATTTATTTGTAAATATATATCAACTATTATCCCAGCATTACAACTTGCGGGGATAGCTCAGTTGGGAGAGCGTCAGACTGAAGATCTGAAGGTCGCGTGTTCGATCCACGCTCACCGCATTAATCATTTCTTTTTCTTATTTTTAATCCAAAACATAGCCACTTACACGGTCCAAAATAGAGGAATCTCGTTTTTCAATTTTTTTATGGTTTTTTTATTGACAATTTTGTCTCCATTTTCACCCTACAAATCAATCCATTTACCTTGATTCAGTTTCAACTTTCAATAGCTAACTAACACCCTTCTCATTGAGAAATATAAAATTAAAAAAATTAGATCCTTGGTTGAGACAAAGAAACACATGAACAACACATGTCAAGCTTGGTTATATAATTTAGAGAGCAAAACTTGAAAGATATGAGACAACCCTTTTGCAATAATAATTATTATGTTAACACATGCCACTTGGTGTCTGAACAAGTGGAAGATTCGTAGCCCATTCAATGGACACAAAATACCCCATTTTGGCGTCAACGTTATTTGCAGAGAGCATCATATATAATGGATGTCTGGCAATATGCAATAGCTACATTATATTATATATGATCTTGAATAATCTTTTGGGGGTCATGATTATTTTCAAACTAATATAATCCCACTTTTTGTAGCTACTAGTATCCATTTCATGCCCATGTTTACTTGCTTTATGCATGCATGTCCTCGTTATAACTACTAACAAAGTATCTTGTAAAAAAAAAAAATCATAATCAAATAACACATTATGCTCAATTGCCTCAATACATTCCTTTCCTTAATTTGTTGAATTTTAAAATATCACTGTTTTAAAAGTAAATTCCACTAAAGATGAATGTGTGTTGAATAAATGTGTTTAAAAATGCAATGCTAATATTTTTTACTTGGTGTTATAACAATTGAAGTGTTCAAACATTACTCCCTTTGTCATTTCCTCCTCAATCTTAATTGAAAATATTGTCTATTTCATGAACAAAGGGGAGCATCGACCGTTAATATATAATGAGAGTTGCTACTAGGCGAATAGATAGATAGCTCAAAGTCAATATGGAAAGTTAATATAATAACTCGGTTTATTATCGGTTGTTGTACATATGTCAATTAATGCATAATTTTAACTTTTAATATTAACAAAAAAATTATAAAAAGTTGATACATCCAACATATTTTATGTTACTATGTCTTTATATATACGTAGAAAAATATTGTTAAAATATAATGTAAATGCTACACATAGTTAAATTATGTCACTAATTTTGGGACGGAGGAAGTACATTATGACTTATTTTTTGTCCTACAATTTTTTTTAAGAAATGATCATTTTATTCACTTGGAGCAAAAATATTGAGGATTTAAACATAATGCCTTTTTTGCCAGCATTAACTTACTCTTTTGGATAATAATCTCATTTCATCTCACATATATAATAGTGTTAAATATTAGATATTTTGAGTTTATATTATTGTGTGTGTTTTTCATTCTTCATTTCATAAACTCTTGATGATTCATGTTAATGTATCATAAGTTTGAGAAATTTATATAATAGACTATTGAACTTATGTTATTACTCTTTAGATTTTACTATATATCTCTTTATAACTTGTAGTTTGATAAATTATAAAATCCTTTGTTATTCTCGTCTCTTTATATTGTTAAAAAAAGAGAACATCGATGACCAAGGCAATGGTAAGTTGAGGTTCTAAAATATAAAATTTCATACATTAGCAAGAAAATAAGTATTGGTACAATTTTTTGAAAAAACATCAAAGGACACACACAGTTATCTATTGACTATTGATGCATTTTCAGCCTTCATTCAGCCAAATTGTACTTGAGGGAACTATTTGCAGTCACAACTCACAATGTGTGCTAGTACTGTATAAGTACACAAGTTTCTACCAACACTTTAGCTATAAACAAGAAAGTAATTAATAAAAAAGAAAATAATCAATGAGCTAACTTTTTGTAATTAAGTACGTAGTTAAGGAACATGCATGATTTTGGTACTGCGTAGATAAAAAAGATCCATCGTGGACATAGTTAACTCCACTAAAATACTATTGGATCAAACATTCGTTGTAGCCTTAGCTTGTAGGCATATGGCATCATCCCGTATCCAAGTCGCTAAAAAAAAAAAAAAACTATCTGAACTCAACTGTACAATGTTACTTGGAACAATTCGATCCTATAAAAGTTATCAATGTTTGCTTGACAATTGATAAATAATTGTCTTTCAACTAAAGATAATCTGATTCGTCGAGGGTGCAGAACATAGCACGCCCTTTGTGTGAGAGAGCATATAACATATAGGAAACATCCAAACATCTAATTTTCGATTGTCTAGTTTTTGGTAAGTCATGGTCATATGTCTTGTCTTAGTTAAAAATCAGCCACGCATTGCTAAACAACAACTTTTACCATGTGGTTTAATTCATAAGTTTGGTTTCCCAGGGTAAAATAGTAAAATAATGTGATGACACTAGGTCATATAGCACTTTTGTTATAGTTTTTTTATGTAATTTTGGTTGAGTTCAAGTGATTGTGCATGAGTTAGAAGCTACAAACAGACTGATTTTTTATGCTGAAACAAAGGAGAAATCGTGCTCCGATTTACAGAATCGGGCTACGATTTTACTGCAAGTTTGAGACATTTTGTCTCGTAAAAAATCGTGCTCCGATTTATGAAAATCGGGTTACGATTTGACAGACACTCCAGGTGGATTTTGAGTTTAATGAAGCCATCGTGCTCCGATTTACAGCATCAGAGTACGATTTTCGCGTTTTTGGAATTTTTCCTATAAAAAGGAAGTTGTTTTTGGAAGGAAGGGGTCGATATTTTGGAGAAAGAAACTGACTTTTGGAGATCTGGAGAGAAGGTGAGAGACCATCAAAACTCATATCCGGTTACCAATTTTATGTAATGAATCCTTCTTGTTCACAAAAATTATCGAAAGAAGTATTTTCATATTCTTCTCTGTTATCACATTGAAAACATTTTATATCTCTTTCAAATTGTGTTTTAATATGATTGCGAAAATGAAGAAAAGTGGAATAAACTTGAGATTTGTGTGCAATAGGAAAATTCCATAAAAAGTTTGTAAAATCATCTAGAAACAAAATATAGTAACGATGACCACCATAACTAAGAGTTGGTGATGTCCAAAGATCACTATGCACAATATCAAACGGTAATAAAGTGTGAGACAAAGATTCATAGAATGACATTTTTATTTGTTTTCCAAATTGACAAGACTGACAAATTGAATTATGCTGAGACTTCTTACAAAAAATAAAATTGTTTCTATGAAGAGAACTTATAATAGCTGCTCCCGGATGTCCTAAACGATTATGCCATAAATTATTCGATAAAGCAATGAAAGAAGAGGGTGTTGAGAGTTGCGTCGGTGGTCTAGTAGTAAGAGGATATAGGTCACCCGAGCTATCACATCTCATTAGGGGCATTCCTGTCTGAAGATCCTTCACAAAAAAACCAAATGGATCAACAAATTCAACAAAAACACCATTGTCAATGGTGAATTTTCGCGCAAAAACAAGGTTTTTGATTAACTTAGGTGCATGTAGGCATTGATTTAAAGTTAAAGGACTTTGGGAGTTAGGTAATAATGCATTTCCATGACCAATAACTAGAATATTATGACCACTACCAACAATAACATGATTACTTATATTGGTCAGATTACCTCGGTTTGCCGTCATGTGAGATGTGGCTCCTGTGTCCATGTACGACTTCTCGTCAGGAGGAGCCTTGGATAGAGTCTACATTGCAGCTTGAATGTCTGTTGTTGTGTATGACGGTTGCGCTGAAGCCATGTGTGCCTGCTGTGGTCTCTGCCCAAGAATGTCGAGTTGACGGTTTGGAGCGACAGATTGTTGGGAATTTCCAATGGCAGGATACGGGCAAGGAGGAATGGCCTATGGCTGCCACTATGAAACCCAGTGAGGATATGCACACGGCTGATTCCATGTCCCATTTTTAAGATATTGTGATCGTCCGCCTCGACCACGACCGCGAGTTCTTCTGCCACGATAGTTTCTTAAGCTACCGCGTC
>Ga0209282_1001277_pt1 | contig 13669 bp, 9 predicted proteins | sample Mtrugardesep15_FD_187529 | JGI IMG/M metagenome (GOLD analysis project Ga0209282, IMG submission 187529) | Root nodule microbial communities of legume samples collected from California, USA - M. trunc garden sep15 (SPAdes) (version 2) | ecosystem: Host-associated > Plants > Roots > Nodule...
AACGAAGATTCAAATAACTGAGATTACAACAACTGTCCATTAATTTTCTTCTCCTCCATCAACACGAAAGTATAAAGAAAATTTATAAGATGTAAATAGTAACAAAAGATTGTGTCCGCGTGATTTTTTTTCCATTAACTATCAGAGCCAAAGATGTAATTAAAGGTTGTATATATTAGATAATGGAAAAGAACTAAAATTATAACAAATATAAACAACATCATAAATATATTAGTTGTAAAAGCAAATGATTGACGAAACATCACAACCTTAAGTGAGAATATATATACCTTACAACATGTCTTCCTTTCTCCAAATAAAATGGCAAAATAGTATGTTTAAAATATCAGTGGTAACATAGGAAACTTACACAAGTCCCTTTGAATACTCATCTTATGATTAAAATCAATTACTATGACTTTGTAAGGAAGCATCAACCATCAGATTCAATTGCAAATAAAAATAAAATCTTAGAAGCTACATTCTTACCTTGAGTGGATATTCAGAACCTCAATATTGCCATCTTTCAAAACATCCTTCAATGAAATTAGACTTGGAATGTGTGGGATTACTTCAAAAAAATTGGAACGACTCCCATGAATTCGAAAAACTTTGAATCCATATTTCTCAGGTTCATAGTAGATAAAACAATTGCAGGAATGATATAACAATATGGCAGCACCTTCTTCAAAGTGTTTTATCTGGCAGCTTAAACCATATCTCCGTGGAACACGAGTTTCCGAAGGATTGAATGAAGTATCGATGTTGTAAATCTTAGTCCATGATTCACCAATGCCATATTCATTCATAACCCACATTGAAACATCAGATAAAAAGGTCGAATCACAAATGTAAAGAAATCCCTTTAATTCTCCCATGCTAATATGCCTATTACCAAGAAATCCATTATTATGATTTGCAAACATTTGTGGAGAAGGAAATGACTGCAGCGTCTCACTTTCAAAACAGAAAACCAATATTGACCTTTGCAGACCCTCAAATCTTATCCAATGAAGTGCACCATTCACACAAGTGGGATACTTTAGACTCGAAAAAGAAATTTGAGGATCCACTTCAACATTTCTCCAGGATGGGGTTCCAAGTGTGTTTATCTCAAGGATCAAACGCTCAAACTCCCACACATTGGCTCGTTTAACACGTATCATCCACATTTTTATCACCTTATATTCATTAGTTTTAGGTTGGAAACCAAAGCCAGCTTGTCTTTGCCATCTTGCCGGAGTTCAATCCGCAGTAGAGATGGGAAGTCTTATGAACTCCCCGGTGACTGGGTTGCAGATCACTAATGGGTTTCCAAAAGATAGGTCAGACAAACAAAGTAAACCATTGCAAGAATTCACAATATCAAACTTATCAAAATCTCTGTTGCAAGCAATATAAAGACTTTGTCTACCCGTATCACTGTTCTCGTCGTTTTTCCCTGAAACCAATCTCGCAGCACGAAAAGGGCGCTTGGACTCATTATTGATCTCGTCTCTTTTATCCCTAAATGATCTGAGAGGAAGCTTGAACATAGGCTCAAGCTTGACATGATTGTTGCTTCCAATCTCAAACTTTTCAGGATCACACTCAAGAAGGTACATGGTTCTTGAAACTCGGCTATAGTCATTGGTCCGAATCATGAGACTAAGTGGTGAACGCTCAAAGTGCGATTTAGCAAAATGTGATTCTGAAATCATTGTTTTCCAAATTTTGCACACACATTTACAAATGAGAAGCGACTTAATGGGAAGTTGAAGCAGAATGTGGGCAGTAACGTGAGACGGAAGATTGTCAAAAAACGGGAAAAGTTCATCATGACTCTCTGCGTCGTCAACTTTTGATCTTGCAGCGCCAATCGAGATCTTTTTTCTTTTCATGACTGCAATAAGTTGTAAAAAGAAAAATAAACAAAATAAGTGGATTAAATTACATAAAAAAGTGATTAAGTTTGATAATATCATAGAGGACGAAAGAGAAACTAAAAATAAAAAACGAGAAGACAAAAAGTTGCATTCTTTCAATCTGAAGTATGAAATTCATATTAAAAATGACAACTTTAATTGAAGAAATTTGGGAATTATGAAATAAAGTGATGCAAGTAATTAAAAGGAATTTTGGAGAAACAAATAGAATATGATGTTGATTATTGATAGATTAATAACGAAGAATGATTATGAACAAAATTGCAGTGAAAGAAAGAATTACCTTGAAGAAGTTCATAACCCTGATTTCGATGGAAAAGCGTTCCAACAAGATTGTTGAAAGAATGAACCAACGCTGTTTGAAATTTTATAACGTGTTTCCGTTCAAAGTTTAATTCTTCATCGTGTCAAGTTTGATAGACTAATCAATTAAGATTCAAAAAATACTTGCTCCAAGACAAACTCAAATCTAACCGGTCAATTTTAATGGGTGGGTTGAGATTTGAACCCACCACAAGTAGGACGTCTTAACCTACTAAAAAATAGTCACGGTGAAGGGGCGGGCGGGTTGGTTCGTCGGGTTGATATGTTAAAAAAGAAACTGTTTTTTTTCACTTCTTTTTATTTATATAAGTCACAATTAATTTTCCAATTTTCAGTTCCATATATTGAGGGAAAAAAATTCAATTGATTTTATCACTTTTGTTTTATGATTTTAGCCTTATATTATTATCAGTTAGTTATTTTCAATGTCTTATTGATTTATTATAGAATTTTTGCTTATGATAATGATCAGATGGTGTACACTTGCGCATTAATTGATGAGATAAAAACATTATTTAAAATTACGGGTAAAATTGGAATAGAATTTTGTTTATATTTGATACTTTCATTCATTTTTTTAAATCTATATCTATACTATGTACAAAAAAATATACCGAATGAATTTTTCTCCTTCCAATTATACCATTAAGTAAATTTGACCATCAAAATGTTATTTTGTTGGTATCATTAAAAAGGATAAAAATTTATATCATATTTGTTATATTTTTTTTTTTTTGAAAAAAGCTTGGTTGTTGTTGTTTTCAAGTGATAAAACATGAGTTTGAGACCATCAAATTGATGTTGTTTTGAAAAGTAAGCAGTATAGTTATTTATTTGTAACATTTTTACCTCGTACTATGTGGGAAATGAAAATGCCTCTGTAGTGGTTATTTCTCATTTGTCAGTCGTTCGAGTGGGAAGTATGAAAAGTGAAAAAGGGTAACTGCTGTGAAGATATATTATGATGGCAGCAGTCCAATTAGGTGAGAACAAATTGACTCCCTAACTTTTTAAAGTTACGATTTTGGTCCTTAAGAAAAAAACTACAAAACCGTCCTCTAAGTTTTGCATTTGTGACAGTTTGGCCCCAAAGTCTAATTTTGATTCGGTCTACGCTGACGTGACACCCTAAGTGAGGTGCCACGCATTATTATACATATATTTTTTTGGCATTGGTGATCAAGCTAAAATCGTAACTTCGTGAAAGTTAGGGGGCAAAAATTGTAATTAAACTGCTTGTATTCTAGTGGTGGGAATCGGACAACCTAAAACGAGCAAAAATGCAGTTATGTCATTCCAAGAAAATGATTATTGCACCTCTTTTTTATTTTTTCCTGATCTCATTTTTATGATTTTCTTCATCTGTCATATCTTCCTTGACTGGCTCTAATTTGTTGAACTGATAGTTGTGTTGAAAGTTGAAATTTGAGATTCAGTTCAAGAAACTGAAGCTGATATCATGGGTCAAAATCAAATTCCTAGGTTGTAATTTTAATTATTTCAATGAGTCATAACTGTAGCACATAAGATTATAAATTCCTAGATTGTGCTGTAATGCTGTACAAGTTATAGCACATCAATTTGAGCTATCTTTTGTTACTATTTACATCTTATAAATTTTCTTTATACTTTCGTGTTGATGGAGGAGAAGAAAATTAATGGACAGTTGTTGTAATCTCAGTTATTTGGATCTTCTTTAGTTGCTAGGTAGTAAATGGTTTCTTGAGGCTGATCCATCCCCTACAATTTGCAGTTTTAGCTACTATTACTTAACCAATGTTCCCCATTATTGTTTTACTTTATATAGGTGTGCAAAGTTTAAATTGCGGGAAGAAAAGGAAGTTCTTTCTCTGTCTCTACAGATTGTTTGAGACCTGAAAGTTCATGCTTTTCATCATCTTATGGTGACTTGATAAATATATCTTCCTCCTTATCTGATGGTGAAGAGTTTGGTGAAGAGCCTGCTTCCTAAGAAGAGTACGTCTGCTTTCGTATTGATTGGTATTCTGACCCTTGCTTATTACAATTTTAGGTATGTTACTTAGACTTTGTTATGTAATATTGGTGTTATTTTATATAAGTGTGCAAATATTAAATTGCATGAAGAAAATGAAGATCTTGAATGATGTTTTGACAAATACCATCTTCCTCTGGCGGTGAGGCTTTTGGTGAAGAGTACAGCTGATAAGAAGGAATTTCCATACACTAGGCAGGGTTATGTTAAATCACAATTTATGATTTGGCTAGTTGTGATTTTTGAAAAACATACAAATCTCGTTCTAGGATGCAAATGATGTCTTTTTTGTCAACTTTAATCTAGATGTTCGCTAATCATTATCTATGCTGCGAGACTGGCCTGTTATCTTGTTGGCTTGGTTTAGAAAACTATCGACTATATTGCTCAGCTATTTCATTCTGTTTCCCGTTCTTCTATATTTGTTTTACTTCATCAATCCTGATTTCCTTTATTCGTAGTCTTTAACTGCTCCTTGAAAAGGGTTTCTGAATCTCTAAGCGTTAATTATAATGAATTATCGAGTTTAGGAGCTTTGATGAATAGTTTAGATTTAAATTTTTAATGATTGAATTTCAATTTTGGTGGCATGATATTGAATCCTTTACATCCTTCTGTCACATTCACTTTAAGGTATTCCCACCAAATCAATAGTATATAATTTCTCATTGTCCTATAACTACCCTAGTTTTATGGTTTGAACTATTTAGTTTAGTCCTTTAGTGGGAGGTATGGAAATGAAGAAGGATAACTGTTGATACATGATAGGGAGCGGTCCATTTAGGAAAATGCATGTGAGATCAATAGCGTGTATCATTCATTGGTCAGATTTACATGGTTATTTAGCGTAAATTCATTCATTAATCTGGTTATGCTACCTGGTTAAAAAAAGTGGTAAATAGAGCATGCATTTTTTTTTCTTCTCCTTTTTGCTACAATGTGCGTCACTGGATCAAGCTCATTTTGACATATTTACAAAAATACTTTTCCTTTTTGTTTGCTGTGAACTTGGAGACTAAGATGTTGCAGAGTCAGAATTTTCATTAGATGGTCAGTTATGCTTACAATATGTCAGTTATATTTCTAGTTTCTCTTTGAGCAGCTTTAAAGACTTTAGGAGCTCCTGATAATACGAGGAACTAGTTCTGTTACCGCAGCGAATGAATTCATGTGATTGGAATTTTTCAAGTTTTTTTATGACAGTTCATAACCAAATAAAAGGGAATAAAAACTTATGTATTATATGAGAAAATATGTTCGAAATTGAATTTGTGTTGCATCTATTTAAAATGATATTAATGCTTTTTGTAGTCTTCACCTTGAATCTATGTTGCATCTCATTTTTTTTTCTTCTCATAAGAATTTTGTAGAGTTTTGATCTGGTTTGGTGTTATGATGTCTATTTCTATCAATATTTCCAGGGATCTATGCTCAAAAGGTTTTGCAAATGATTTGGAATACTCTTGTTTTCTCCTTAGTTCATGATATTTATTTTATATTATATACTACATATAAATGTTAGACAATTAATTGGTTTTTGCTTCTTAAAAAAAAAAATTAATTGGTTTCTGTTGTGTGTGGGAGAGTTGTAGAAGCAAGGAATGATGGGATGTGTTAGTTTTTCTTTGTTATACTCACATTCTTTCCTTATCAAACTAGGGAGATTGCATGATTATATGGTCCACTGTTTTACATTTTTTTGCCAAAGACCAAAGAAGATCTAAGTAGAAAATATAACTTAATGTACCTCTGCTGTAGTATAGAATGGATGGTTATGCAGAAGAAACTCACACCGAATCATTTAAAACTTTTGTATCAAATGGATGCCGTGAAACAACATTTAACAAATGAGTGCTCTTCCGACTCTGCCACACTCAGACACCACTTATAAGATAACAAGTGATTTTCACATAAAATCTAGTTTTTTTCTACGTGATTACATCGTATGAGTGCGAAGTTTTTTGTCTTGTGTTTCGATGTTTGATTTTCCATCTTGTTCCTTTTGAGTGACCCTCTCTTTGTTTTACATAGTGTCTTCTTAGTTATGATGATGATTTATTTTGGAAAATAGCTTTGCTTTTCTCTGTTTTCTTTTTCATTGTGTTGCATTCACTCTAACAAAAATAATGAAGTATCCAAACAAAATAAAATAATTAACAATTGAAAAATCAACAATAAACTTTTGATTTGATATCTAAAACACCCCCTCTCTCGTTTGTTTCGTCTTTTTTTTAACCCTCCGATTCTATATAAAAGGCTGATAATCCAAAGTTCTGTTCAGAACTAAGTAAAATCTGACCAATAATTATTCCATACAAAAATCAAAATCATACTATTCTTAACAATTTGATGAAGCTCATTAACATTAACCTACAATTGACTGGTTTTTTTTTTTAAAACAAATTGATTGGTTTCTTTTGTTCAGTCTCTAAATTATAAAAATATAATAAATTAAATTTTCTTTTTTTGAGGGAAATTAAATTTTGTTTATAAATTAAATTTGGGTATAAAGTCAAACCCTTGCCCTCTTATTTGCTTTCTACCAATGCACGCTCCCTGCTTTTGCAAGTCTCAAATCCCACCCAAGGTACTTTTTTCTTTTCTCTGATAACTCTTCTGATTTTATGTTTAATCGAAACAATAGTATTTTGTCCTTACTTTTTGTGTGTTTTTTTTCATTTACTTATTTTGTTTCTGTTCCTTTTTTCAATTTTTTAAAGTAGCTATGAAAAGAAAAAAAGATTCATTTGCTCCTGTTAGGGCTAGCGGAAGATGCAATAAAACAGAAACTCATGAACTTTGCCCTTACTTTGATAACCTTCCATCCCACCTCACTGCCCACATTCTGCTTCAACTTCCCATCAAGTCTCTTCTCATTTGTAAATGTGTTTGCAAGATTTGGAAAACACTTATTTCTGAACCACATTTTGCTAAATTGCAATTTGGCCAAGCACCACTTAGTCTCATGATTCGAACATCACACAAGATACGAGTGTCAAGAACTCTATATCTTCTTGAGTGTGAGCCTGAAAAGTTTGAGATTGGAAGCAACAATCATGTGAAGCTTGACCCTATATTCAAGCTTCCTCTTCGTGGTTATATCAAATCATTTAGGGAGGAAAGTGACAGGATCAAGAATAAATCCAATCGCCCTTATATTGCTTGCAACAGAGATCGTGATAATTTTGATATTGTGAATTCTTGCAATGGCTTGCTTTGTTTGTCTGAACCAACTACCGGAAACCCTTTAGTGATCTGCAACCCAGTCACAGGGGAGTTCATAAGACTTCCTGAAGCTACTAGGATTTGTATGCAGATGGACACAGCTTGTGTAATAGATCGAAAAGCTGGTTTTGGTTTCTATCCTTAAGCTAATGAATATAAGGTGATAAATATTCGGAGGAAACGTGTTAGACGTGGAAATGCCTGGGAGTTTGAGTGTGTGCTAATTGTTGAGATACACACACTTGGAACACCAACATGGAGAAATATTGAAGTGGATCCTCAAATTTCTTTTTCATTTCTTATGTATCCCACTTGTGTGAATGGTGCACTTCATTAGATCGGATTTGAGGGAAGGAAAAGCTCTATATTCTGTTTTTGTTTTGAAAGTGAGAAGTTGCAATCATTTCCTTCTCCTTCACACGTGTTTGTTAATTATAACATCGGAATTCATGTTAAGAGTAGACATATAAGCATGGGAGAATTAAAGGGATTGCTTTACATTTGTGACTCGAATTGTTTCTCTTATTATGTTACAATGTGGGTTATGAATGAATATGGCATTGGAGAGTCATGGACTAAGGTTTACCACATTGATACGTTGACCAATCCTTATCCGTGGCGTCATGCTTTGTGTTTGCCGGTAAAACACTTCGAAGAGGGTGCTGCCGTATTGTTATATCATTCATTGGATTGTCTTACTTACTATGACCCCGATAAATATGGAGTCAAAGATTTTCGAATTCATGGCTCTTCTTCAGAATCATTTGATGTAATTCCACATATTCCAAGTCTAATCTCATTGAAAGATGTCGTGAAAGGAGAGAATATTGAGGTGTTGAATATCCACTCAAGGTAAGAATGTAGCTTCTAATTTAATTTTTCTGATTGGACAATTTAATCTGATGGTTGATGCTCCCATAAAAATCATAGTAATTAATTTTAATCATAAGATGAGTATTCAAAGGGTCATGTGTGAATTTCTTGTGTTACCGCTTATATTTAAACTTCCTATTTGGGCATTCTATTTGGATAAAGGAAGACTTGTTAAGTACAGATCTATGGTGTTGTTTATTTTTGTTTAATTCTTTTTCCTTACTTTGATTACTTAGCTATCCTTCCCTAATATTGTTTTAATTTATATAGATGTGCAAAGTTTAAATTGCGGGAAGAAAAAGAAGTTACTACGTTGTCTCAACAGATTGTTTGAGACTTGACACACATGGATTCTTCATTATCTTGTTTTCGCATTGATTGGTGTTATGATCCTTTCCTGGTACAGTTTTAACCACATTACTTAATTAGCCTTTGTTAAGTAATATTGGTGTTAAATTGCATAAACAAGTATCCCTCCCCCTGGTGGGCGGTGGTTTAATGGGGAGTTGGTTAGGAAGGTGGGAAATGGATTGGGAACGTATTTTTGGAAAGATCCTTAGGTGTTGGGTTCGCCTCTCATGGAATCTTTTCCTCGTCTCTATTCATTAACCATTTGTCAAGATGAGAAGGTGGGGGAATTATGGCAAGGTGATTCGGGGGGTGAGAGGTGGCGGTTCCATTGGCGGAGAGAGTTGTTTGTTTGGGAAAGGGAGCTTCTTGACTCTCTCAAGTTGCGGTTAGAAGGGGTGGTGTTAGGGGAGAGGGTGGATACTTGGTTTTGGAAGCTGGAAAGGGAGGGGGGGTTTCTCCGTTAAGTCATGTTATTCGTTACTTCAACAGTTGTGGGTCGTGGAGGGTGATTTGTCTATTGAGGAGGAAGGAGTGTTCCGGGATCTTTGGAAAAGCAAGGCTCCGGCAAAGGTTCTAGCATTCTCCTGGACCTTGTTCCTTGATAGATTACCGACGAAGGTTAATTTAGCTAAGAGACGGCTTTTGGGAGTGGATGATTCAAAGAGGTGTGTGTTTTGTGGTAATCATGATGAATCGGCGGTCCATCTCTTTCTACATTGCGATTTTACTTCTATAGTGTGGAGGAAGGTAATGAAGTGGTTGAATTTTAATTTTATCACCCGTCCTAACTTGTTTATTCATGCTATTTGTTGGGCTAGGGAAGTTTGGTCTAAGAAGTTTAGGACTAGTATGTGGTTTATTTGGCATGCGGTTGTTTGGGTGATTTGGAATGCGAGAAATAACCGTATTTTCAACGGTAAAACTATTGAGATGGAGGAATTGGTAGAACAAATTAAGGTAACTTCCTGGCATTGGAGCATGAGTAGATTGAAGATTGCAACGTGTTTGTATTATGAGTGGTGTTGGAACCCTCGTGTTTGTATTGGTGGTTGAGTTTTGGTGGCAGGTGTTTTAGGGAGATTTTTTTCTTTTTTTCTGTTTCGGGTCTGACTGGTGCTGTGCTTGTTTCGGCAGTGCCTCTGTTTGGGTTTTTCAGCAGCACAGCGTTTTTGTTCTATCGGACTGCGCTTGTTTTGGCTTGTGATTTGTTTGCTTCGTATAAAAAAGATAATGATTATTGCTCAGCATTTTCATTTTGTTTCCTATCTCCTATATGTCCTTTTCTTCATCAATCCCATCTTCCTAGATTCAGTCTTTAACTGCTCCTTGAAAAAGGTTTATGAATCCCTAAATGTGAATTATAAAGAACCATCTATTTGAAAAGCTTCAATTGAATTGACTATATATAAAATTTTAATGATGTAATATCAATTTGTCGACATGATATTGAACTCTTCACCATCATCCTTTTGTCATGTTCACTTTATAGTGTACTTTTACACTAACATCCGATGACAGTTGAATTCACCATATTGCCACATAAGTCCATTTCAAAACTTCATTTAGAATTTAGAGAATAACCTTATAAAAGTAATTGATTGCTATTTGTTGTCAGTTTAAACAGACAATGCATTATGCATTTCCTCTTTTCTCTATTTAAATTAAGCTTGTTTGAGCTTTGGTTGCAGTTTTGCAGAGTCATGTTAGAGATATAAAACTCTCAAGTATAAGAAACCAATAATATCTAATCTAACAAATTGTATTCGAACGACTAGTTAAGTGTACTATTTTAAAATGTGGTACATGATCTGTGACCTCTTAAATCTTTTGGGTTATATAATTTATGATTTGGAAATGTTTCTTCAACTTTTAATTTCATTCAGAAAACGAGTATTTTTGTTTGTGGGCAGAAAATAGGTGATAATGACATGTTTCTATAGTTAGTAAAACATCTTGAATTATTTTTACCGAAGATTCAATAGTATATTATTTGTTTTCCAAATTACACGCGCAACGAAAAGCTAAATAATATGAAAAGCCTACCAAACACGTCTCGAAAAGCCTCCTAAACCTCCAAACTGAATAGATGTTCCTTTAAAGTTCCCTGAGTTATCGTTGAAAATCCTAACCAGGTTGAAACTAGCAGTCCAAGTTTACCGTAAAAGCCACATCTCACAAATAGATGATTCCGGTCTTCATTTTTACCACAGGCTATTGTGCATTGTTGATCATTACTAGGGAGAACTCGACGCCTAACCAAGTTATCCTTGGTTTGAACGCAATCAAGAAGACGTCAAGCAAAAATACTTATTTTTATCAAAACCGCTTAATCCACATAATAGATGTTATCCGGTTGATATTCGCCATTTATCGCAGTCAAGTAATAATAAGCACCGCTCATCTTGTAACAGTGAGAAAAATGTAACTTCCAAGTCCAGTTGTCCACCACATCTACCTGCAAGACAAAAAAAAGTTAACATCTTTACACACTCCAACTCTTCTTCCTAAGGAAACAACCTCCTGCGCCACTAACAAGCCCCTCCATTTGACCCCCACCATATATAATTCATATATGGCACAATCACCAATTTATTTTCGGATAATTCGAAAAGCCTATTGAACCTAACACTAAGAGGTACCTCATCCAACCAAGGACCCCGTCAAAACAGCGTAGAAGACCCATCACCTAATACACGCCCAATGTTATCAAGAAACCAACTACCCTCTCCCATGCCAACACCATATCTAATCCTATTAAAATTCTGTCACCACATAGAACCTCCTCCTCCTCCATAACACAACCAAATTCTGCCACCACACTTTTTCCCATCTGTCTTTTCTTTTTATTGCAATGCGTATAAATTACGAACAATAATCAATATCAATATTTCGCACTTTCATATTATAACAAATTATTTTTCAATGACACCAACAATATAACGTTAATTCTTATATTTTTGAATGACACTAACAATATAACATTATTATAAACAAATTTGTTAAATGATATAATTAGAAGTGAAAAAAATAGTCCAAACTCACGGATTCTCTTCATTTAGGGAATACATATTTTTTTGGATTTATCATTATAATATATATACTACATAATAAATTTTTCTGGGTTGAATTTATCATTATTATAGTTATACCTTTTTTTTAAGGAATATAGTTATGTTTAGTGATACCCTAAAACCAAAATTTCCTTTAAGAATAATATATTGTTGGTGTTATTGAAAAAGATAAGAATTTTAATTATATCTGTTATATTATTGGTGAAAGATAATATAATTTTCTACTATTTAAAAGTCGCAAATATCTTTTTGTCAAAAACAAAAAGTCACAAATATTTACACCTAATTTTATTTAATAAATAAACAAAAATTAAGATTTATCTATGCTCAAGTGTTGTTCTGGCCCATGACCCAACTTAAATATTCTTTATAAATTAAATTTGGGTATAAAGCATAAACCCTTGTTAATTATTAACGTTTTCCAACGATCGCTCTCTATTTTTGTTATACCATCGCACGCTCCGCTCCCTGCGTTTGTAATTCTCTATTCCAACCGAAGGTACTTTCCTCTATCTCAATAATTGTCATGTTTTTTAACGGTTAGCTTGTAGTTTTTCATACTTCAAGTTCGTTATGTTTAGTTGAAACAGTTTAATGTGTTTTCTTCTCAGTTTCTCGTTTCGAATCTATGATAACTACCATCAAATTTAAATCCCTTTTTGTGTGTTTTGATTATGTTCCTTTTTGAAATTTAGTGTAGCCATGAAAATAAAACAGGATTCAGTTGCCCCTGTTAGGGCTAGCCAAAGATGCAAAAAAGCAAAAGTGATAGCTGATGAGGCAGACATGCATGAACTTTGCCCTTACTTTGATAACCTTCCATCTCACCTCACTGCCCACATTTTCCTTCAACTTTCCATCAAGTCTCTTCTCATTTGTAAATGTGTGTGCAAGATTTGGAAAACAATGATTTCAGAACCACATTTTGTTAAATCGCACTTTGAGCGAGCACCAATTAGTCATATGATTCGGACCCGTGACTATGGCCGAGTGTCAAGAACCATGTACCTTATTGAGTGCGAACCTGAAAAGTTTGAGATTGGAAGCAACAATCATGTCAAGCTTAAGCCTATGTTCAAGCTTCCTCTCAGATCATTTAGGGATAAAAGAGACAAGATTAATTATAAATCCAATCGCCCTTTTCGTGCTGTGAGATTAGTTTCGGGGAAAAACGACGAGAACAGTGATACGGGTAGACAAAGTCTTTATATTGCTTGCAACAGAGATTTTGATAAGTTTGATATTGTGAATTCTTGCAATGGTTTACTTTGTTTGTCTGACCTATCTTTCGGAAACCCATTAGTGATCTGCAACCCAGTCACGGGGGAGTTCACAAGACTTCCTGAATCTACCACAAATCGGGTAAGAATTCAAGGACAAGTTGGTTTTGGTTTCCAACCTAAAACTAATGAATATAAGGTGATAAAAATGTGGGTGAGACATGTTGAACATGCCAATGAGAGGAAGTTCAAACGCGTGATCCTTGAGATAAACACACTTGGATCACCATCATGGAGAAATGTTGAAGTTGATCCTCAAATTTCTTTTTCGGAGCTCAGTAATCCTACTTGTGTGAATGGTGCTCTTCATTGGATAAGATCTGAACATAAAAAATGGTCAATATTGTTTTTCTGTTTTGAAAGTGAGATGTTGCAATCATTTCCTTCTCCTCCACATGTGTTTGGAAATCATCATAATAATGGAAATCATCGTAAGAACATGAGAAAGATCAGCATGGGAGAATTAAAGGGATTTCTTTACATTTGTGACTGGACCTTGTTCTCTAATGTTTCCATGTGGGTTATGAATGAATATGGCATTGAAGAATCATGGACTAAGGTTTACAACATCGATACTTCATTCAATTCCTCGGACCGTCGTATTCC
>Ga0209282_1001279_pt1 | contig 13651 bp, 11 predicted proteins | sample Mtrugardesep15_FD_187529 | JGI IMG/M metagenome (GOLD analysis project Ga0209282, IMG submission 187529) | Root nodule microbial communities of legume samples collected from California, USA - M. trunc garden sep15 (SPAdes) (version 2) | ecosystem: Host-associated > Plants > Roots > Nodule...
AAAAAAAAAGGAAGAAAATAGTCTCAACAAATTATCGAATATGTCAAATGTCACGTACTCATTATTTACAAGAAATTCTTATTATAATATCGATTTAATAATAACATATTTTTGGACGGATAAAAGGGTTGGGGATGTGACATGTTCAGCCGCTTATTAATTTTGGCGGAAAACCCTTTGTGCACAGTGGCAGAGATACAACATTTAGGGTGAGACGAGGATGGAGAGGCATGGAAGTCGCGTAGAATGTTGTTTGTTTGGGAGGACGGCCTTCTTAGAAACTGTTGTTGTTGGAAAATATGTAAAAATTGAGTTAAAAGACTAAACACAAATATAGTGGAGGTGTACCTCTAATGACAGAACATAATTATGTGAACGAAGTAAGCAATATATATATATATATATATATATATATATATATATATATATATATATTATTTGGAAATGATAAATTAAATAATTAATTTAATCATTATTAGAAAGTGTTTTCTTAGTCCCAAGTTTTTGCTACAATATTTGTGAAAACATTAATTTAGAATATTTTGGAACACGATCTGAAATATTTTAGTCTGAAATATATTTTGGTACATAATATAATATATTTTTGTATTCAATATAATATATTTTGATACTCAATTGAAATATTTTGGTACTATATCTAATATGTGAATTACTTAATGCCAAAGTAATGTATTACTTGTTCCCAAAGTTTCTCACTTATTAGTTGTGAATTTTTTTCTATAAATCGAAAATTCACATAGTGTATTCAACACACCATAGAGTTATATTGAGTTGTCGAGAACTCTTTCTCTCTTCTCCCTCTCATCTTTTTATGTCCCTTCAAAATTAAGAGTGTTCTTAAGACCTTAGTCCCTATTCAGTAAATTAAAATGTCCCTTCATAATTAAGAATGGTCTTCAGAGCATAGTCTCTTCAATTATTTATGTCTCTTCAGAATAAATAATATTTTAAGATCATAGTCCTTTTTCGTCATAATAAGAATGATCTTAAAGATATATTCTACTTCAATTCTTGGAGAAGTTAGAAGTTAGAATGGCGGTAATACCATATTTGAGTGGTCATAGTACCATAGTTGGAAAAGTTAAAAATTAGAATGGTGGTAACACCATATTTGAGTGGTCTCAACACCACCATAGTAGAATGGTCACAATACCATATTGGTTTCAGCATTAAAAGAGTGGTTTTAGTACCATATTGTAGGTGTAATTCTGGAACGGTTTTCAACAATTCAGTAGTTAACCGCACAGGCGGCGTGGTTGATAGTTTGGACAGTGCCACAAAACATCTTAAAGAAAGCGACATGTTCGTGACTAAACCTAGTAACAATTTCGGTAAATATTCTCTAATGGAATTTGGGAACCCAAAAACCAACAATTTGGAAATCCAAAAAAATAAAATGACCTAGTCGTCACTCAACCTAGTAACAACTTCGATAGATATCTCTATCAAAATAGAATCTGGGAATTCAAATACCAACAATTTGGAAATCCAAAAAAACAACAGTTTTTTTTGTTAGTGTTGCAGGATGATGTTCGTGACCATTGGGTTCTCCACCCAGTCAAAGGTTACTCAGTTAAGGATGTTTACCATCTGTTCACAGAATCTGTTACTACGACAAATATTTGGCTTAAACATGCCCCCCTAAAAGTAACTCTCTTTGTGTGGTGCCTCTTTCGCAACCGCCTCCCAACTAAGGATAATCTTTTTACACGGGGTATCATTCCAGAAGAAACAACCATTTGTGTTGTTGGCTACGGGGTTCAGGACTCTGCAGATCATCTTTTAAATTGGTGTAGTTTTTGCATCTTTTTTTGTTTTTTTTTTGCAGTCGTTTCATAGCATAGTCCTGAATGTAACTCTGTAAGTAAAAATATAATTAATTAATATCTATATACAAAATTCTATAAAACCCATGCATCGCACGAGTTAGAATCTAGTTGTATCGAATAAAACAACATGTACAAGATCACAAAACTATTTTTTTTTAGGGTGAACTAATAATTGTTTATAAAGTAGAGGATATGTTTTGCAAATTATTTTCTATGTTGATGGTGTAAAATTATTTTACACCTTAATCCAATTAAATCATGTCAAATAAATATTTATGAGAAATATTTTAAAACTAACCTTAAAAATTGATATCATAATAGAAATTTGTTTGGATATGTGTAAAAAAAGTCTTACGAAGTTGACATCTACAAATTAAATTCTAATTTTATAAAAATTGTTTGATAGGTGTAAATGTTTCATAGACATTTATGAAGATGGTTTGTAATTTTTTGAATTGTGGTGGATGAAAAATCCCGTTTACTTATTTGAGATTATCGGCGGGAGCCATTGCTGGAAAAGTTGAGAAAGGGACTAAACTCTCGGGCAAATAAACATGTGAGTTTAGGTAGACGTACGTGTGGTGCTTCTAAACTCGGTCTTGAATTCGGATCCTATTTTCAATCTTACTTTCTTAAATATTTAAATAACTTTAAATTTCATGAATACATGTATTGACATTTTTTTTGTTACTTGAGAAATTTCCGTCATCTAGATAAATAAAGGTTTTTATTTTTACAAATTGGCAGCTAATACATATTCTTAGGCATTGATTTGAACCTCCTATAAACTAACAGACACACTTTCAGAGAGTATCAAGTATCAACAAGCAATATAATTCTTACTATATATAGAGATAGAGCATTCGCTTAAGTTGAGACTAGACACAATCATGTCAGTTTAATTTGTTTCTTTAGCCAAGAGACTTGTTATTTATGCACTGATAATTAGTGATATATAACCAAATTAGATCTTGATAAACAGAAAAATATAGAACGAAAGGAAAAATAAAACAAACCAATTATATATGTCTTGGTCTAAAGAGGTTTTCTTGTGCATTCTACGATTTCAACGTCTGCCAATGGCGAACTTTGAAGCAAGAAGTCTACTATTCCATAAGGTAGGGGTGGAGATGGTTTGGATCTTGATTCCAATGCCTTTTTCATCCAATCAGCTTCTTTTTTGGACTTCGAGTCTAACTTGATCTTGCATGGTGTCAAGGGAGATCTATGTATTTCCACTTTCAATGACTTCAAGTTACCCAAGGAAGAGAGTTGAATCTTAAACAGATCTGGAATGAAGGAGAGAACCTAAGCAACGAGGAATGCAAGCGGATTAGTCTAATGCAAGTCAAATCTTTTTTGACAAATTTTTAGAAGAACAGCAAAAATAGTCTCAAAACAGGCAATAAGTTAAAGCACCTGAAGAGTTGTTGAAGTGAGTGTCAACGATTTTATATCAGCAAACTCTAGGAGCCAACTGAATAGAAACATAGGAGGCCCCGGGCTATGACTATATGAACTTACTTTTGCTTCTGCATGAATATCTACATGTTTAAGCGAAGAAATATTGCTCCCAGAGATTTTCTGATAAGGAGCACCACAAGAGGTAAACGTACAAAGACTTGGAGTACATAGCTCAATCTTATAAAAGTTTTCTGAGTAATTGTACATAGTTAAATTGACAAGTGTTGCACTCAGAAATGAGCAAACTATTCAACCTGTTAAAAGTCGAAAATGGCTCGACACTATCAATACCACCAATACAAAATTGAAAATTCTCGAGTTGTAAGTTGGTAAGTGTAAAATTCTCGAGTTTTAAGTTGGTTAATGCTGGCAAATCGATAGATTTTGGAAACAGTGTTTCTTGAAGATTATTAGGGTAGATAGAAAGCTTAAGATGTGTTAGAGTCTGACATGAAAACATGCTAGGCGGAATTACTGAAATGTCACTATTGACATAAAGTCCTAACTGCTGGACATTGTGTGAAACAAAATAATTCACAACCTTTCTAAGTACATGGCGCTCCAAGCAGCCAGTCTTACTCTTAAAATCAAGTTTCTCCAGTGAGATAGAAGAATCCCGGAGAGATAAAACCCTAGAAACAAATTTGGTGAATATCTTATACGTTCGAAAGTCATCAGAATGCAATATAAGAGAAGGAAGACATTTCCAAAGATCCTTATATCTTGGTGATAAAACACAAGTTTGAATTGCCTCTTTGGCGTTCAAAAACGACAGTATGTGAAGGATAACACAGTAAGGTAGGTCGCTGAGCCTATCAGCGTTTTTCATGTGGCTGAGTTTTCCTCTCTTTGTGGCCCGAACCATACTTGATAAACACAAACATTAAAACAAAACGGAATAATTTTAAAAAGCTTGTTGTGAAACAGGAGAAAGTGGTTTTCGATAAAATGCAATGGAAATCGTAGAAACGTGGAAAGCTGAAAAGGAAAATTTATCTAACAAATAAGAAATACCTGAAGAGTTGTTTTTTATTGAGTTTTCCGATTGACAATGGATTGCAATGGTTAACTTCAAGTTTTCTAGGGTTTGTTTATATTTTAGATTTTGAGCGGAGGGGAGAAAAAAGTCTTATAAAAAATAATAGCGATGGAGCAAATAAGGGTCTATTTCTCTTTATTTGAGAAGAGGGGTCCATTTATTTTATTTTTATTTTTGGTACAAAGAGGTCCATTTTTTTTTAAAGAAGGTTCATTTTTTTTAACACCAAAATTTATTTAATAACTAAATCCATGCTCAAGACGAACAGAGACCGGTGATTGAGACTACAAAGAGGCGTCGTATATAAGCGGAACACCCAAAATAAACACCATAAAGAACACCCATGCACCCAACCAACCAAGCTATACCTTCAACACCCATGAGGAGAACACCACCAAATAAGCTTCACCTCCTAAAACAGACTCCATTGTGACCTACCACTGAAAATGATTCTGTAACCATCCATCGCCACAACTCATCCCAAATAAACTCCTCTAAGTCAAACAACCTGCACACATCACCATAACCGAGTCACACCCAAAAAAGGTCCTATACTAATACTCATTCAGCTTCCACCACCTCCCAACCCCTCGTCCACCGAAAGAACACCAAATTAGCCCAAATCAAAACTTGAATTGAAGAACTGACTCCCGATCTCGAATCAAAGGGGATCGGCCCCCAGACTCCGAAATCAAATCAGAAGGGTACCCCTCACCCCCGATCCACCAGAGAAATACCATAATCAGCCAAACAAGATTGCGATTAGATACCAACTCCCGATCTCAAAGCAAAAGTAACCGGCCCACCAGAATTCAGGACACAAAATTGAAAGACATTCGTCATTATGTGAGATGGTGCAAACAAAATTTATATCAAAAAGGAAAAAGGCTCAGCTCAAATTACCCACACGTTAAGGCACCCAAAACACCAAAACAACCCAAACACAATAAGAGCTAGCGACGACAGATATGGACCCACAAATAGAAGCGGTCTACAACAGAAACACCAATAACCCACAGAAACACCATATTTATTTGTTTTTTAGAAAGGAAAAGAAGGTCCATTTTTTTGTGGTGGCCGGGGTTTGAACCCTGACCTTGCATATATTATGTATTGTCCCACCAACTGACGATAGATTTTGGAGAATATGTAGAAGCCAAATCATTTCTAAATAAAATAAAATAATAATGTAGAAGTTAGTCATTGATAAATAATTCAGTCCCTGAATCATTTTCTATCATTAAATATATAACGCGTACTGTTAATTTGATTATGTGGTGTTAATAGTGTTGTCAATTAAATATAATAAAAATTAATCCCTACAAACTATGTTATCTTTTACCACCAATAAAACAAATATAATAAAAATTGTATCTTATTCAATAACAACAACAGCATAGGATTTCCCTTCAAAAAAAAAAACAGCATAGGATTCTTGAAGAGAATATTTTTTAAAGGAAATAATGAAAAATTAGACCCAAAAAATTTATGTACTCCCTTTTTATATTGTTATAGACGATAACGACATAAACGAGTTGAACATAATAGATTTTTGAAACATGGACATATCATGAATTTAAAAGAGTCGTAACTTAAATTAATATGGACAAAAATTGATCACTAGGGACCAAATATAAAAAGGAGTTTGAGAGTACAAAAACTTCCTCTTTTATTTTTCAGAAACTAAAATCAAAATCTGTTATAGTTTAAAGGACAACATATTTATCTAACCAAACAAAAAATTTAATGGTTTTCCTTCAAAAATTTTTTTAATTGTTTCACAATAAGAGAATGAATGGTCTTGTTTTACATAGAAAGAGAAAGATAAATTGTTTAACGCTAAAACAAAGAATGAGTTGAAAAAACCCTAAACACACATCATTCTATTTTGATTTCCTGCATACTGTTTCCTCCTTTCGTTTTCTCTCCCACAACATTACATCTTTGGCGGACAACGGCTTTGTTTTGACCAAAGATGATCGATAAAAAAAATAAAAGTCGATTAATTTTCATCAAACTTTTGGTCCTCTAAATTTATATTGCTAATTTTAGCCTCTTCTTTCTGATAAAAGCTCTCGTGGCATATTTGAAGGGACTTTATTTCATGATCTTTCATTGATAAGACCTTAAAATATAACCAGTTGATAATTTAGCGATTTAATCCTTAAAATATACCCTTTTTTTTCTCCTTCGTCCACTAAAAATAATCTCTTATATGAGACATGCTAAATATTAAATATAGGTACATTTTCTTGTTGAAATTCAAACTCAACCTTCTTAGGAGCTCTTTTATACTTTGTTTGTTTCTAGTGTTACCCATGGTAATGGTACGAAGTTTTTATCGCCGCTTAGCAATGACTAATCTCCATTGATAAACATTTGGAACACACAAAGTGAGTTCTCCTCTTTCAACCAATTTTTTTAATACTCATAAATCAGAAATTGAACTCTTGACCATATGCTTAAGGGGCTCAATTTCCTTACCACTTAGATCAATCCATTGTTGGTTCAACCTTATTAGCAGCTCATTTATACTTTTTCTTTAGTACCATATTTTAACTCTTTCTTTAAGGTATCTTGCGCATGTCTTTTTATTAGATATAGAGCATATTTATTGCTCCAAAAGGTATATAACTTCAAATATTGTGTGAAGCTAAATCTCTCGTAAAGTAAAATCATTATGCAAAGCCTGTTTTTCATGTACTCAGATTATGCAAAGCCAAGTCATAAGATATTAGAAATTTATTTTGAAATAATTACGCCTGTGCACATGATGAATGTATTAATTTGTCAATTTTTCTATTAATCGTTCACTATTTTTTTAGAATATTGTTGTATAATTTGTTTTATATAAATTAAGAATAGCAACGAAATGTATCATCAGTGGGGTGGTGGCGCAGTTGGCTAGCGCGTAGGTCTCATAGCTTCTTAGTAATCCTGAGGTTGAGAGTCCGAGCCTCTCTCACCCCATACTTTTTTGGTGTGTTCATATAATGCACGCTAAGCCGATGATGATGAGAGATTGACGAAGATTACGACGTGATAACTTTGCTCGTCCGACCTAGATTGAGCCTTTTAGGAATAACCAATTCAAAATCTCAAGTTTTGGGACATTCAACTGAAATAACATTAGAGAGATCACAAGTTAAGGTTGGTATGAATTTTGAGTTTGGAATGATTATAGGTATCATGACTTGATATTTACTTAACTTTGTTTTGCATTAAATTGCTCCAAGATAGAGTAATTTGTGGCTGCAAATGAACTTAAATGCACACGAGTAAATTATTTCTTCTGCTATTTTATTTCCTTTATTCTTTTCTTTCTGTGTATGTTTCTTATGTACAAGTGTGTGAGATATGTTGCAAGATTAGTTAATACAGTGATTGAATGTTTATAGTTAGAAACTATTGTGTAAGCGGATTTTGTAATTTTAATTACTACAATGCCTATCCAAATAAACAGGACTTACACAGTAATATTGATTAAAATTTCAATCTAACACTTCAGGAATAGATTAAAACATCAAAACAAGCCTGCAGTAAACAACCTATTTTGGAAAAATCTCGATCAATTTGCATCGAGAAAGCAGCGCCAATGGCAATTACCATCTCTAATCCAACATTCCTGTCTTGACTATCATATCTTATAATTGCAAGACTTAACCAATCCTTGTCTATCACTTAAGAGTCCGAATTTGTTTCATTTATCTACCCTCCAATCCAAAAACCTGCCAACAATTCAAACCGCAAACCGAATAACAAAGTCTGATATGCTATTAACCTCCAAAGCTCCAAAATTTAAACCACATTCCTATAACTCTAGAATATATACTAAGACCAAATCCCAAATTCAATTTTGTTATTACATGAGATATAACCATTATGAGATTCCATCTATTCACACCTGATGCTAGCTCTGTCAACCACTGCAAATAATTAATCGTGATAAATTTCTGTAAAATCAATTTTTCAAAAGCACAAATGATCAATCAGGCCAGTCAAACTTAGCCACACATATAGAACGACAAGAATTGCAGCAGACACACCAAAATTCAAACTGACCTAATGAAACCAGTCCAACATAAACATATCCTTAAACAGCGAAAACAATAAAGAACTAACTGAAGGTAAGAATAAGCAACCTAAGAGGAGTCTTGCATATACAATAAAATAAATATACAAGGAAGAACACTAGATAAATTTTAGTCACAAAATAACTAAGTAATTAACAATATCATTTTCATTGTAATCTAACACATCATGCTCATCAATCCTGCCCTAAATTGATTTACCAACAAAAATTTGGGTAAATCAAATTTAATCATATGGAAAGAATATATACTATATATATCAACGTATAGTTAAGATACAGACAAGTTTTTAATCACAAAATAACTTAGTCATCAACATCATCATAATCTAAAACATCAAAGAATGGATCCTTTAGCAATTCCTCAGCAGAAGGTCTGGCCGTTGGTTGAGCAAGACACTTTTCAATGAAAGCCTTCACTTCTGCGTCTTTTATCTTGTTCAAGGATTGTGGTCTCACTCCTGAAGACACCTTCTTGTATATCTTTGCAACATTATCACACTCACTATAAGGAATCTCTAGTGTCACCATCTCCAATACTAACATTCCAAATGAGTAATTCTCTTCATATAATTCAGGTGCCATAAATTCTGGTGTACCTAGAATTGAATGTGCTGAATGATTCTTTCCCATAATTGCTGCCAAACCTAAGTCACCAATCTTAACCTAATATACATAAAATAATAAAAAAACATTAATAATGACATCTTGTGATAAACAACATAGAAAATGAAAACAAAAAGACTAAAAAACACAAAAAAGATCAGATAATATACCATGTGATTGAAAGTAACATGAAAAATACAAAAGAAGGGGGAAATTTACCTGGCCAGTGTTTCCATTGATAAACACATTGCTGCAATTGAGATCTCTATGTATGATACATGGATCATGAACATGCAAATAATTCAACCCTTCCAAAATTTGCTTAGACCATTTCTTCAAAGCCCTAATAGAAACATGCTTATGTTTCTTCCTGTACTCTCTCAAGTTACCACTTGTACAAACTTCAGCGATGAAATTAAGTGTGTTATTGTCCTCATCCCTCCAAACATAGTAAAGGGCAATGATGTTTTCGTTTGTAATGCTTCTAAGCAATCTCACTTCAGAGTAAAGCCTATCGATCATCGCACGGTCATTACTGAAATATCTGAGTTTGACTTGATTCCACGCAACATCTATTCCTTCTTCTTGATCAAATGCTTTGTACACTTTTTTACAAGAACCTGATCCAAGTAATTCATTGTATCTACCATATCTTCCAGTTGGGTCAGTTTCAACAAATGGTTCTGAGTCTTTGTCTGATGGATTTGGTTTAACACTTTTCATCTATAACAAATATAAAATCTTGGTGAGAAGAAAGTAAAACGACAAGTACAAAATAAAAAGCAAAGTAAAAATCAAAAGAGAGAACAAAAAGAAAAAAAATAGTATACCTTGCAAGTCGAGCGATTGAGTTGCGACCTTCGTGGGAGAGATATGATATGTAATGCGATAGTACTGAGGAGAGAACGGGTTATATATATAGGGTTTAGTTGAGGCGGTGGTACAAAAGATTATTGACTCACAGCTGACTAGCGTCAATTAAGGATTCATACTTGATTCAAATGATAACTTCCCATATTTTTCTCCAACTAATTTCAGTATCTTAGTGCTTTTGAAAAAGATAAGTAAGTATACTTTGTTACAATTACAATATAAGTGCAAAATATTTATATCTATCTTTTATTCAAATCCAAAATAAAATATTTTTAATCAAAATCTAACTTTCATAAAAATTAATGTTCATTATTCAAAAAAAAATAATAATTAATGTTCATAATTTATACGCTTTAAAGCAGTAAAAAGAGCGACTTGCAAGGTATTATTTCTCAAGATCAAATAGTAATTACATATTAACATAAAAATCATGCACACGATACATATTTATTATTTAAAAATTTATATAAAAAATACAAACATTTGTCAATGATATATAAAAGAATACCAGACATCCTCTTATTTTGTAATATTTAATAACAATTATTCCAAAGATTTTATAATTAAATTCGTTTTATCATTCTTATTTCTCAATTCAACTAACATCGCAAAGCGTTTTAATGAACAACAACACACATTTCGACGCTCAATCCATGTGGAGCACGGACCCGTGCTTAGCTTGTTTTGTTGGAAAAGATAATAAAAAGTATTTTTTTAAGGAAAAAAAGTATTTCTATACAACCTTTAATATAAATCTTATAAAATAATTTGAAATTTATTAAATTATTATCCTTTTATTGGCATAAAATCTTTCAAAACTATTTTAGGTCAATATAAACATGTCAAAAATGAAAAGATTGTAGAAGTAATAAAATAACAATTTCCCAATTTTAAAACCAGATTTGTGATTTGGAAAACATACTCGAAACACAAAAATGACAAAAAAAAATTAACTCAACCACTCAAATACTGGGCACATGTGCCTAATGTTACTTTAACTTGATTCCTCACTTGAGGAATATTCAGAAATGTATATAGGGCTCCATATATGATTCAATCTAAACTATATATTCATTATTTGCATTTTTTTTTAGAATTTTCTTTCAGTTTGTCAACACATGATCGAAGAACTTTGAAATCTCCAAACAATAATAAAATGGGAGGTGCTATACCTGGTGGGAAATTTTCCCGCGAATTTATCCCATGGCAGATCTCAGTTGTAACAAAATAAAATAAAATTCTACCACGTATCTTAAATGTCCGTTACCATAAATTAAGGAATTGGCTTTTAAAATGGGTCGTGAAGGATTCACGAAGCTTGTTTTCGCTTTAACAAGCATTTCCCAAATAAAATCATGGATCATATCTTAGTTATTTCTAAGCACAATGATCTCTTCAAAAGTAGATGTACTCCTTCCGGTATCAAATATCAGCAAAAGTTGAGTCAACAAAATGGATGTGTTTAGTTCAAATTTTAAACCAAATATATCTTTTGTTGATTTAACTTTGCTTATATTTAAAATCAGATGGAGTATAGATGCTTTTGATATCACAAACAAATTTCACATTTACCATACAACTCTTAATTAATTAGAGAATCGAAAATGCTTAATCCCGTGGAAAAAAAATTCACGACAAATACACGAATTGATTTTTTTAACCATTAGACACAACAAGATGCTCCAACCACTCTCTATCACAATGAAAAAAAGGTTTCAGTAACAATCAACATGATATGCCGTAATAAATAAAAAAATATAGATAGTTTCAAAAGTTAGGCATTTTTGTTTGTCCAATACATAGTAGGAGGTGGCATCTAGATTTTCTACACAAACAATTAAAATGAAAGTGGATAGTGTGGGAGAAGCTTACTTAGTTAAGTGGTGACTGATTTTAAGTTTAATAGTAATTTTTTTGTTGAATTTAACGATTTTTTAAGTCATAGTTTTATTTCTTTAACAAGACCATTTGTCTCCTTTTCAGCCCATAAATTCACGTCATTGGTCCCTTCTGCAGCCTACAACATCATATCAAATTTAAAAATAAATTAAGCATTATCAAATTTAAAAATAAATTATGCAAATAGATAAGTTGAATTCTTTCCGCAAAGTATTGCAATAGAAGAGTTTCTCTTGTAAGTCTAATATTCACTCATTGTGAAAGTTGTTTTTCATCAATTGTTCTCATAGAAGTTGAATCTTATTGCTCTAGAATCATTGCAGTTTAATATTCTTATGCCATAGGATCGGGATCTTGAAGTTGTTTTTCTCTTTAACTAGAAAATTTGAAGAGGCTTTCCATTGAATCTTTGGAGAATTTAGTTGAGTATTGTTAACTAGAATGGAATTGCTTTATTCAATTTAAAGTGTGTTAAAGCATGTATTGTTAGCATTATTCATTTAAAATTTGTAGTGACATGAAGTTGTATCATAATACAAAACAATACTTACTCGTGAAAACCAAACAAAGGTTTTGTAATATAAAACAACATGTCCTCCAAATTATGTTATGAAACAAAATAAAATTAGGTTTTGTAAATAAAACTGCTGTTCCAAAATAAAATAAAAAATAACAGGGCATGGATACACGATGCATACCTTGTTCTGAAAATCAACGGAAGACAAAGTGGCCTTGTAATCTGTGGTCAAGACTTTTTTGAAGGAAGGTTGAAGAGAAAGGGTTTTTTCTACCCACGCACCATCGACGAAAGTGAGGCGAGGACCACCGGAAGGAGCAGCATCAGTGAGGATGACGGAAAGAAGATGAGAGACGAATGAGTTGAGATGATCGGTGGATTCAGAGCGGAGGAAGTTGAGAAGCTGTTGCTGTGTGGGACCCTCAGTTCCAGCAGCGATGAGGCTGAGCACAACTTGGAGCGATAACGGAGAAAATACTATGTTGTCATTGGATTGTTTTGAGAAAAGATGTTTGGCGATGCATAGAGAAACGGTTGTTTGAAATGCCTCGGAGTTGCATCCTTCTCCAAGGAATCAAGTTGATTTCTTCTTTGCCACGGAGTTGCTTTCTTCTCCACGTAAGGGAACTGCATTCTTCTTATTCAAGCGACGGCACACACAACACAAAAGGAAGCCAAAAATCTATCGAAAAAAGCTAGAGGGAATCAAATGCAATACTCTTTTGTTTTGATAAAATCAAATGCAATACTCGTATTTATAATCGATTCTATAACAATACATAAAAGAGTTTAAATAGATCCCTTACAAAACACTATATAAACATATATTTTTAGGCTGGATTTTTTTTCTTCCTATTATGCCCCTAATCAAATTTACTTTAACAAAAATTGTTATCGAAAAAGATAAGAATTTTTGTTATTATTATTTTTTGACAAATAGTTGTTATTATATTTTTTATAGTATTTGTAAAAGATAAACATAGTTATCCCCCTGAGCTTAGGCAGGGTATTGCATATTACTCCCTCCGTTCCTTTTTAAGTTTCTTTTTAGCGTGTGTTTTTCGTTTATATTTAACTGTCCTTTTTGTATTTTTAGGGTATGATTTGTCAATTATACCCTTTTTCAATTACTCTTGACTTTTTCAATAAATCTAATTAATGTTATCTATTTGGAAAGCTAAAGTTTATTTTTTTTAAACAAAGTTTGTTTGTTTTTTTTAAACAAAGTTTGTTTCTTATTATCTTCAAATTTAAACAAAATTTTGTTACAAACAATGGTTCAAAGAAGAGTTAAAATTCTATAAATAAGATGA
>Ga0209282_1001280_pt1 | contig 13642 bp, 9 predicted proteins | sample Mtrugardesep15_FD_187529 | JGI IMG/M metagenome (GOLD analysis project Ga0209282, IMG submission 187529) | Root nodule microbial communities of legume samples collected from California, USA - M. trunc garden sep15 (SPAdes) (version 2) | ecosystem: Host-associated > Plants > Roots > Nodule...
CTTGCGGGGGGCCCGTTCTAAATTGGCACCAGAGGGAATCGAACCTGAGACTTGTGGAGGAGCACACTCCAAGATCCCAAGCCAACCACTAGCCAACCCCAAAAAAGGTGTCATTAGTTACAACATCATTGTTGCACTTCATTCAATATCTAATAAATGGGACACAAATTTACTTGATACTATGATAATTTTGTAGCAGAAACTCAAAAATATGTCACTGGTTATTGGAGATGAAATCAATAACTTTATAATTAAGCTGCGGATGCAAATCTTAAGAGAATACCAAGCAAATTAACTATGATTGATTGTCATAGACACTTCCAAAAACTAACCATTGTCATCTCCAATGTGTACTATAATGTAAATTAGCAATGCTCAAGGATGACTCAAACATATGATTTTTTTTTATAAGAAATAGGGTGCACACACACACACACACACTCTACAAACCCTAGATCGAAAAAGATTAGCTCATTGGTCGTCAGAGATTTTAAGTTCCTAGCTAGGCTTCAAAAGAGCTTATTTGCTAACATTACTTTTGGAACCTTGAGGCCTAACATAAGCAATGCTAAATTTAAGTGCTACATATCAGCAGGACAAATGTGCCAAAATTGCATTTGTTGACCCAAATGAGAACCTGTTTCAACGAGCCACATTATAAAATTTTTATTTCCTAGTGTTGTGTAGTGTTGATGAGCAATAGACCAAGGTTCACTGGTTTAGCCAACCACTTGCAAATACAATCACTGACTCAATGATAGGGGTACGAGGGGCATTAACAATTAAATCTATAACAGACAAAGAATCAGATATAAGAATAACATACATATAACCTCTATTCCAAACAAGCTTATAGCTTAATAGTTAGATATAAGAAATCTAAATAAGCTTATGAGAACTAGAGGGAGAGAGGAGAGAACAATAAAGAATCCAATACAGATATAAGGTGGCATTAAACAGGTAAGCTTGACTATATCTTCACTTTAACACGTACTATTTACATCACGAATGATAATTTTCTTAAAATAAATTCAACGTGAAGCAACTTGTCCTTTATTACAAGTGAAAACTGGAATAGTCTTGTTTTGGCTGAAGCACAATGCTACAGTCTATTAGCAGAAGATACAGCCAAAGACATTAAGATGACATCATTCAGGCCTATGCATTTTCCTCATCCTCAAATTCATCAATGCCAACCCACCGTGTAAATGCGAAAAGAAACTCCTTAAAGTTCACCATTCCATTTTTATCCCAATCCATTTCTTCTGCATTTTGGCAAAGAATATAAAATAGTTGTTAATTGTTAATGAATAAATACAAACTTGGGAAGAAAAATTAAAGACAAGATCATTCTGAGTAGTTACTATATAGTAGTTTCAACTTTCAATGGAGTTTTAGGATGAGTATAATGAAGGTTGCTTATTCCTAATTTAAACTATGTAAATGAAAAAACAATAAACCTTAGGTCCCGATATGTATATTATTGACCTTTTAATGAATAGGTCTATGTTTCTTGCATGAGCATGCACAATACTAACATGTTTATTTTGTCTTCACCCTCCGGTTCTTAGAGTAAATGGGCTTTCATGATTCGGAGTTCGGCCGGGTGGTTAGTAAATTCTGACCAAGGATTGTTCCAGTCAGGGTTTAAACCCGGGTAATCCTGTTTGATTTGTCATTAATTGAAGGTCATAAACCACTCGAATCCAATCACTTGGTTAATTTTAACTTATGCTCGTTAACATATTTTACTAACAGAAGAATATAACAGATAATTTAACAACCTCTACACAATATGAGGAATACACGATACTCACCCTACCATGTTCTGAGTTCCTTAAATGTTGTTTATGCTAATGTTACAAAAAATGTAACAGTTGCTCTTTGTTTGTTATTCAATTTAGAGGCACCCAATTTTCTTGTGAAAACATATCAAACCATATTTTTAAAACATTAGTATATGATAATGCACACTCCTAAGATGAGCATGTGTGTGTTCAAGCAAGCTTGAATGGCCACTTGAGTGCATATGTGTGGAATTTAAACAAGGGAGAGACAACTGACCAAATCTTTTCATGGCTATTCTTCCAGAAGAACGTTCCCCCGATGTAGTTTCATTTATAGCTTGGACCATTTCACTTTTGCTGACATACCCATCCTTATTCTTGTCTAAGAATACAAATGTATCAACCAATGTCTCAAATGTGGCCTCCAGATTCGGCATGCCAATTCGTGATTTCTAGACAAGTCATAGGGAACAATTTGAAAGGATGGCAAAAATGGCTTATAAATTATCAATGCAAACAGGAAGACATATATGAGATATGTTTTCCTTCCTACTACATTGCATTGCTTTAAAGTTCAAACTTCAAAGCTTGTATGACAAACTTAAAATTTCAAAATTACAAGTTGTCCTAAAAAAAAATGCATGATCGGAAAAGTAAAGCCACAACAGAAAAACTTCATAGAACAAATAAAACTGCAATGTTCATAAAGTCCAAACATCTCCTGCATTAAATATGTAATTTTCTAAATAAAATACAAAAGGACAAAAACAGTATGGATTTAAAGGATATGCATTATCATCGTAAAATAGTTTTACACTAACATCAATAAAAATCCGCTATTTTCCCACATCATCCCACTTTTATAACTGCATTTTTCAATTAATGGTATGACATGAAAACATAGAGGACTCTCATTGGATGTCAGTGTAAAACTAATTTACACTGAGATTTTAGGCCCATTAAACTCCAATAATATTTCATTTCTCTGGAGTTAAATGTATAATAGTCCCAAATAATTCAAATATCAACCAGAGGTTAGAACACACAAGATGCGATATTTTTTGTTTTAAAAAGAACTGGTGTTACTAGTCTATGTTCCGAATTTGAATTTTTAATAATCTCTACTCATATTGTGTATGGTAATGAAATTAAAATGGAACAGATGATGTGTAATAGGATACTGCATGAAGTGCTGCAGGGTCATCCTTGAGAAGGTAGACAAGGCATAGAAGTACAATGAACTCATTGAACTTCATTCCCAAATCATCATTAAAATCACATGCTTCAAAAAGATCATTGATCTCTTCCTCAGAAAAAGATATTTCCAGCTTACTGAAACACTTCTTCAACTCTTCATGATCTATTGTCCCATTAGAATCTTCATCTGCGGCAAAAGAAATAAAAACACATTTCTTACCAATTACAGTAAACATATATGTGACAATTTGGCCATGCATGTGCCGGTGACAAACATAGGTTAATTACTTTTTTCCACTGCCGCGAAGCCTTTGAATGAGCTTGATAATTGCAGTTACAATCACATAAAAAAATATGGAATAAAATCAAATTGAATTCGAACATATATTTCAACTTCGAATAGCCGCAGTGTTTCATGATCTAGGCATAATAAAAATGACCTATTTTAGCTTATTTACTGACATAAGCACTTGTTTGTGACGTTGTTTGAGACAGCTTATGGAAACAACTTACGACATGTCCAAAAGCTAGTTTATTTCCATAAACTCTCAAGGATAGCTTATGAAAACAACTTACAGCTTATGTGAAAATAGTTTGACTTTATTTTACCTTTTGTTAAAGAAATAGCTTATATATAAGCACTTACATCACTTAGCAAGTGTTTATGCTATAAACGCTTAATTAAGTTGTTTATTCAAACACGGCTAAATCAGCTACTTCTTACTTTTACTTTAGCATGACCCTAGTGTATAAATTCAGGCCAATAAACTATATTTATATCAGACTTCTGTTAGAAGATATATTAAAAGAAAGTACCAATTTTACAGAACCATAAATTTGAAGTAGAAACCTACCAAACTGCTCAAAGGTGGCCCTGCATTTTCTGAAGCTCTCATCGATTTTTGGGAATTTTAGGATTATAGTGTTGAATGATTTCATGGAACATCCTTGACATTCCCTCCGTTGCATTGCTTCAACCATTTTAGCCTCAAGCTTGGTTTCTGCCACCCAAGACTTTTTGGGCGATTCATCCTTTCCAAGTGCACCTCCCATAGCCAATCAATCAACCAAAGTGCGACTCAGAAACGTTATCCTTAGTACCTTGTAAGCAACAATTGATTTTCAAATATTTCGCTAATTACACAAAGATATGGCAAAGCCTAATTACCTAAGTTACAAATAGTTTGAACAAAATCTAAAAGATTAATTTTTACTCATTGTGACTACGAGACTGCGTATATGCAATTAATAATTTGTTTTTGTCAGTGATATTCAATTAGACATAAGTTCATTTGCAAACGTGAATAACAAGAGCTATGACCTATCTTGTGTTAAGAGTCCCACATCGGATAGGTGATGGCCTGACAATGTGTTTATAAGTGGGGGCAATCCTCACCTCACAAGCCGGTTTTGTGGGGTTGTGTTAGGCCCAACCATCAAGTGTCCTAAATTTATAATTTAAAAGAAAATAAAAATGTCATTTGAGTTGATTCATTCCATAATAGATAGTAAATGGCGCCACCGTGATTTGTATTCAATGTCACTGTAATTTTCTCAAACTCACTGTCTAACCAAACATGCACTAAGTGTAGCTTTTGCCAAAATGACGATTCTGCCAAATTCAAGGACAACCCAAAAATACACTAAAGATTTTGATAATGAATATACAAGACCTACTTCATGTGAGAATTCCATGCAAATAAATAAATCAAATTATAATGTTAATATTCAATAAAAAATTTCAACACCCTGATGATTAAGAATCTAATTCATATTTCCTCCTCAACTTTATTCAACAAATGGTTTCAAGAAAAAGAACATGCAAAATCCATTGAGCAAAGAATGAATAATATAATGAAATTAGAAGTAAAACATAAATAAATAAATAAATAAATAAAAATGAAATGGAAGAAAGAAAATAAAGAGTACCTAAATATGTATGTATAAGTTGGTATCGCAGGAGAGAAATTAGTTCAGAGTGGAGATCGTCGAAAGAAGGTAGAACTCAAAAGTGATTTGTGAGTGCTGAAGATATCATCATAATAATAATTAGGAGGTGGTGATGATGGTGTTTTAGTTTTGGAAGAAAGATGCAAAGAAAGGAAAAGTGATGTTTGTTTGTTTCTTTGTTTGTTTGTTTAAGTTTAACTAAGTTTGGTCTTCATGTCTGTCAGGCTATGTTTGCGCTGCTCCTACCACGTATTCCCTTTATTCTCTATTTATGCGCATCTATGTTTCTTACTTCAAAATTATTTTCATTCATAAGGATCTAGTTCAGATCTAGTAAATTTTCAATAACTAAGATGCAATTGTAGAAAAATATAATAATTCCCATTTCAATAATTGTGTTTCGGCCTAACATAATTCCATAAAAATCCGTCTCTAACCTCACTTATCAACACATTGTTTGACAATTTATCATTTAATTGAAGTTTCTTTAACGTCTCATATGTTTTAAACTAATTTATAACTTACTCTTTTTTTTTTCTTGCTTAAATTTTGATTGAGTAGATGTAACCGGAAAAATGATAATTGGTATATGTTTTGAATTTCATCTTAATTGAGTAAAAAGAAAATCCATCTTAATTTGAGAAAGGAAAAGGTTCTACGACTCCTTTAACCCCTCAACTCAAGTTAGTTGAACTGTCCAACTCTCTCACTTATGTGACCAACTAAAGGATGAACATTAGAATCATATATATATATGAGTGTGTGTGACCACTAAAGATACGAATAAGTAAAATAAATTATTTAAGTGTAAGACAAAGATTGATTAAGCAATGAATATAAACAAAGTTACTAAATGCAAATGATTCAAAAATAGACGACTCTGATATGTGACCACCTTGACCTAGAAAAAATGTTTTCTCATTTTTTTCGTTTAGTTTGTAACACCAACCTAACTGGACCAACAAAATATGCTTGCTCCTTTTTCGTTTTTTAGTTGACAACACCGGCCTATAAAAAATTTTGCAACATTGGGGGTTGAAACTTTTAATTCGACGATGTGGATTTCATTCATACAAGCTTAGGATAATTTTTTTTTTTTACATTGTCGATCAATCATAGTCGTCATCATAATCGTTAGATCATTAGAAATGTTGGATTTTTTTATTTTTTATATCCAAATCACTTATGACGTTAAACACACAATTAGTTGTGATGTGTAAATAGGGTAAAACTTTTTACATTATAATCCCTCTGTTTTAAAATGAGTGTCGCTTTAGGCTTTGGCACACGGATTAAGGAATAGAATAAAATAATAACTGGATATAACAATTTTACTAAACTGCCCTTACTTTGTAAGAAAAAGACAAAATTAAAGTTGCATTAAAAATTGTGTGAGAGAAAAGTTGAAGTATTTATCGAGGGTAAAGTTGGAAGAAAAAAATTAAAGTTGTATTGGAAATGTAAAGTGACATTCATTTTCAAACAAATTTTTTTGGCTAAAGTGACACTCTTTCGTGTATAAACAAACGCACGAACAAAATTATTTCGTTTTTCCTTCAAAATATAAAATAAACATAATAAAAATATTTTTATAATATATATCAAATAATGATAAAATAATATGATCAAATCATTCGATAATATTTTTTATAAACTATATGAAGGGTGAGACCAACATTATGCCTTGATGAATTGTGGATAAAATACCCCTAATGAAAAGTATGATTTGATTCTCGAACGAAAGAGATGGACATCACATGTTGAATGAATGGGAAGAAGAAGTTTGATGTTCTTGAAATAAAAATGGTAACTGATTGTAAGAAAAAAACTATATAAGTGAAGTTTGATATGTATTAATTTAGTATGTATTTATCATTTGAATTAAATAAAATTGGTGGAATTTTAGTTTCACTTTGGAGCTATTTTACTACAAAGTGTTAGTTTTTTTTTAGGATCAAATAATGAAAGTAGCACACGGCCTATGCGTAGTGAAGCACGATCCATGCGTAGATTACAGTTTTGGTCAGGCATAACCAGAAAGTAACGTACGACCTGTGCGTCTTGGGACATGGTTTGTGCACCATCATACGAAGCGGAATTTCAAAGGCCATCATCAAGCATGATTTGTGCGTTGAGGCACATGACCCGTGTGACTTGTGCAGAACCAAACAAACCTTTGTAATTATCTAGTTTATAGCTTGTAACTCGAATTTAATGTCTTATCTATGATTCTAGGCTATAAATAGACATCATTTATGAGGCAAAAGACATCACTTCATACTTGTAATCTTACTCCAATGTTAAAATCAAGTTCCTGCATTTTGCTTAAGCTTTTGTTCTTTATTTGCATATCTTTACTTTATTGTTTTTTATTTTATGTTTTTTATATTTCCAGCACTTTAGCATGTAGAAAAATTCTAGCAAAAACCTCCCTATAGAAAAGAGCAATGATATATGAACAACTTTGATGACAACTTTTTTGTTCCCTTTTTTTATTGGTAAAAAACAATATAGAGAGAAAAATGAAGAAGAAATAGCAAAAATATAATGTGAGTATGAAAGAAGAAATTGTATAAAAGTTATCACAAAAATGTTGTACAAATATTAATTCTCATAGAAAAATTATGGCAAAAGCCCCCTTAACATTTCAATCGAACTTGCCAGGTCATCATGAAGACTCCACCTCATCTATTTTAACGAAAGGAATTGAAGGAAGGACACAAATGTCTCACATTCAGCCATTTGCGAAAGAAATAAATGCCAATTCTCACTGTTAAGAGAGATATATTAGCATGAAGTTACAATTTTAGCGGTATTTGACTATTCCCTATAGGAAAATGTTAACGCTGGTTTATTGGACACACTCTTTAATCACTTTAAAATGTAAGTTTTTATGTATTAACTACATAGAAAATTATAACAGTTGATTCTTTAAAAAATTAATTACTAAATTTGGAATTTGGTGTTTAGAGACACTCGATAACCAGACATTTCCTTAAATATATATATTTTTCTCTTGAAAAAAAATAAAAAATGTTGAATATTGTGAGATTGTGATGATCTGATGATGTAGATAATTTAATATAGTTCCAATTGTATTGGGACAAATAGTGGCGGTGGCGGGTAATGGGTCAACGGAAGAGTTTCACATTTTCTTGAAACTAACTCTATCTTGGGGTTGAGTTGAGTTAAATTATTATGGCGATGCTATTGAGAAAACTATGCGAATCAGCATCATCATCGATTAAACGATCCACCACCACCACCAACACAAACTCTTCCTCCAATTCATCATCATCACGATCACACCATCATCATGCTCCGAGTCCTTTGGGTTTATTTGACTCACTCCCTCCTGACATACTCCTCAAAATCATACGACTGTTAGGCCCTAAACATGCTGCCAAGCTCTGCGTCGTTTGCAAGTCATGGCGATCTCTTGTCTCCGACAACCAACTCTGGGCTCATTTTCTTCACACTCACCACCCTATACACTTTCACTCTATTCTCTTTTCAGAAACTAATTTAACTTCTGGTTACCCTCTTCCGTAAGTAATCATAAAGTAACAGTAGTAACTACTTGTATCGTTTAATTGGAACTAATACTTTAATTTCATTTCAGAATCTTTGATACTCAGACCACGCCACAGGTGTCGTTTAAGCATGTTTTTGGTCACCGGGAGCGACTTCCTCCCACTGTTATCATCGACGGTTAGTTAGTTAGTTAGTTAGTTACTTACTCTATGTTTCGGTTGACTCTAAGCATGTTTGTGCTTCATAGGATGATGTTTTTTTAACTGTTGGTAACTTAGTTAGGTTTATTTGTTATTGTGTAGGTGGTTCTGGATATTGCAAATTTGGTTGGAGCAAAGAGGATCGTCCATTGGGACGAATTGCTACCTTTTTGGTAAGATTATCTCCTTTGTCTAATAGGTAGCTTTCTAATGATTTTAAATATGATTTTTATAAAGGAGACCTTTCTAAAAATATTTTGATGGAGAAATTTTTATATTTGTTAAGAAATGACAAGTTTACTTTATCTTGTTCAAACTATTTTTCTTCAACTTCAAAATAATACATGTTTTACTATCTTTTTTCAAACAATTGTTATTTCTTTTGCTTTAATGGTTCCCTTTTAGTTATGTGTTTGCTGGGGAATTTGATTTGCAGGAATTTGGTAATGTGGAAACGCCGATATATACTAGGCTTCGACATTTTTTCGCAACTGTCTATGGCAGGTGCGAGTCATTCTTGATTTTTCCTTCTTGTTGATGAAGCAATTTTTTGTTTTCTGATAATTTGTGGAAATATGAAGAGATGATCAATACTACACAGTAGCAATTGAGTTGTGGAAAGGGTTATTGTTTTCTAATTATACGTTTGTGTATGGCTTGAGCAAATTCTATGTCTAATGGAAAGAATTGGTTGTTGTTTCTGCAGGATGAAGGTGAAACCAAGTTCTCAAGTGGTTGTTGTTTCTTTGCCATTATGCCACTATGATGGTTAGTTAATGTTTTTTCCTCCATATTTGAAAATCACAATTACTTGCGTTAGTTTCGTATCGATACTGAGTTAAACCCTTCAGTCCTACATAAGGACATACGTGGTACACTTGAGAAATTAGATCTTTAGGGACTAATTTAGTGACAGATTCTTTGGAGAAATAATGCGGTGACATTGTTTTGGTGACAGATTCTTTGGAGAAATAATGCGGTGACACTATTTTGGTGACAAATTCTTTAGGGGTTTACTCGGTCAAGATTTTAGTGAAGCCCATGGATGACCTTCTTCTTAACTCATAAGAACTAATTTGGATATAATTTATGAAATATGAATAATTTTTTTGGATACATTTCCAGGTGCCAAACCTTAACCAATGTCAACAAATATCCCAGTTGATAAATGAAAATGCTTGGTCTGTCTACCTTCATAACAGTAAAATTGAAAATGTACCATGCAGTCCCTGGCTTATAGTTGAAACTTATCAATCTGTAACTGTATGCAATATGATTATTTGTGTAGTTTGGTACACCACGAAACCACATATGGATGTGCAAATTACATGTTTCCATGCAGTTTTCTTCTTCAAGTAAAAGAAATATTAATGATTATATATGCTGTCCGCTTGCGTATGTGGCACTTGTTGAATTTAAAGTTTGTATTAGGTAGATCAAGTCTACAAAATTTAATACAATTCAAGAGCTATTTGATATTTTAACTCACCATTTTGTTTTGACGTGTAATATGATACTTAGAATATTAGTAAATATTTAATATTAAATTACATCCATTGTCTAGACTCTGAAGTTTTGCATACATGATCATCAGGACAGTAGACAGTATAATATGATTCAGTGGTTGGTTAAGTCATCCTTCTACAAAAAGCATTTGAAGGTGCTGCTGCCGATTTTGAGTTTTGAAACATGGTGTCGACGGATCTTGACTTTGCGTGTGTGTATCTATGCTATTTTTATCCATTTAATGATCTCTTGCCTCCTTGCAGACACTGAATCAGCCAAAGCATCAAGACAGCAGCTTAAAGAAGCAATCTGTGCTGCTCTGTTTGACATGAACGTTCCTGCTGTTTGTGCTCTCAACCAGGTAGCATATTTTAGTGGGAACTAAGATAATACTTCCGGTTAACTTTTAGCCTATGCTAAATAAGATTTGGAGGATCCATTCTCTTCGTTCTTTAATTTAGATAATTAGAAGAGACATAAATGGATTTAGGTCCTTGCACCTCTTTAAGGAGTATTCCCTGATCTTGATCCTTAACACAGTTCCGTATTCTCCTGAAATTATTTAGTTCAAATCACTCTGCAAAGATTGGTGAGCATATAATTTGGGAAGAATCTCGTAGTTTAACAGTAAACAGAAAATAGCAAAGATAGAAAGGTAGTTGAAGATGAAAATGTTGTAAATCAATGAGTAAATATCCAATTCTATTATGTTACTTAGTTTTGTGATGCACTTGTTTTTACTATATTTGCCTTAACTTATTTGTTTTCGATTTTGTGAATTTTTGTAAATGTAGGCAACTTTAGCTCTGTATGCTGCAAATCAAACTTCTGGAATTGCTGTTAATATAGGCTTTCAAGTTACATCTGTAGTTCCAAGTATGTTTTATGATTTTTCTGTCACATACAATTCCTTATTATGCTTAACAATATATCTCTTGCATGAAATACACCAATTGTTAGGAATGTGGAAAAATTGAAAAGGACAATCGATATAAAGTATTGAAAGAACAATACAGTTTTGTTGAATACTGATATTAGGAGAGAGATCTCTCCTCGAAGGCTCAGAGCTATCGCCCTGTGGTCACTCAAATGATCAAATGTTCATAAATCTTAATGATCCCCCTCTACCCTTGAACCCTCCTATTTATCATGTAACTAATTTCGTCTAACTAACAAGCTAACTACTCTAACTGTCCTGAACTAATTTCTCTTTTGAGCAAACAACCATCTCGTTCCTTGAAAGTGTGAGGTGATGTTGTGATAGTCTCTTAACATATCAAAATTACAAAAAATTCTCAAATGTGTATTTTGTTTGTCAGTTTGGTCATGAAATGTGTCTTTTGTTAGTTGGTTTGGTCTTCCGTTAGTCAGTTTTTAAAAAATAACAAACGAAAAACACACTCAAGAATACCTTTGTAATTTTGATTCGTTTAGGGACTAGTGACATCTCATCACACGTTTAGGGACCAAAATAACTGTTTAATCTTTCTACTTTGTCCTAGACTCCTAGCAATACCCTAACATTAACATTCTGCATAATCGGGTTCAGAAGTCGTCGGCACTAAAACACCGCCTCTAGTGTTATAATCTATACAATATACTTTTGCCTGAAGTCATTGAGTTTATTGTTGATTTCTTCTGTTTCCTCCCCTGATTGAGCATATATGCTTTGTTGGTTTACAGTTTTAAATGGTAAAGTGATGCGAAAGGTGGGTGTGGAGGTTGTTGGGATTGGAGCACTAAAACTTACAGGATTTCTTAGAGAGAAAATGCAACAAAACAACTTATATTTTGAATCTTTATACACCGTTCGCACACTGAAAGAGGTATTTCTGTTGTCTTTTCTGTTTCAAAACACTTAACCGATGATTTTTTTATTTATATTTTGATGCCACAAATGCACTTGGGAGCACAAAAGTGGACCCATACATTTCTTATGAGTTTAAGTCTAGCTGAAACATCTATTAACCTAGTCACAATATTTGCTTTTTTCTAAGCTATGTGAAGTTGAATGTGGTTGCTTGATACCTTGTTGGTTACATGAAAACAGAAGCTATGCTATGTTGCCTATGACTATGAAGCTGAGCTATTGAAGGATACACATGCATCATTTGAAGCCGTTGAAGGGAAGTTTACACTGTCAAAAGAGCGGTTTCAAACAGGAGAGATCTTATTCCAGCCACGTCTTGCCGGGGTGTAAGTTTTTGTACTTCTTTCAAACAACATATTAGTATCACAGATTTGCTTCCAAGATTATATTCATGTATGCCACTATTTAGCAGCTTTACTTGATAACTGACTGGATGTGATACCTTTTCACTTCTGTTCTTTCTGATTTCAAACCATTTTCAATAATTAGTGGCATTTTTTTACATTGTTGGAATAAGGTGATAATTATCAATTTTAAACTCTATACAACTTTTGTAATATTCTTCTGGAAGCATTTAACTAATTGGAAAACTAATGAACCTAAACCATACATTATTTATATGATATGGTGATATGTGATAATCGTCTAAATCTTACAGTATAGTAATTGATTCTGACCCCATTCCATCTTATTTGTTTATATTTTCCTAGCTTAACCATATTTTTTACAATTTGGTATAGGCGAGCAATGAGTTTGCACCATGCCATAGCTCTCTGTATGGACCATTGTCATTCTGCAGAATTAGCAGGCGGCAGTGATTGGTTTAAGACCGTTGTCTTATCGGGAGGGTCAGCATGTTTACCAGGCTTAGCAGGTAAATTTCCCTTTTTATTTTGACACTTTTCGCCTTTGCATCTGAGCATAAAGATAAAGTGGAACCACGACACAGACTACCCATATATCCTTAAGATTTTTAACTCTACTATTGGGTTCATATGCTTCAGAGAGGTTAGAGAAGGAACTTCATTCATTACTTCCACCTTATATGTCAAATGGAATCAGAGTCATCCCTCCTCCACACGGTGCAGATACTGCATGGTTTGGTGCAAAGCTTATTGGCAGTGTGAGCTATCCACTTAAACTCTTAAACATTCACATTTTCCTTGCTTCATAGGAATTTGCTTTTATGTTGATCGAGTTCAAACATATTGAACCTTTGTATAAAACGGTTTGGCTCGATTTGCATTAATGGCTATTGTGTCAGCTTATTTATGGTTACATGATAAATAATTTGTGCCTCTGTAGAGCTGACTGTTTGTGAATTATGTTCAGTTGAGTACCTTTCCTGCCCCCTGGTGCATAACAAAGAAGCAATTCCGTCAGAAGTCTAAACTCAACCGAATATGGTGATTTGATCAAATCATATGTTCTTGATGATATAATTATTCTATAACAGCAATTCTGCTTAATACTTGTCCTTTAGTAACAAATGCTTTAAATACTTTATGCATAGCTTTGCTGATAAGAAGCCTTTATAGGCATCCAGTTTGTTTAGAATGAATAAGAGACATATAATCTGCAATGTAAGTATTGTACCA
>Ga0209282_1001281_pt1 | contig 13633 bp, 9 predicted proteins | sample Mtrugardesep15_FD_187529 | JGI IMG/M metagenome (GOLD analysis project Ga0209282, IMG submission 187529) | Root nodule microbial communities of legume samples collected from California, USA - M. trunc garden sep15 (SPAdes) (version 2) | ecosystem: Host-associated > Plants > Roots > Nodule...
GTTCTATATCACAGTGATAAAAAAAAAAAAACAAGAATGAAAAAACAAAGCTACTCACTGTGTACCAGAAATCCTAAACGTTTGCACATGAGTGTCCTCTCCAGGAAACAACCTTGCCAAACCAAAGTCTGAAATTTTCGGATTTAATTTCTCGTCAAGCAATATGTTACTAGCTTTAATGTCTCTATGAATGATTCTTTCCGGGGCCTCCTCATGCAGGTAGAGAAGACCTCTTGCAATACCGGTAACTATTCGAAACCGTGTCATCCAATCCAAAGACCTCTTTTTATCTGAAAATCATTATATATAACTGTTGTCAATCACTGTTCGGAAACGATCAGAAAACATAGGAAAAAAGGAATTGTGGACATGTTCCTCAATGTCTACTAGAAATTGTTTTCAATACCAAATAGAAAGTGATCAAGGCTTTTGTTTGGTAGATACTCATAAACAAGCATTTTTTCTGGTCCTTCTGCACAACAACCTAGTAAAGTGACTAAATTTTTGTGCTGAATTCTTAGTAATAGCCGAACTTCGTTGGTAAATTCTCTAATTCCTTGTCTAGATTCCATTGACAGCTTTTTAATAGCTACTTCTTCACCATTTGGCATCAATCCCTGCAGAAAAACATGCATAATTTAGTCAAATTTTGGTTCAAAAAATAAAAATAAAAATAAAATTTGTGACTTTGTGAGAATCAGGTATCTTAATTTTCCTGTGCTATGCATTATTAGGTTTTCAAATGCGCTATAGACAATTAAAAAATACCAACTGCATAGTAGCAAGCCATCTAAATTGTGATTTTGTTGCAATCTTCAACTGCAATAGCATTCTCAAGTAAAGAATTTTGAGGTTTCTACAATCTCCTCAGTTGCATTTGTCCAAATTTTCAGAAATATCAAGTACTACAACCATGACCGCAATTAAAATCTTAGACCTAAATTACAAATTTGGATCTTCTACATTCAAGACAACATACATTCACGCAATCAATGGATCTGGACCATTGGTTTCATTCATAACTCCACATCATCTCTTCCTGAGTTCCCAGATGGACGAAGCCAGGAGATAAAATTTATTGACTGTCTTGGAGTTTCAGATCGAGTCTAACTCAACCTCACAAAACGACTTGTAAGGTGAGAAATGTTTCTCACTTATAAACACGTTTTTCAGACCATATCTCATCCAATATGGAACTCTCAAGAGACAACATGAATTTATGTTGCCTTGGATGCAAGGAATCCAAATAACTAAATTACCACAACACTTTAAGGGAAGATTGGAACCCTACATTCTCAATAAAAACTAAAAGAGAGTTAGAAATAAAAACAGGAATCGACATAAACATTCTACAAGGTACTTCCAAAGATAGCCCAAACTTAGCTAGACTATCTGCAACTTGGTTGGCCCCTCTCACGACATGGCTTATTTTGACATAATCTAAATCCACATCAACTCTTCAATATTCCTGACCAAACTGCGGCAGATCTGGGTCAGCACACAACCTGAGTTGATTGCATTAACGGCTAACAAGGAATCCAATTTTCACAACAAATGCTCTAATCCTTTCTCTTTAGGTAACTGCAGACTCCAAAGAACAGGTCACAGTTTAGCTTTAGCCACAGAGCAAGATCCCAATTTAACAGCAAAATCCCAAAGAAAACAACCATTTGAGTCCCTCACAACACCACCGCCTGCTGCCTTCAAACCCACCTGAGAAACTGCAGCATCACGGTTGATTTTTATCAGACCGGACGGAGGGGGAGTCCACTCAATAGGCTTCATCGCTCTGCTACTTAAAGCATGATCATTGATAGGCTTTAAGCTCTATTTCATTATTTGCTGTTCAAAATTCCCTAACCAAATTCTCAGATTGTAACTAATGCACCCAGTGGAGTGATTCACAGTCCCACTAACGAAAAGAACATTGTCACGATTGCACCAAACACAGCCCAGAGTGGCTACGAACAAAACTGTACAGGGGACCAAACCTGCAGCTACATCATTGTTAACCAAGTTTTCAGACAACCATCACTACTGTTGTTTGTATAGAAAAAAGTTTCCTGCAATGAACATCTGGAAATGCAACCGTACAGGTTTGCCTCTCCCACAGTCCCTAAAAACATGAAGCTCGATTTCCTTGGCTATCCGGGGCTTGCTTACGTAAAGGACATGTCTCAATATCAGTCATGCCACACTTTTTTCTAACAGAATTTGTCATTAAAACACCTCTTCCAAACCGAAACTTCCAAAGCAACAGTTTGATTCTTTTAGGCCCTTCCATTGCCAAAATATCGTAAACAAAGGATTTGGTTGGGGAAGGCTAATTGGTAACAAAATAATCATAGGCTGAAGCAATAGTAAATGTTCCATCAGAATGATTCCAAGCAATATGATTATCTTTTGTTTACACGCTATTGTATTATAGCACAGCCTTATACGATTAATTACATTACATATATGCATAATATCAATGAACAATTTAACACTTCCCTTCACTAATGCCTAACATCTTATTCATCCCAAAAGTAATATGTAACTTCAATTCAATTCAAATTCAAATTCATCATCACAGTTAAACTAACACAATTAAATCATTAATTTTGTCATTAACAATTAAACTATCTTTTTTCTGTCTTAACCCTCTAGTTCCACGGGAAAGGGCTCCGGTAATCCGGATTTCAGGCCGAGGTAAGTAATGTTTGACCAAGATTGTTACAACCAGGATACGAACGTCAGGCATGACACGGACACGTTGAAACCGATATTAATTTGAAGAAAAAAAATAAAAATAAAAATAATTCAATGTAATTATCGGTGTCGAACACTTGACACGCCTTCCATAAATGTCGGTGCCAAAGTCCTTAACTGAAACTCATTAACTACTCGAATTCAATTACTATTTTACAATTAAACTAGTAAATTGTAAATAAATTTCTTTCATATATTAACAAATTTTCCTCTTTATTGGATATTAAAAAAAGAAAAACTGAAGAAAAAAAATAGAAGGGTAACCTTAAAAACAGGACCAAAGCCACCACGACCAAGTTGATTAAGCTCAGAGAAGAAATTAGTAGCAAGCTGAAGAGTATTCAACTCAAACAACAGATTACAAGAGTCACCAGCATCCACCGTGTCTTTATCATCATCTCCATCATCTTCGGAGCCTGTGCCATGCTTCTTCTGCAAGCAGAAACATAGCCTGGAGAAGAACATGATATAGTCAACGGAAAAAAGTCAACGCGAATTTGGTGGAGGAAAGACAAAATACTACTTTGAAATGATGTCTCAACTTATAGTTTACTTTGTCATCAACTACCACGTACTTTTACAAGGTACTTGTTAATTACTTGTCATATTATTAGTTTGTCAAAACATATATTTCGTCAAACCAAAAAGTTTATGGTTTTACTTTTAGTTTTTGTAAAAAAATAAATAAATAAATAATTTGAAGAAAAAGGTTCCGGTAAAAAATTTTGTTTTTTAAAATAGTCTTTGAACCCATTTTTTTGTTGATTTGTCCTATTTATAGAGACTATGAATATACAATTTTAATTAGTAAGATCTTATGAATTAACATAGAAGTTTAATTAACATAAAAAAATAAAAATTAATTGTTAGATACTTTTTTTTTTTAAGGAGATACTTTCTTAATATGCATCGAAATGTATCGAACACGTATCGATATTGGTATGGTGTCAAACACGAAACTTCATTATTTTTAGAATATAGTATTAGAGAAAGTCAATTAAGTAGGTTAATGTTTCTTTTGCAACGCTACTTTTTGTTAATGGAACTGAGTCAAGAGGATTATGACGGTTTTCTGTAATAAAAAACTTTGTTGCCAACGTTTGGAAATAATGAAATCAAATACTACTCGATGTTAAACAGAGTCAACTGAGCCTTATTCAAAGCTTGCTTTTTTTTAATAATAAAAACCCAAAACTTATAAAGAATTTGATATAGTAATATATTTGGGTCTTATTAACATGTGTCTTGGAAAATGGACTGCATAACCAATGTGTTTAGGGTATTGGTTAATAAGGCCCAAATATATTAGAGAATGTTAATCAATATATTTTTAGTACTTATAAAATTACAAACTTTCAAGTTTTGTCTCTACTTAATATTAATAGTTTTTTAGTCCATAGTAATATTGCCGTTTCTTAGTCTTATAAAAATAAAAACTCTAAACCTTATTACCCTTTTTTTCCAAAGGGAGCCTTATTACACTCTTTTTACTTGAAATTCATAATCATAAACTCATAAAAATAAATTAGAATTTCGTGAGAAAATGACTGTTATCAAACAAATCTCTTTTAATCAAATAAATTTATAAGACATAAGTTATAAGTTATTAACTCAAAAAAATAGGTCATATTAAACTGGCTTTAGAATGCTGCAAGTTTTCAACGCTATCTATTGTTAATTTTAAACTTTTCGTTGAATGTTCAAACGCGGTTATGTGATGAATAATCTACAATCTACAATCTATAATTACAGGATTATTACGGAGTTCTAGTATACTCTATTTAGACAATGCTCCATTTAGTTCATTTAGAGTCTAGATGCAAGACTTGTGGCAACATAACATCCAACGGTTGGGATTTTAAATTAAAAAACAAGTGTATGATAAAAGAATACAACAAATCACCTCTTTCAAGTCAATGGACCACATACATCATCAATTGAATGAACCTAAAAAATCATTTTTGTTTATAATTAGAAACTGAGGGAGTAGTCTTTTACTTTATTAATATTTTAAATTAGTCTATTTCTTTGTCAAAAGTTTCTCAATTATGTCTCCATCTTTATGTATTTGTCACTTTATGTTTTTGTCACATAATGAAAGACCTAATTGAAAAACTTTTGATGAAAACATAGATTAGTTTAAAATATTAACAAAGTCAAGAAACTAATTTGAGATTGACTTATAAAGATGAAGACCAATTTAATGATTTACTTGGATTCAACATGAATTTTAAAGCACTTGTTGTAGAAAGTAGTGATGTCTTGGACTGAGCTGGAGAAGTTGAGACCACTGGTCCAGCAGAAGATCAATGAGTTTAACAGCAGAAATGATCCCCAACAAAATGGACAAAACAAATTTTCATTCCAACAATTTAGTGGATATTTCTCCTGTGGAAAAGCAAACTTTGACTAGTAATGACCAAATAAAGGTAAAAGGCAAACCAAAATTTGCTGTTGGAAGTTGCAATTTATTTTGTTTTTGCATGTTGGAAAAAAAATAAACTACCTATTTCTTTGAATTTCTCCATCTCTACTCCATAGTCAAAGTTTTGATTAAAAATGTCTCAAGAATGAAGAATCACAAATGTGTCCAAAATTGCACGTATTTTTTATGGATTTTGATTGAGATCAAATAATTTTGGTATGTATAAGAAGATATTGTTTCAATAATACAAATATCTCTAAGAATGTGCTTCTTAAAGATTTTATAAATATTTTAAATTAGTCTTTATGAAAAGTTTTTCAATTAGGTGTTTATCTTTATGTTTTCGTCACATGATGAGGGATTTAATTAATTTTTTTTGACAAAGACGATGACTAGTTTGAAATATTAATAGAGTTAGAGCTAATTTGAAAGCGACATACAAAGATAAATAGATTGTTTTTTGTTCTGTATAAGTTTAGTTTAGATGATAGGAATATTACATTACGTATGTATGATTGGGATTTGAACTCAGATATCTCATTTATTTAGCTTAAAAAAATGAATTTTTAACCAGTTGACTAATTGACTAAAAAAAAATCTTCTAAAAAACCTTGTTTTCTGTTGTTTACCATTATAAAAGCTAAATTTATTTACTTATTTACCAAATGTTACTGAAATCAAATTTTGTTAAAATTTATATTGAATTTCAATTTATATGAAATTTCCCCCTAAAAAAGTTATATGAAATTGCATAAAATTTACGTAAGATCATATCTTTAATGCACTTATTTAAATTTCAATCACTAAACTAAAAACAAAAAATTCCATGATAAAATTATATTAAATAATAAAGTGTTCAAGTCTGTTGTGCTATTTGTGAAGAGAAAGTATTGGCTTGTTAGACCGACTCGTGTTATTTTTTGCTTTGGCATGTTAGAAAATTCTAAGTGAACTACTACTACTACATCGCCTCTGTCACCCACAATCCGAAGGTTCCGTATCGATGTAGCATTTCATGGTTGTGTTCCAGTTGTCCTTTATGGCTGCACGCCGTTTAACACCTTTTTGGAGTTGTTAACTCGTTTGAGTCCTCCAACCGTCGTTGGTGTTGTCGTGGTCGTCTGTTATCGTTTTCTATTTTCGTTGTTTCCTCGTTTTACTAACCACTAATACCACTTCGGGGTTGTTCAAGATGTTGTCGGCCTTTCTCTGTCACGATAAGTTTTGGGTATGTTTTGAAAACACTTGATCTCGATATGATGTTTAGGTTCTATTTTATCTCGACAAGGGTTGGCGTTGTTCTGGTTCGTAAACTCCTCTGTTCGTCAAAGGATGTTTTTGTCTTGGAAGATGTCGTCGACACTATGTTGGTGGTAGTTTCTTGCCTTTGATATCTGATTCTTCTAGATCTGTTGAGATATGCAGTTTTCAAGACGTTTGGGTTGCCTCCATCACACCGCTAGTTTTCACTATGATGTTTTAAAAAAGACACCAAACAAACACTTTATTTTGTAGGCTTAATTGCAGTTTTAACCCCCTAACTTTCACAAAGTTGCGATTTTGGCCTCTTAAGAATAAAAACTACAAAACGGCCCCCTAAGTTTTGCATCTGTAGCAGTTTTGGCCCCCACAAGGTAAAATAAAAATAAAATAATAACACGTGACACCTCACTTAGAGTGCCACGTCAGTGTAGACCGAGTCAAAATTGACATTGGAGGCCAAAACTGCCACAAATGCAAAACATAGAGGGTCGTTTTGTAGTTTTTTTCTTAGGGGACCAAAATCGCAACTTTGTGAAAGTTAAGGGTTAAAACTGCAATTAAGTCTATTTTGTATGATGAATCATTTCTCAATATTGTTTTTGTGCAAAATCTATTCACTACTTTTCATCCATAATCCATAAAATTGTTAAAGAAAAAACACCCAATTATTAGCACATTTCACAATCCAGATTACAACATAATGACAACATCCAAAAAGACCCTAACCCACATTTACCCTCACCAAAACAAAAAATTCCAATCCAACCCTTTCCTTGAATCACACTCATCTTCATCCCCAAAACCCATAAACCACCATTATCGAATTCATCACAACAACACCACCATTAAACGCTGCGTTTCATGAATTTCAATTAACAAAAACAAAACAGTGAAACTCTGCGTTTCGAGAATTTCAATTTCGACCTAAAAATGAGGTCTTCTTCTTCTACATCGGGTGAAATCAACATAGCTATGAGTGCTCAGAAACTTGACGTTGATAATCGAATTTCTCTTCGATTCTATTATCGAATTGCTGATAACATACTTCGACAGGTTCATAATTTATTCACTTTATTTTATGTTGATTTAATTTGGGATTTTTGAAATTTTCAGTTTTTTGACGCTTTGTAGTGAAATTTAGGTATCTGGGGTTGTAATTGGGATCCATTTGTTGATAAAAATCGATGCTTTGTTAGTTTATTGTAAAATGGAATGTGAGGGAGCATTGGGTTTTGTGAGAGTTAAGGTTTTGATTGATTTGAGACATTTATGTAAGGAGAAAAAATGGTCATGCATTGTCGGTGTAAACTAGCTTTAAACTGGCGTATAGTTAGAATTGAGAATTTGGCGGTTATTTTTAAAAAACTGTTACAATATATGCTTTCATGGCAAATACTGTGGATTTTTATTGGATAACAATGCAAAATTATTTTACACCTTCAGTGCATATCCATTAAACCCTTACTTTGTAAGTTCGTCGAATTTAATACACTGACGTCCGATAAGAATCAAGTATGTGTGGTTATTTCTCAAAAGCGGTTATATAGTAGGCTTATGTGGCAATTTAACGAGTTTTTATTGGAAATCGGTTTAAAACTAATTTACATCGACAGTGCATCGTCATTAAACTCAGTTTATTTTATGTTGCCTTTATTTGGGACTTTTTGGTTTTTAAAGGTTTGTATTGAAATTTAGGTAGTTGGGGTTGTAATTGGGGTTCCATTGGTTCATAAAAATTGATGCTTTTTATAGGCGTTTATTGTAGAGTGATGTGAGGGGACCTTAGGTTTTGTTTGAGATAGGGTTTTATTTAGGTTTTGATGGATTTGAGACATTTAAGTGCACTACATTTAATATCAGTTGGAGAATAACTGATCAAAATTTACTATATATAGTATTTAGTATTTTACTATTAGATAATACTGATATAATGAGCCATCAAGTTAGTTCCTAAATCAACTCTCTCTAAAATATATCCCTAACTCTATAAATATGATAAGTAGTCTCTAAAGTATATGAAATTTGTCAATTTAGTCTCTGAAGTATACGAAAATCTGTCAATTTAGTTCTCGTGATCTTAATATCATGGACTAAATGGACGTATTTTATATACTTCGGGGACCATTTTTCGTATTTATATAATGTAGGGATTTTGTTGAAGAAACTGATAGTTTAGGGACTGAATTGATGGTTTGTTCTAGATAATATTTTGTTGAGTATGACTCATATTCATGGATAAGTGGGAATCTCTGGTGCAGTGAGTGGAGATGTAAGCGCAATGAGTGTAGTGGAAGTATGCACAATTAGCTGAAATTTGTGGTTGGTAATTTGTCTTCTTGTGTGCATTTGTTTGTCTATTTACCATTTGATTGATGGATAATTGGGAAGTCGCTTGGCGGAGTTAGTGGAGCTGAAAGTGCAATGAGCGTAGTGGGGCTGTATGCACAATTAGCCAAATTATAAGATCGATCATTTGTCTTCTTGGGTGTATTTATTTGTCTATTTACGTTAGAATCGGGTTTGTGGTTCTAACGTATTTAATGTCAGTTATACGATATATGACTTGCATGAATGTCCCTATCTAATTTCAGCTTTGCATATGCCGATGATCGAGATTTTAAATTGTTAGTGTAGTTGTGCACACAGTTATGTTTTAGTATTTGGTTTTGCAAATTATTGCGGACAAATGTGATCGATGTTTGTCATAGCAAACCACAATTTAAAACTACGAGGTTAATCAATGCATTCTTTATTACAAGATGTTTTTTTACTGCTGTATTTAATTCATTTATTGTCCTGTTTTAAATTTTTCTTTTTATATTTGGAGACGTTTGTCTGGTCATGTTTACTTCTTCTGAAGATGAATTAACTGTTTAGTTGCTATGTCTGACCCTCGTTTCCATCAATTGATTTTACCATTGCAGGCTGATATCTTTCGTGCAGAGAGGAATATTATTGACCTATATGTCATGCTTTTAAGATTTTCTAGGTAATGCAAGGTTGCTTGTATATCACTATTTGACTTGGGGTCTGTTAGGATTGACTTATTTGAGCTTATCTACTATCATAAGCACGTACGAAACTCTATGAGAGAGCTTATAAAAAAAATTATGACATGGCCATAGGCTCTTCAAAGTAGCTTAAAACAACAACTTACAGTTTTTTTAATCATGTTATAGAAATAGTTTATACACAAGTACTTATACAGTAAGCGCATATGCTATGAATTTTTTTTTTGAACAAACCAAAATCATATGCTATGAACATTTAATTAAGCTGCATATCCAAGCAGGACCCTATAACATATCTGGCTTTGGTTGGATTGTTTAAAAGAGATGGACTTTGTTGTATTTGTTTTTATGTAATCACACTGCATTGAATGTTCTGTCTTTGTTTTGTTTTAGTTTGGTATCTGAGACAATACCACGTCACCGGGAGTATAGGTCATCTCCATCAACCAAGAAACAATCATTGAAAAAGGTTGACTTTCAACTCTCATCTTTATTCAAAATATTATCTTATAAAATCTTGGATTCAATCTGATTTTTCATGTGCTTGCTGTAGAGATTGTTGATTTCTTTGAATGAGCTGGAGAAGTTGAAACCGTTGGTCCAGCAGAAGATCAATGAGCTTAACAGCAGAAATGCTCACCAACAAAATGGACGGGGAAATTTTCTTTCAAATAATTCAGTGGATTTTTCTCCTGCAAAAAAGCAAATCTTGCCTGGTAATAGCCAAATAAAGGTAAAATTTGCAGGAAAAATTTCTTTCGAAGGTTGTAGCTCACCAGTAATCTTCTTCCTAGTAACTTTGCCTTATATATACTTTACCAGGCAGTCAGAGCAACTGCCAAGGAGTTTGTTTACCAAGGATCAAGTGGCCAACAGTTCACTTATGTCAGACCTGTGGAAGAGCAAGTGCGAAGACTGTAAGTATTCAACTCGTATTTCATCTATAATTGGCCCCCCTTTATAGTGATAGGTATTTTCATGTATTATTGCAGTTTTTTTTTTCATCATGGGTATTAAGTTAAATTAAAGTATGTTTCATCTGTTCGGTTACTTTCTAATTTCGATTGAGAAAAATGTCTGCATTTGAAAGTTGATAATGCTAGAGGGTCTTGTTTGTGCACGTTACTGTGTTACTTTTAAAAACAAACTTTGACCTAGTCAAGTGAACAAGGATTCAACTGTTAAAACATTTCATTCCTTTTCCAAGGTTTACCAGCCGGTTGAAGTGCAATATATCTTTATATCCCAATGGTAGTGGTGTAGAGTAGTGGAACATAATGGCTGATACACTACAAAAGATGAGATTTCCTTTTGCTGAATTTGACGGTAAACTTTATGAAAAAGTCATGTCAACCAAAAAAATTATAGAAGGATAAAAGATGAAAAAATTTAACCTCTGTAAAAATTTAGTAACCACAAATCAAGAATTCAAGAACGTGATAAAAATGAGAAACTGGGAAAAAATGAATCTTCAAGAACCCAACTAGCTGGAACCCAATAGAACAAAGTTCAATGGTAGTTTGGATTTAAAAAAATGCTTGGGATATGCCTAATTTTACCATTTGTAGCACTGCTTCGAAATTGAAAAACTAGTCTGCCTTGGTCTTCTGGGGCATTTCACAAGCTATCTTGCATTTTTGGGATAAATATGCTTGACTAATGGTCCCCTTCCATTTTTACTTACGTTTTGTAGATCTCTGACTCTGCCACCTCCAAAGCAAGAAACTCTGTCTAGACATTCTATCTTTGGTCCGAATGGGCTTAATGGGCAGTGGCGGCCGCCTACTACTGGTACAGGGGTATGCTAGTGTATCTGTATATTTCAATTGTATTCTAATTTTCTATTCAAAGATCATCCTGACTTTAATATATGGCTGTAGATCAGGTATCCAACTAACATAGATCTGTCTCCAGTTGAACTACCAAGGTAAGTTTGTAGTCCTTCATGTATCTGTGAACTGGTTTATTTATTGATTTGATGTATTAACTTAGTCCATCCTACTGGGTTTTCTCTTTGAACATACAGCCTACAACGTCCCTTGGAAAATGTATCTTTGAGTAATAAAGATAATAGCATTGAAGAACTCCATAAATTAGATTTAAATTCAATTCCTACCGAGAGTGAAGACAGCCAGCCCCAGCGTGCTCAGGAATCTCCTTCTCTCATCTCTTTTGAAGAAACAGACACCTCTGCTCAAGTAGAACTTATCAGACAACCTTCTCCTCCACCCGTACTTGCTGAAGTGCATGATTTGGTTCCTGCAGTATCGCCTCACGTTAATGAGGCAGGATGCAAGGCAGAGATTCCATCATCTGATAGTTGTGTTCGTGCCGAGTCTCCCCTGCAACTGCACATTGTGAGTCAATAACATTTTCTTGCTGTCTACGATGTATTATTGTTCTAGGTTAACAATCCTCAGGAGGCATAATGAAGTTCTTTTTTAGTGTTTATTTTCCTCAAATATACTTGCAATTTTTTTAGATATATTGATTGTTGAATAAAGGTTGACATAATTCCGTCTTTTTCTAATAACTGTTTCTACTTTCTATATGCAGTCAACAGCTTTGATGGAGAGTTTTATGAAGCTTGCCAAGTCAAATACTAAGAAAAATTTGGAGACTTGTGGTGTCCTAGCTGGTTTGCTTGTAAGTGTTGTTTACAATTTTTTTGTTTTTAAGTAAAGCAACATGCAAAGATTGAAAATTGATTGTTTCATACAACACACCTGATTTGCAGAAAAACAGAAAGTTTTATATTACTGCTCTAATAATCCCCAAGCAGGAGTCAACATCAGATTCTGTAAGAACTCTTTCATTATAAAACTTTTAGTTAATATGTATTGTTTACTCTGTAAACATTTAAATGATTTATCATTCTTCTTGAACAGTGTCAGACTACAAATGAAGAGGAAATATTTGAAGTGCAGGATAAACGATCACTTTTCCCCCTTGGGTGGATCCATGTGAGTTTTCAAATTTTGTGCTTGGAGGAAACTTACTCATTATGAAATTTGTTTCTTGCTATTTCATAACTTTGAAAAATTTATATGAAAAATGATTTGATGTCGAATAAGTTTTCTCATTTTGTGACTTCAGTTTGCTTATTGTAAATATAGTGTATCTAAATTCCTTATTTTTACTTATCTTGCATTGTTGTGAACACTAAACTGAAATATATTGTTCTTAATTGCCAGACACATCCTACTCAATCTTGTTTCATGTCATCAATTGATCTGCACACCCATTACTCATATCAGGTTAGTACATTAAGTTTACATTTTTGTTCTTGCTTAGTATCTGGAGATGGATTTATGTTTTTTTGAGGAATGGTGAAAGAGAGGCCTCATGAACTGCCAATGATGGAAATGCTTTATAATACTTAATGATTTAATTTCTTGTCTATTTGATGGATTTAAATTATTGCAACTAGCCATCCTAGACCCAGTTTTTTATCTTTTATTTACTGAATTATTGAATATATAGTTAAGAATATAATTCATATAGAACATTATCCTTTTATTACTCTACCTTGGGTTTGTAATCAAACTCTTACTGTTTCTACCAAAGATGGTTCTATTATGTCATATTTATTTCTTACGCAAATGTTTATATTTTTAGATCATGCTGCCAGAGTCTGTTGCAATAGTCATGGCGCCGACAGATAGGTCAAGGTAAGAGATCATATTTTTTGATGCATGGGTAATAATTGATAACAAGGAAAACATCTCCATAAAAGAATAAGTTGGTGGGAGATCACCTTTAAAAATTTATCACGAGTTTGCTTTATACAAACGTGATCCCTTAATGAATGAGTGAAAATCCAGTTTATTTCCAGATATAAAAAATGTAAATCAATTTAGTTTCTTAGGAAAAAGAAGTCCCCAATTAGTCCCTCAAAATCACTTACCCAAGATACTTTATTCACTAACTAAAATTTTAATACCCAAATTAGTCTTTGACAGAGGGATTAATATGTCTAGATTTTGTATTTCTGAGAGATTATTTGTGGACTTTTTTTCTAAATGACTTAAGTGGGTGCCACATTTTTTCTTAAGGATTCACTCTAAATAAGTTTATGCGCCTTAACAAGAGGCGTGCTATAACTTGAAAGAGAGCTAGATGCCATTTTAGAAATAATGTATCACATTACCACACATAGAAACCAAAAAAAAAAAAAAAAAAA
>Ga0209282_1001282_pt1 | contig 13632 bp, 10 predicted proteins | sample Mtrugardesep15_FD_187529 | JGI IMG/M metagenome (GOLD analysis project Ga0209282, IMG submission 187529) | Root nodule microbial communities of legume samples collected from California, USA - M. trunc garden sep15 (SPAdes) (version 2) | ecosystem: Host-associated > Plants > Roots > Nodule...
GTTGGATATGACATAACTAAACTAAAGACAAAACATGAACTGGAATTTGGGAGATCAGAGTATTCGTTACAAGCCCATCAGAAAAACTATCTCTTCAGAAACGTAGTCGACATAAAATGACGTTCTTCATACAAACAAAACGGACCCTACTGTCCAACAAGGTCAAATAAAACTGTTCCAACGGTTGAATATGCCACAGTTGAACTAAAAACGAAGTGAAAACTAAAAATTTGGAGATCAGAGTGTTCGTTACAAGTCCATCAGAGAAACCATCTCTTCAAAAACCTAGTCAACATAGAATGACGTTCCTCCAACGACCAAAACAGACCCTACCAATCATAAATAATTTCGTTGCAATAGGAACCAAACTTTAAACTAGTGAACAATCTAGTATCCACATTAACATTGACTAGTAAAATCAACAAGATCTAACTTTTGTAAAATATGAAAAAGTAAGGGAACCAAAAACTTTAAAATAAGGTGATTAAAAACGCAAAATTTTAAAACTTAGAACAACTACAACACTATGTTCTACATATTTAAGGACACACAAGAACTGTGCTTGTTATTTTTTAGCATTAAAGAACATCCACATGTCATCCAAAGTGGAGAAGGAGGGCACCACAAGAACATGTTCTAAAGACCAAATAGCTGCCCTTTTGTACTTACTTCAGAACATAAAAAAAGTCAAAAACAAAAGCAAAGAGGGCCACATATATATTATTATTATAGATGCAAGAATGTAGGTGTAAATTAAGAACATAAATATTGTTATTTGCATTGAAGTAAAAATACTTAATACATATGTGGCATCTTTAAACCCCACCAAAATGGTTCAAGAACATAAATATTGTTCTATAGATGGTCTTAGTAAAAAACTTGGACTTGAGACCACACTTATATGCAAAAGCCAAAGACGTGTTGTAATCTATCTTTAAGAAAACATACACTGCCTTCAAAATCTAGCAACTTCCATTCAGAGTTACAGTTATGGCTTCACTTTTGTCCTTTTCCATCGCTTCTCTTTCTCTACCAAAATCTCAATCTCTGGTACGCACGCATGCTACTTCTATTACTCAATTTTATCTTCAGTTCATACAAACTTAACTATTATCGTTTCTTTCAGGATCCTCATAATCTCTCCGATTCTTCATTCTCCGGTCAGCATTCATTCATTCATTCATTCAAATTGATATGAATATGCCACCAGCAAAGTTAATAGCATATTTAACTTTGTTTTTTCATTTATTTACGTTTTTAATATGTAACCGTTTTTTCAGGTAAAAGCAACAGTAAGAGTGGTAGTTGTTGTTTTCCGACGTCGTTTGAACGTAGAAAGATGGTTCTGTCTTCCTTTGCTGTCATTGCTGGAACCTTTTGTAAAGGAGGAATTGGTCTTGCATCTGAATTTGCTGACAGTAATTTTCTCTATAAATTCAAACTTCTCTCACTTTTTTGTGTTACTTTTGCTGAATTTGCATTTGTAGACAATTTGGATATAAACAGCTTAATTTGCAGCTTACAACATAAGTGTTTATCATGATAAGCGTTTATGCATAAACTATTTCTACAACAAAAGATAAAATAAAGTTAAATTGTTTTCGTATAAGTTATAAGCTGTTTTCCTAAGATAACTTGTGAAAATAAGCTGAACACATCAAATGAATGTGTCATAAACTGTTTTATCTCAAATAATCTTACATATGCTTAGGTGCTTAGTAGAGAAGCTCAAATAAGCCAATTCAAAGAGGCCTTGTTTGGATTGGCTTATTTGAGCTTATGTATTGGCATAAGCACTTTAAAATTGTTTGCTAGAGCTTTTGAAATATCTATAAGCTGCTTTTAGCTTATTTCCTTAAACTCTCTTGGGTTGCCTATAAAAATAACTTATAGCTTATAATAAAACAGTTTGACTTGAGTTCATTTCTTTTAATAGAAAGTGTATACATAAGCGCTAATATGATAAATGTTTTTGCTATAAACACTTAATTAAGTTGTTTATCCAAACAAGACCATGACATTGTTGTATTGTATACCCTTCATTATATTATTAGTCGTTTTAATGTTTTACAAATTCTAATTTGTCAATGCAAAGAGTATAAATAGTCCACTATACTAAACAATGTAGTAAGAATAAAACATCTTAGAGTGAAGTTGGAAAATAATGGTCAATTATATCTTGTATTTCTAAAACATCAACAACCGATTTTTTTTTTTAACAGAGGTGTAAACTATGTCTATGAGGTATTAGCTAAGTAGTAAGAGTTTGAGTTTGTAACCTCATGGGACATAGTTCAAATACCCCAAAGGAAGGTGTAAAAAGACCAATTTCAATTAATAATGTTCTCTCTTCCCCTATTTAAATTAAAAGAACTATATTAAGAAGTTTTGAAGAAGGTCATTGTCTGTTTGTTAAAATTTGTTGAAACGGAAAGGAGGAGAATGGTGATGTTATGCATATTGTGAGCAAGTAATGCAGTTGTGTCTTTACTGATGGTGAAGAGTAGGTTGATTTGTGTGTTTGTTTTATCATAAACTGATAAACATAATGTTATTGAGCCACATAGTATAAAATAAGAAAAAGCAAACTATAAAGACTTTCAATATGATGCATAATTTGTGCACTTACATACAGTGCCTGCGCTTAGAGGGAAGGATTACGGCAAATCAAAAATGAAATACCCAGACTACGTAGAAACCGAATCTGGACTCCAGTATAAGGTGATGCAGCACGTTGTAAAATGTAAATGCTTTAGCGTTAAGAAAGCTTTGTTTTTAACCAGTTGTATTAATAAATTGCAGGACTTGCGACCTGGAAATGGCCCAAAACCAAAGAAAGGAGAGACAGTAGTGGTGAGACACTGAATTATTTTTGCTATTGATTTTATAGTCAATTGGTTAGAAGTCTGATCTTTTGTTTGATAATAATCTATATATTATGATATACTGATTCTAAATCAAATTGAAAGTTATGTCTAAATTTTTCTTTTGTGCTCTAGAATCTACATAGCAGACATTCTAGGTTCTTTGAAATGAGTTTTGATGGGATAGATTTGACAACTTTACTGAAGAAAATTAGAGTAGCCTTTTTTCTCCTAGGGAATTCTTTCTGAACATTTTGTTTTCTCTTCAAATTAGATAATTGAAGTAACTTAAGAGCTTCAAATTCGATTCAGGTAGATTGGGATGGCTACACCATAGGTTATTATGGTCGCATATTTGAAGCCCGAAATAAAACGAAAGGTGGTTCTTTTGAGGTATGAAATGCTTTGCATCATCTATTTAGACATTGTTGGATTAGTTGATTATTACAAACTTATTTTGTTGTTTTTCTTACATGCAGGGTGATGACAAGGACTTTTTCAAATTCAAAGTAGGATCTCACGAGGTGAGAGACCTCATCATGTAATGATTAATATAGTTCCTTCAATTACAATAGGATCTTTTCTATAGGTTGTGATGTCAGTACTATTTCATAAACAATGCTTACAAGTTATGTTGTTGCTTCTATATAGACCAAGTAATGTTGAATGCAGTAGGGTTGAATAAGGATAAGTCCTACTTGGTTATACTAGGATTCAAATTTTCTTGTTAATTTATTTTATCTAGAGGGAAACCCCTTTGTGGTTCAGTTTTATATATACTATTAAGCATGTGCTACTGTTGGTCGACATCCTGCGTTAGTATTGGTTGGCTCCTGTTCTATAACGAAATTATAAGTGATACAGCATGATTTTTTTGAGTGAGGTTGTGAAGAGTCTGAACGCCCTTTGGGATTAGAACTAAACTCTGCTCACAGCTCACACATCGGCTTTACCCTTGCCACAAGGTGTTATCGTGGGTTTGATACAACTTGTTTTTATGATATTTGTTTCAACTGAATTCATCAAAATATTAGTTCACTAAACTTGTTGGATGTTGCCAACATATTAAGCACTCAAATTATGCCCTTATTTTCTGGAATCTGCATCACTTGCTCAGAAAAGTGATCTTTCATGTGCTTTGAATGTTCAGGTAATACCAGCATTTGAAGAGGCTGTTGCAGGCATGTCTCTCGGGGGCATTCGAAGGTGCTGCGTCTTTATTTCTGAAGTATTCAACACATTGTATGCCTGAGCTGTGTTATGTCCAAGTCCTTTCATGCCATTTACTGAATTACAGTTTCTATCAATTCAAACTTTGGATTTGGGTAACATAACAATGTCCTGAATTTATTTTATTAAACTGCCACGTCTATAAATTCTAGCTTTTGATTTGGGGAGACTTCTCAACATCCTGAATTTCCGTAATTAAAATTGTCAATCACCGGGAATATTTCGTTCAAAATATAATTATATAACAACAATAACTATGAAACCCTTTTTCCGATAGGTGGAGTTGGCTATATGGATCTTTTGTTTGAATCTTTTAGTCCTTAAAAAATTGAATATGTTTGAAAAGTAAGGCAAATGTTTGTTTGGGTTCATGTACTGTAAAGAGATTGATGGGGAAAGAAATGCAAATTTCACTATGTTTATCAGTGATGCAGGATAATTGTACCACCAGAACTTGGATATCCTGAGAATGATTATAATAAAGGTGGCCCAAGACCTACAACATTTTCGGTAAGAGTTGAGTCCTGTCACTAGTGTTCAGAAACTATGTGAATCGATTATGAGAGATGCAATGAAAATATATTTTACAGGGCCAACGAGCCTTGGATTTTGTGCTAAGGAACCAAGGGTTGATAGACAAGACTCTCTTGTTTGATATTGAGCTAATGAAGATTATTCCAAATTGATTTGTCAAATTCTTCATTGACCCTGAAATATCACCACCAAAACATTGAGGTTAGTTTCTATTTCATCGCTCGCCAGTATTTTCATTAGCATATGTTGTGCAATCTAAAACCAAATCCATGTCAGAGCAAGGCAACCAATGAACTGATGGGAAAAAACTTTTTATTGCTAGATAAGTCTGCAATTGATTCTTTGTCAGTGCCAATATCATTGATTGATCCTTCATACATTGTGAGTATTTTCTGGTTCTTTTGTCCATAGGTGATGAAAGATCATGAAGTATAATACTGTAGTTTCTTGAACAATTTTAAAGATATGAAGTATAATACTGTATAAGCTGCTAGAGCTATAGTTGACTCTAATTTTTAACACATTCTCATTATATTCAATAACTTGCGTTTTGGTTGTAGACCCACACCAACTACATACAGACGAGGAAGCTAGCTTTTTTTGTAATGTCCTTTGGTGATTTTATTGGCATCTGACATTTGATGCCTTCCTATGTGACGAGTTTGATGTAATATTCCGGTTTTTCATTGTTTGTTTATTTGGTAACGCTAACATTTTGCGTGACATTGGAGGGAATCTCCCTAAACTTTGGAAATTTGGATTCACTATGTGTGCATGGGAAGAAACATCATACAATCAATTAGTAATAGTGTGTAGAAAAGGATCCCACACCGCTGTAACATAACATCTGTCGTGGCTTAAAACATAGGTATTTAATACGGATAGAGCTTTACCATCACAACTTTTACTCCACCGTACCGTAGATCATTTTCCTGTGTCTATTATAATGATTTCGAAAGCCAGAATTGTCATCTTAGTACGAGAATTGAACATACACCAGCTAGAATTCAGTGAAATTGAGAGGATAACCTATTACGAATGGATTGGTTGAAGTTAAAACTATTGTAATGGTCAGAACCAAAAACTGATTTACAAACGGGTTTCCTATTAAAAACTGATTTAGATATTTCATATATAAAAATTATGTAAGTCCTATCAAAGGCAATATTCATCCCACTATCACTTTTTCTTATCTGCATCCACAACCACGTCTTTACAATCTGATAACAATGGTGAATATATAGAAATAGAAAGGTTACAATAGAGTGTAAATACTGGATACTATAAAAGACTAAACAACCTTTATATAATAATATATTATAACATCCTCCTTCAAGCTCATTACGCATTAACAAGATGTATCGAGAGTTTGTCAATCAAGAATGGAAAACGTTTAAAGGAATGCAATGAGGAGGAGACGAACAGTAGAGTAATTGTACCATCTTGAAGATGATGACGAATTAAGTGACAATCGATCTCAATGTGTTTGGTGTGTTCATGAAAGACTAAGTTGTGGGCAAATTGAATTATATTCTTGTTATCACAATACTTGAGAGTTGGTTCAAAAAGAGGGACTTATCAGTAACGGTAACTAACTGATGCAACCAAACTATTTCAGTATCGGTGAAAGCCATAAAATTTTAAATCTAGGGTCAATTTTTTTTTATCTTTCTATTTGATGTCAAACTAGTGGCAAAACAAAGACGACCGAACACTTTAAAATTTTGAATGCGTGGAAAACTATTGTACAAGATTTCGTAAGGGGATTTATAAAGAAGAAAACAGGATCTTAAGACCAACGATTCAAATCATAACCAAAACTAGGATCCCCTATTTTTAAACACTACCAAAGCTGGATTTTAAGACCAAAATCCTGTTATATTTTTCTTTCCAAATACCATACAAAGAGCGTGTCATTTAACTCTCAATTCCTTCAGGTCAGAAGAAGATCGCAAAATTGATGAACATGAAAAGGAACATGCTTATGTAAAGTAGCATGGCTAATGGTATGTTCTATAAATATGTTAGGGAGATGGGGTTGAAACTTCGAAGCCTTAGCAACGCCTAGCAAGTGTTGTGGAGAACCAATACATGAGATGTGTGATGAATTTTGCCTTTGTTACTATAGAAATCAGTAAGGATAAACTCACAATCATTATTACTTCTAATTATTATTATTATTTGGTATAAACTTTTAATTAACTTTCTAAAGATTTAAGTAAATATTCAATTCTCCCTCAAAAAAAAGAAAGTAAATATTCAATTCGGTCCTTTACAGTTTTTTTGCACGTTCTAAGTTAGTTCTAGCAAAATATAATACTCAAATTCGTTCCTATATTTTTCATACCGATGATTAACTTGTTGTCGGTATGGAAATGACATGGAGTAATTTATGTAGGATTACATAAGTTTTTTCGTCCTTATAAATATAACGGATTTTGATTTTAGTCCTTAAAAAATTTAATTGAATGTTTTCATCCTCAAAAAAATTTATTTTGTTTTTGGACCTTAATGACCATTTTATGTTCATGTGAATGTCAAGATTATAATTCTTTTATATTCAAATTGTATCCATGTTATGTCCGTTTATTATGTTCAACATTTATGTATTCATATTATGTTTAAAAAATGTCAAAATTATATCCATTAGGGACCAAAAATAAAACAAAATTTTGTGAGAATGAAAACATCTCATTTTATTTTTTTAAGGACGAAAACCAAAATTTAATATATTTATAGGGACAAAAAACTTATTTAACCCAATATGTATTATTTTTTGTCATAAACTTAATTGAATGCGGAAAAATTGTGAGAGATTAGACACAAACGTTTCACGCGCCGCCAAATTCAATTTCTTTTCTCTTCATAACGTAGAATCCAGACACGGGTAACACTTCGGTGTATTTGAGTACGGTGACTTTGATGACTTTGTCTTTATCTCTCATCTAAAATACACTAAAGTCACCAAAGTCACCAAAATGCAAAGTCACTCAAGTATTTCCTATCCTTATGCATTCAAACTCCTTCAAACTGAAATCCTTAAATACCTACCTACATTCCTTCATTTTTTTTATTTATTTATTTTTATCAAATTCAGCTCTAATCCATCACATTTGTGAAGTTTTGAACTAATAAGCAAGAAGTTTTGTATACATTTGCTCAAAATTTAAGGTTTTAAATGTGTTTTTTCTTTCGCACTAAAATGGTTTAAATTTTAGAATCTAAAAGATTTGAGTTTCATAGTATAGTAAAATACATGTTCATATATTTGCAGAAGTATTATATCACAGTAAAATATAGGTTCATATTCCATAATCTGGATGAGTATTTTACATATAATTCAAATTCTATATATCAAACATATATAAAATGGTAGAAACTAATTGAAACAAACATGATGTGTTGTACATATTTATATTCTATGCGTATTTTAGGTATTTTTACACGTCCATATTATAGAATAGACGTATATAAACATGTAAAAATCAAGTGAAACAAACTTGATTAGTGATGTGTTTTACTCTCCTGGACTTTAGAATCCGAATGAGGAAAAATACGTAAATTACAAGATTGGGGCATAGAATTTGAACATGTAAAACATAATAATTACGGATATGTGTTCTAGAACGCACATATAGTTTGTGTGGTCTATAATGCATAAAAATTTGTATAAATTAGTGTGTTTGGTTCATGTCGAAATGAATTATGACCAAGTTGCAATTTACTAAAAAATGACAAACTAAATATGTTTAGGATCAATGTTGATGTTACACTACGGGATTTGAAGGACCAACTCAATGATTTTCTAAACTAAGGTGATATGAGAAAAGTTGTCGCCATGGATTTAAATTATGGTGTGTATCCGCAATTCTGGCCATAATATTGCTCATGTGGTAGCCACTGCAACTGCGTCGCACCGCAATTGCGGTGTGATCTTCAATCACTTGTACGATCACATCGTAAGCGCATCAGGAACCTCATCATATGATTTCATTAATATTCGTTCCAATCTTCTCAGTAAAAACTAACTTTTGTGATCCCAAATTCAAATATGATTTAGATAAAAAAAAAAAATATCTTTAACACCCTCTTCGTTGTTAATTCAAGAACTTCTCAATTAGTATTTAAAGAGCAACCTCATACTCTACTATATAGTGAAAATTAAAAATTATTTCACACCCCAGTTAACACACACAATGCGTGTCGCAACAACCACATTGACCACAATCGCAACGGCCGCAACCGCATCCACGACTGTATTTAAAACCATGGTTGTCAAATATTCTTTTTGTTGTGTCACCTAATTAGTAGCAAGGAATATTAGTTATAGAGAAATGCTAACATGTGGCCTTTTAGGGCATCAATTTGAAATTGTGTCAATTTATTTCTCAAACTTTTGTTAATCACTTTTTTTCCAATAAAAAAACACTTATTATATATGAAAACCCTAAAGATACATGTTAGCACACCTTTAATTTTATTCGATCCACATTTTATCGCATAAGAGATTTGCATCGCTCTCTATTTTTTATGGAAATTGCATCTTTCTTTATTCACTTTATTCTTCACGAGATCATATTGAAATTAAACTTATAGATCAATTAATGGATAAGTAAATTTTGATAAATGTATTTATTAGGAATTTATGTTAAAATTTTCATCACATTTGTTTTCCATAATTAGGAGACTTTTATAGCCTTTGCCCTTTGTTTCTTTGTCAGCCGCCAGAAACCCTAAGCAGCTTTTGCTTCTTTTTCTCATATTTTCCTTCCCAATAATCTCATCAATCGCAAACATGAATTCAAGTTTATCAATATTATTGCGTCGACCACGCAACATCCTCAAAATCTTCTCAAAGATGACAACAACACAAATCCACACTCTCCAAGTTGTTCCCATCAACAAGATGAAAATCACTAACAATAACATCACATTTTTCAGAAAACAAAATATGTATTCAACCCTAAACCTAAATACCTCCCACGAGGATTTAATCCATCTATCCCTTTTCCTACTCTTACCTGGTTCAACCTGGGAATCATTATCCTACGATTCAATGTCTTCCGTTATAGATCGCGTCACTCGTTTCAAATCATTTGAGTCTGTTATCTCAGACTTGCAATCTATTGGTTTACTCAATGATTCAAACACAAACTCTGACTACTTTTTACGTTTGTTAATGATCTTGTCCTATGCAGATAAACATGGGATGCTCATTGATGCTTATCACCACATGGTAAAATCTCATGGGTTCGTAATTGTTGTGAATTAGGGAGACTCCATGATGCTACCAAGTTTTTCTTTAACATGATTCAAACTGATTGTTCGTATAGTGTTGTCCCTGTCACACATACTGTTTTATGGAAGGCATTTTTGGATTCCAACAAGGTGGATGATGCCTTCCATTTGTTCAATGCCATGCTTTCCGAAGGTTTTAAGCCAGATAAACATAGTTTTGCAAAGCTCGTAACTGCACTTTGTGCTGATGGCAGAATGGATGAAGCAGTTGGTGCGTATCGTGATATTGTTATGAAGCATCCTCATAGTGATGTTCAACTTGATAATCAAATCCCTATAATGATAATGACTAAGCTTATAAATGCTGGTATGAATGACAAAGGCTGCCACTGTTTTTACCTTAGCCAATGGAACTCTAAAAGTTGGAGAACTCTAGAGGTCAAAGATACTTATATTTATTTATATGTTAACCTCAGAGTTTACCTATAATTTTCTAAATGTTCCCTATTAAACACCCCTAGTTTCTTACTTTTTTTTAATTCTTGAGAAGAAAGTTTTCTTGCTTATATTAGGATAAAGTGGCTAAAAGAATGTTCTCTTAAATGCCCCATTAATAAATAGACCATGGGCGAATTTTTTGAGGGAATTTGAATGCTCGTAAATAAATTTCATTGTTTGGATGAATTAATTTAAAGAATTTTCAAAATGATGAAAATTTAGGAAGCATTTTGTTCAAGTTAAATTTGAGAATTTCAAATAACAACTAATAGCTATGAATTCCAAATTTCTTTTTTCTTAAATTTTTTCCAAATTTTGCAATCAGGTCTCCATGTTTTTCCAATTGACCCCTAAAATTAAAAAAAAAACATAAATTGGCCCCTAATTTTTTTAAAACTGCAAATTGGCGCTCAAGATTTTAGAAAATTACAATTTGAACCCTCAAATTTTTTGAAATTTATAAATTGGCCTCTATTTTTCAATTTGGCCCAAGCAAATAAGATTTTATTAAGATATCCCAAAAATGATATAAATGAATTTTTTTTATTACATTATCCAAAAAAAATGTTTAGAAGTGAAATCAATTTAATTGAATAATTTGAATTGATTAAAATTCTAAATTCTTAAAAAAAGGAACGGGTGGAACAAAGAGAGGTTTGAAAGAGGGTGCCTTTGAGATGCTTATTTTCATAATACCAAATCATTATAAAATGGAGGACCTCAAAAATGGTATTGAAAGAGGAGTTTGGATGGTTTTAGAAAATCTAGATAAATTCTTTGAATCCAATTTATATTGTTATAATACTCTCAAAATTTAAAATATATTAATTATAAAAATTAATTTTTCTCTACGAAAGCACCATAAAAAAATGTAAGATTTTTCTATGTTTTTCACTCAACCTCTTCCTCCAAAGTCATCCCATCCAAACAGACTATTAAACAATTTATTCGAAGTAATAAATAAAGTTATATTACTGTACTTGCAAAAGATATTGTGAATGGAAAAAAAAAAATCAAATGCTTAATTACAATAGGAGTACATAAAGGGAAAAACAATGTGGGGGCAAATTTAATTTCGTTTTGTGAATGGTTGATGATTTTGGTTGGAAAAGATACCATGAATTATAATAAAATAAAAAATCAAATGCTTTATTACTATAGGAGTACATAAAGAAAAAAGGTGGGAGGGAAATTTTTTATTTTGTTTTGTTAATGGTAGATAATGTGAGCAATAACTTTTGGTTGTTATATTTTTGTATTTTAGATCTTTGATACTCTCTAGCTATATATATCGCCAATGAGTTAATGGAAATTGATTACGATAAAGGAATTGGAATATAGTGTTTCATCCTCAAATTATGTGGTCTTGCAAAGATGCTTCATTTGTGGAGGTGTATAGATATCACAGGAATATCCTGGTGTAGCTCCCACAAGAGTTTTAGATTTCATAAACATGTTGAGTTCTATTCTTTAGAATAAATATTCGCCGTGGGTATTAATTTATGGTACAATAATATAAAGTATAAAGTGCAGGCGTTTTTTTCTTTTGAGTCATAAAAGTGCATGCCCTTTTCTTTTGAGTCATAAAACTCATACTTTGGAATTATACATATAGCAACGGTACCTTCTGGTCTAACTAGGGCTGGGAAGACTACAACCAAAACTACTTTCAGCGGGAAATAATTATTAGAATATGTAGATACACCAAGTTTATTAGTATTAAGTCGATGATGATGATGATTAATAGAATCAAAAGAAGAAAAGAAAAAAGTTACAATTATGTAGCTTAAACACTCCAATAAGTCGGCCATACTTTTCTCTCTATGAGTGGGAGGTGCAGCCCGTCTTGTGTTTGAGTCGGTAGGGTTTTGTGCTGGTGGTTTTTCCTGGGGCTGCTTGCGGGGTTCGGTGGGGTCGTATCTCCCCTTCCTTCCCGGTGTGAATTTCGTGTTTTTCTTGTTGATCTATGTGCTTGCAGGTGTTTGCTGCTGCGGTGGGCTCTCGGCTTTCCGGTGGGGTTTGAGGTGTTCCTCTTTGCAGTGGTTTGTTGGAGTGTCGCTTGTGTGTGTGTGTGTGTGTGTGTGTGTATATATATATATATATATATATATATATATATATATATATATATATATATATATATATTTTGCCATTAAAAAAAATGTTATATCTTGTAATTTCTTTTTATTGAGGGATAGATTTTGGTCAATTTTCGTTCCAAAGTCACTCATTTTCATCGGTTTTTTTTATTTTATATTTTAGTCTAAATAAATGATTTTCAAATAAACCTAGATTATTTTCTTTGTGATTTCCCTGTCTGAGTGTGGCGCTGTGTTGCATATTGTCTTCGTGATTTCTTATATGTATTGTTACTATGTTCGTTTTGTTCCTATTGAAAAATTGACTATTCAATTAATGAAAGACGTTAGAGGCCTAACCGATAAAGCTTACTGACGGGGTAAATCTGGCAAGTGCATTAAACCATTTTCAAGTAATAAAGTGATAAGTAAGATCATCGCCACATGGATTGTCGTTTCAACTTGACAACTAGCGTTACTTGTTAAAACAGAAAATAAAAACAATAAAATAAATAAAAGCGAGTAAACTGGGGGGAGTTTGCAACTTTGATTTGATTGCGCAAAGCAGTAGTGATTTAGTAATCTGGTTTGATTGCAAAAATTTAGTGGTGGTTATTATTCTTCAAATCTCCTCTATTTCATTGTTGGATTAAAGACAAGTCAACATTCAGTCATGAGCCGAGCATTCTAATTAAGTGATGAGTTCATGGGGCATTATGTCCCTCTAGTTGTTAAGTTTCACATGTTGATCACTTTAAGGTTATACACGATCTAAGGGGTGTAGGGTTGTCAATCCTACAGTGGTCAATATGCCTATTTACGGGGTATTTAAGTGTGACCTTACTCTCTCAGAGGTAATTGAAACATAAAAGAATTGAGATTCTTAAATTGTCATCTAAAGGCTCCAATTTCGTCTATGAATCTTTGAAGTTTTACATATGGGTAGCCTTATCTCGTCTGAAGGGGAGAAAAACACAAGAAGGGGGGGTTGAATTGTGTTTTCAAATAATCGTTTTCTCTTTCCTAAACTCAGAACCAGAATGATCAGAAGCTAGTTAGACAGATTCTGAAGATACTGTTCAGGAGCGTATGCAGCGGAATGAAAAACAGAGAGAAAAGAGAAGAAGCAGGACACAAAAGATTTATACAGGTTCCTTCCACAATCCGGAAGTAGTCCTGTCCCCCTTGCA
>Ga0209282_1001283_pt1 | contig 13628 bp, 5 predicted proteins | sample Mtrugardesep15_FD_187529 | JGI IMG/M metagenome (GOLD analysis project Ga0209282, IMG submission 187529) | Root nodule microbial communities of legume samples collected from California, USA - M. trunc garden sep15 (SPAdes) (version 2) | ecosystem: Host-associated > Plants > Roots > Nodule...
CCAGAGGAAGGGGTACACTTTAAAATATAAAAATACAACGTGCTACCTTGATTTCCGTTGCCAATAAAAAAACAAGGTTTAATTTAAAGTTGTATTCTCTCTTCTTTTTATAGACTACATATTTCCAGCAAAAGTTGATTTTTTAAGTTCATTCAATAAATGATGTATGTGTTTTATATATAGACTATATACATCATTTATTGAATGAATCTAAAAAGTAAACTTTTGCTTATAATAGTGACAAATGAATCTAAAAAGTAAACTTTTGTTTATAATAGTGACCGGAGGGAGTACATCATTTATTGAATGAATATAAAAAATGAACTTTTGTTTATAACAGTGACCGGAGGGAGTATAAAATACACGTCTTTGCATAGCTAGATTAGGTTAATAGAAGATTTATTAAGCATTTTTCTCTTCAGAAGTATATTTTTTATAAATACCAAATGTTAGTATCATTGCTATTATATAAAGGAAACTCATTGAGTTGGTTTGATGGTGTTGACCGGTGACTTTAAAATGTAAATTTTGGTCTTAAATTTGATTCTTGTTGGTGTCAATTTAAGTGGTATAATTTAGCTTTTTAAAAAAGTATTATATAAAGGGTGGAGATTGAATTTTTTACTTTATAACTTCAGCTTTTAACTCCTCCACCCAACCTTCAAATCAACCTCTCTTTAGTAGCTAATTTAGGGTAGCATAGTGACTTAATAGACAGACAATCTCTAGCCAACTCGGGTACCATATTGATTTAACATGGATGATTGTGGATTATTCTTCTCTCCATGTTAGTCTAAAAGAAATCCAATTAGTATATGTCTATATGGTTAAAGACTCCTTTATAATAATCAATTGGAAGAAAGAAACGAAAAAGCCTTTAAACTTGTCAAGCTTAATGATAAAGCAGTTTGGGAATGCTTACTGGATACTACTGCCTAACAAGTCCTTGAGCACATGACTTTGTAGATATGAATTGAGTATATCCTCCCAGTACAGTGCATTACGCATATGATATGTGCATACTTTCATGACAATAATACTTACGTGTCCCCGTGCGTCTGTGCATGTGCATATAATTGTTGAGGGTGGGTAATTAAGGCATGAAATGTCAAGAGATAATAATAATAATAATAAAGACGTTTTTAAAAGATAAAGAGAGGGCAGCTAGAAGGGATTAAGATTGGGAGGCTATAAAACAAAGAGAAAGCACATTAAGAGAAGGAGGAAAAAGCAAGATGAATAGAGAACATCTTGTCCCACATCTTCAAACACTTTGAAGTCATAATCATTACAGCCATATCTCTTCATGTATGTTACTACTAGATTTCTCATTTTTGTGTCTTTTCCCCTTAATTTTGTTAATCTTTATATTAATTTATTGGTTAAAACCATGAGTGGAATCCAATTATTAGCTAACACGCCAATTATTCTTTCTTCTTCTCTCTATTACATATATTTCTAACTGTTATTATAACAGAATCCTAAGTTTTAAAAAGAAAAAGACAGTATTCCTAATGTACCTTTGCTGCCTAAAGATGGAAAAAGAAAACTGCAGTTTAGAATCTTGCTATCATATGCTTTATGTGTGTGGTCTTAATTAACCCTTTGATTTCTGGGATCTTGATAAATAAAGTATGATCAAGAGTTGGTTTATATTTGAATTTAGATTCTCTCGAACAATTTATTTTTAACTAGCGTTTATAATTAGCTGCTTGAACGCAGTCACTTGTCAAATGCATTAAGTGATTAGGTTACTGAAAAATGTGCATACCAAGACTTAATCAAGCATGGGCCATGTTTGTGTGAAGTTATGGAGGAGAAGAAATTTCAAAATCATGTGTTGTGCATGTGTTAGCTAGGAATAGGGTGGTCCTTGATAAGTGGTACTTAAATTAGCTACCAAAAACTCCAAAACAGCAGTTCATCGCTGAAACAAACCAAACCCTAGCTAGGGGTTGTAATTTTCTCAAGATCAAGTTACTACTTTGGATGTCCATATGTCCTCAAGGAAAAGCTCTAGGCTGCTACATGCATTTAAATAAATTAAATAAAAAACTATGAGGAAATCCAAATTGCACTTTAACTATGAAAGGTTTTGAAAATCATTTAATTTTGAAAAGAATTTAATTTTTATAAATAGCCAATTTAAAACCTTTTGCATTATATCGGAATCAATCAAATGAATAACTTTGAAATAGTTATAAATGAAATCAAGCATTTTTAATAATCTAATTGTTAACTTAAATCATTTTGAAAATGACATAATGTTTAAATATTCAGTTTTTTTTTTCTTTCTTCCAAATGATATCCATTAAATTGAATTTACTTTGTTTTAGGGATAATGTTGAGTTTACTTCTTGTTGCATATTTCCACTAATTTATTCCACCGAACACTTACCTTTGTCCCATCTAAATGATATGATCTTCAATCAGCTTTATATATATTAAGGATTTAAGGAATAAAATGGTGTCTGATTAATTTGTATAAGAGGCTAATTTCACTTCATATTCTCTATCTAAGTTTTAAATAGTTAAAAATGATATCATATCAGACAGAAGTCTCCAATTCTATTGATCAGCATATGTCCTTTCACTCCTTTGAGACTGTATAGACATAATGTTAACATCATACATACATACAGTTTCATGATATTCGATGGCTAAAATAAAAATTTAAATCTATAAAAATATCAATCAAGGTTATTATGGATTGTTTATTGGATTGTTATACATACTGATACTGTGGATGCACACAGATAATTACAGTACTCTTACTTTACAGCAAATGATAATTCAAGAATTCAACGTATTGCCACACAAAAGAGGGCAAAGCCCAAAACTGCATAAAATTACAGTGAGACTTTTTTACCTCCCATAAAATTAAATATTGATCTTAATTAACGTGTTTTGCTAAAGTGATTTATATTGTGGTGGCGAAGAGAGTATTTATGAATGAGAGTGAGTCAATATACAAATATGATAAAAAAAAATATAATCAATTAAAATTCATTTATTCTAAAGCGTGATTAACTTTTTTTATAAAAACATTTTTCCTCATTCTTGTTGAATTATAGATTTGGACATCCTAACCATACCCATGTTTATCTCATCTATAATAGGACAAGGACATTAATGCTTTATTATAGAACTAGTTCACTTGAACGAAAGGGATGCTTAAAAGCAAGAGCCCAATCTTTGTAAGGCAATCAAGCATTTGCAAGACATAGGGCTCCAAATCAAAACGTATTAGATTTCATTTAGTGATTCATTTGAACAAGAATATACTCCTTATGGGAAATACTAACAAGTACTTTAAACACTTGATAAAAAATTTGAACTAAAAATTTTGTTTTAAGATTTGTGTATTCAACACTTTAAAACATAAAAAAGTGGGTTGAAATACTCTCCATTTATATTTAAAAGTTATCAATTGTTTACATTTCTTGAATCCTTAACAACAAGGACAGACCCAAGAATTTTAAGTAGTGCGGCAACACATTTGATTTTGTAAAAATAAAATATGTATGTGTGTGTTTAATACTCCAAATTTTATTTATATAAATATGTATGTTCTATATGGTTTTTCATATTTTAAATATATTGAATGATATTCTCATTTTTAATGTCAATAAGAATCAATGAATTGAGAAGGAAATCAAAGCTAATGATTCTTTGTGTGATAATGCATTCTAGTACCTTCCATCACAAAATGAGAAATTTAGGGTTTCTCATTTTTGTTCTTTATTGAATTTGGGTTCTCGTCTGCAATTTGTTGATTTGGTAAAAGTAAAAACTCACACATGAGTAAAAATCTCGAATTCGAACTCGGATCATGACATCTAGTCTAACAATAATTAAATAGATAAATTTCTCATATAATTTATAGTGTAGACCTTAATAACTTAATTAAACTTCACTATCATTCATTCTTTTTGTTCCATAATATAGACAAGTATTATTTTTCTTTATTTTTTTTTAAAGTAGTGAGGACTAAAGCCCACATATCTTTGTATGTGGGACTATCCTAACTTAAAAAGTATCCTAAAGACATTTGTTAACAATACCCATATTTATATCGGTGAAATTAATTGAATTTAATGGTCTGTAAACTCAAATTCATCGATTCTAATAGCTAAGATAGAAAAGAAACAGTAGTGGTAGACATTTGCTCCTCTCTTAAGCAGTTTCACTATACTATGTATTTTCTTAGGTAAATTATTATATAATTAGATTTTTGTAAACCCACCTTCTCCCCAAAAATAAAAAGTAGACGTAGAATCTAATTAAAGGACGTTGTTTTCATGATATAGCTTAGAATAAGGTTTTAATTATAGTTATCATTGGAAATGGGTCTTTTCTATGATTAATATGCAGGATTTAGCAAAATACTTCCTACATTCATTTCATAATACTATCTTATGATTTAAATTTTGCTGGTTGATGTCTTTATAACCACGCAAGCCATTAAGATGAAGCCTACGGGTCCCAATCTTATTGAGCAAAACAAATGAACTTCATGAGTTAATTTTTAACTGAAAGTCGCCAAATTTGAAATTTTCAATAATGCTTTTATTAGGAGCTATTTGGCCCATAAATCAGACTTTTAACAATGAGTGGACCAACATAGCCTAATCTTTTACATAAATTGTTCTTATTCACATTTTTTTAGAAGCTAAAATTGAATTATATTTTCAAAGAACCAAGACTTTTCGGTATAAGGTGTGTCAGTAAAAGAATGTTAAATCAAAAGCTTACAAAGTTACGGTAATGGAACATGCAAGAAATTAAATAAAAATTACATACTTAGGGATAGCTTCCAAACATAAAATTGGGTTAAGTCATAAAAAATGGTAATCAAACAAGAAAGTAGCGTATTTCATTTTTAACTACCAGAAAGTTTGAAACTTGATTTTGTCTAGCAATTAATGTAAGGAGTGCTCCCTGACTCTGTGCTTGAAGATGTGTCTAAAAATTTCACTATTTCTTTCGTTTCAAATCACCAAATACAAGATAACCAATTTTCTTTTTTAAATTTCATTTCATCAATATTCTAATCCATGTGATGTGTTCTAGTTATGCAACATTGATGTTTTTTCGGCTCTCCTTTTGTTTAACAATCAACTTTTTTAAATAAAAAAGTAAGGAAAAATTAAGTATTAAAGAGGTACTTTGACGACTCCAAACTTAATGAAGATTGTCTCTTTTGATAAGGAGTTGACTTACTCGCAAGGTCGTGTGTTAAACTCCTGTTGTAGATGTGAGGATCCCTTTAATGGATAATGTAATATATAAGTACCTCTATAAACGTTTGTTGAGTCTTGAGGTATGTCCCGACTATGACGAACCTCTGAAACCTAACTCATATAAACTTTCTTTTATCAAAAAGAAAAAGAAAGTATCAATGGTCCTTCATTTCAAATAGTTAATAGTTTTTTTTTCATTAAAAGAGGAAAAAGCAAATGGTCAATTGGTTAGAAAATAAGGGAAATCAAGGTTGAGATTGAGAAACTTAATTGAGGGCTCCCACTAGTAATTAGGTTTAAAAAGTGAGTTTAGCTTTGATGTTTTCCTCCAAAGATAGTCTAGCTTTGAATTTTAAACCTTTTCCTAATCACCACTACATTATAAATGGTCCCATCTCTGCATCTAATTTTCATTTGATTTCCATAAACTCTACCATTTCTCACATTAATTTTCAAATTAAACTAATAATTTACCCGATAAACACAAATAAGATTTTTTTTCTTTCTCCTACACATAAACTTGGTTTTTAATCGAAACGGTGTGTCTATTTTGAAATTTCGATATTGGTTTGGCATTTTAAAGACTAATTTTGATACACTATCATGTAATTGTTTTTACATTGACAGTGTCAATCAACCACAACTCATCCTTTGTATCACTTTAAAGATATATATTAGTAAAGTCAAACAATTATAATGATCCAACAACTAATTGACAGTGTAAAAAATATTTACATTGTTGGTGAATATAAATTAAATTATTTTTGTAGGTATATTGATTTGGTATTAGTAAAAAGAGAATTTAAAAATGATAAGTCACATATAAGAATAAGAATACAACTTTGTATAATACTATTAAAAAAAGATATGCAAGTCGTATACACCAAATATGACTTATCTGGTTGATAAGAAAATTGATGTCCAAGTTACATGTGACACATACGATTAGCATGTTTCATAAAAAAATAAAACAGAAAAATTTATGAAATCATATTTTTCGTGTATGAAAAACTTTTCTTTCTGAATGTTAGTTATGCGTCTCATATACAATAACTTGTAATCTTTGTTTTAAATTTTGTGTAGAAGCCTTATTTCTCATGTAAGGGGAGAAATACCGTATCATTTTATTTTCTAGCATCATTAACCATAATTTGTATAATATTTTTTTGTAAGTTTTGGATGCTTTTTGTATTCAAATATTATCATGAACATGTTAAAAAGTGTGATCACATTTCTTTTTAATCTCCTTTAAGCTGGCATATATGTACTGAATTAATATGATAATGGCAGCCTATTTAGGTTAATTATGTATTAGGCATTTGGTTTGTGTGTGGGGGAGGTATCTGCTCAATTATAACGACTCCAGTAGGGCCAAATGAAACACTGAAAAACTTATGTGTCTAGACTTGACTAAAGCAAAAGCAAATTTGGAGATCCAAAACAAGCACAATATTGATCACTATGCTAGCTATAGATTCCTTACATGAAAATGTGGATATTATTTTTGGGAAAGTACATATGAATGTGAGTGAATAACGTATGGAAACAATTTTTGCTTTTTTCATGCCACAATTTTAGAAAACAAGGATAGCCATTGCATGCAATAGGTCGGTGAGTGGCGGTGCAACCCCTAACCCAAAAGCCAAATTCATCCTTGTTGGAGCCACATAACTATGTGCTTTTGGATTACCTAACTAGGTACTCATTTTTTTGTTGTTGCAATATAAGGTAATAATATTCATTGAGAAAAAACACAATACTTTTATGTCACCATGATACAAATATGGTACATAGAAGGCTTGTGAACAAACTAAAATAAGCAAAATTGTAATAAATTAATAATCATGTATCTTGTAGAATAAATAATTTGATTAATACATAATCTATTGGTTGGAAGGAGCCTATATTATGTAGTTCTATATTAATAACTTAATAATTTAAAAATACAAAGTTTATTTGGAAGCATACCTACATAATGAACTCAAGCATCTGCAGCCGTAACAGGTCCCACCCCCTTACTTTGGGACTGGTCTACCACCTCATGTTTGTGGTTTGGTGGGCCCATTTCATTCCCTGCTTCAATACAAAATTTGAAGTGGAGCTGGCAAAAGTAACATTTTTGGCCTCAGAAAATTCTAGACCTTGGAAAAAAAACTCAGTTCAAACAAACTACTTTCTTTCCAGTACACTAATCCACATAAATCAGTGATTACATTAGGAAATGTCACACATTTTGTCAGACACTTTGGATAGATGATATGTTCAATTTCACATTCTTTGATCCATATTTTAGATAGAAGACATGTTCGGTGTCTAATAATGTTACATGTGATTATATTTAATTAATTAATTTTTTTTTTATCAACGTAAACATGTCGGTATCATATACGATATTGTATCGTAATTGTTTCATGGATTGTGTTATAGTGAAGCTAGTGAACTATTTAAATTTTATGGTTCATTAATTTCAAAAAAGCACTTCATTAATAATAATGGTTGTAGAAAAAATCTACATTCTTTAATTTGTTTTGACTCAAGAACATTACTTTTTCCCTCTAAGTCTAAATAAAACAACTTGCTCTCTCTCTACTTTTGATCTACTCTTTCTTTCTCTCACAAACAAACACACCAAAATACAGTTTTGACATCTTGTCTAAAAACTCTATAATCCTTTTTCTTTTTTCTTTTGTACATAGCAAAAAAAACAGAGCATCATCAACCAACCATGGCTGCCAACAAGTTTGCAACCATGTTACACAGAAACACCAACAAAATCACCCTTGTTCTAGTTTATGCAATCCTTGAATGGATTCTGATAATCCTTCTTCTTCTAAATTCTCTTTTTTCATATTTGATCATAAAGTTTGCTGATTATTTTGGCCTGAAAAGACCCTGCATGTGGTGTGCAAGAATTGATCATATCATAGAGTCTGAAAAAAACATGAATCCTTGTAGAGATCTTGTGTGTGAAGCTCATGCTGTTGAGATTTCCAAATTGGTTTTCTGTTCCAATCATCACAAACTAGCTGAATCAGATTACATGTGTGAGGATTGTTCATCTTCATTTTCATTCAAACCAAATTATGTTAAAGTTTCTCAAAGTTTAGATGTTTTTCCATGGATGAAGGAAATAGATATGATTAATGGTGCTGATGGAAAGGGAATTGAGAAAGTTGAAGAGGGTTTGAGATGTTCTTGCTGTGGTGTTAACTTTGATAACAGATTCTACCCTCCTTGCATTGTTATTGATCATTCTATGAACATTTTGGATTATGAACATAACTCACAGAAGCAGAACATGATCAAAGAAGGTGTGTTTGTCTCAGAAGGTGATCATCACTCAGATCAAAGCAGATCATATTTTGCACTTGATCATCATGAAAATCAACATAACATTGATGAAAACAGTGGAATTCATATGTTGTTTGAGGTTGAACATGATTCAGGTACAAAAAAAGAGGAGGCAGAAGAGAATTGTGCTTGTTCTGTTTGTGATGGTGTCAAGGAAACTATGGTTGATGATCTTTACAAGCTTGAATTTGGTGTAATTAAAGGGAATGAAACCTTGGAAGAGGAAACTTTGAGATTGAATGTTCCAAAGCCTCAGGATGATGATCAAGCTTGTGACAAGACTACTGTTGAAGTTGAGAAAACTGATGAAACTCCAGCCAAACACCTTGAATTTTTCATTCATGGTGATGATTGCAGTTTGATTCCTGTTGAATTGGTTGAATCCACTGCCACAGAAAATGGAAATCAAGGTAGATGTGATAAGGTGGTGGATGAAGGGTTTAAGGAGAGTGAAGATTTTATTCTGGATTTTGGCATGAGTACTGATGCAGAAGCTGAACCGTTAATTGAGAATTGGCACATTTCTGGTGATATTGTGGCAGAATTTTCATGTCAAGAGAATAAAAATGTGTCCAAGGTTAATGAGGTTGAATCAGATCAATTGAATTTTCAAGATGTGAGGTTTTCTCAAATGGATGAAGAATTCCATAAGGATGATAATGTTGAAGTAAACATGGAAAGAATGATGAATGGATATTTTGATGGAGAACTAGGTTCATATGTTTCTCTAGGTTGTTATAATTTTGCTTCTTAACAATTCCACTCATTTTTTATATTATTGTTCTTGTGATTTTTTATATGCAATCATTGATCTAATATACTTTATTTATTGTTGCAGCTTCTGATGATGCATCACAAACTCAAGGTGAGGAGGAATCTGAAGCAGAAGTATCAATTGGAACTGAAATTCCTGATCAAGAACAAATGGATGAGTATCAAGGCCAGGATATTCTTTCGGATACAAATCAAAGAATGCAAGAAGATTCATCTACTAGCTCAGTCAGGTTTAATGCCCAACATGATAGTGGTAAGCCTCAACTTATTGTCCTCCTTTTACCGCATAGAACCATGATTCTAAATTGAGGTTGCAGTCACAGACCTTAATAATGTGGGCAAATGTAGCCAATGCGACCACATTTGCAGTTGTGATGCCTCTAAAACATTTTTATTGGGGCCGTAATTTAGAACCATGCTTAGAACTTTCTAATGATATAAGCTGAATTTATTTTTTCATATTTTTAAAATAAAATTTTGCAATGTGTAATTAGGTCATGACAGAGATGAAGAAGAGTTTGTAGAATTTAAAACCATGTCACTTGAATTAAGAATGCCAACAGCAAGTAACCATATGCCATCATCTTTGGAGCTTAGTGAGAATGAAGAGGAAAAAATTCCCGACACACCGATTTCTCCGGAGAGTCTTCATCAACTACATAAGAAACTACTTTTTCTTGAGAGGAAAGGGTCGGGAACAGAAGATTCATTGGATGGAAGTGTAATAGGCGACATAGAATGTGGTGACGTGACCTTCGAGGAGTTAAAATCCGCATTAAAATCTGAAAGGAAAGCCTTGAAAACACTATATTCAGAGCTAGAAGAAGAAAGAAATGCATCTGCTGTAGCAGCCAATCAAACAATGGCAATGATTAATAGGCTTCAAGAAGAGAAAGCAGCAATGCAGATGGAAGCTTTGCAGTATCAGAGAATGATGGATGAACAATCCGAGTACGATCAGGAGGCTATGCAGATTTTGAATGATCTTATATTGAAGAGGGAGAAAGAGAAGCATGAGCTAGAAAAAGAGCTTGAAGTATATAGAAAAAAGGTTCATGAGTATGAGGTAAGAGAAAAGATTTTGTCAAGAAGAGATAGTAGCATACGAAGCAGAAATTCATCTCCTTCTTGTAGCAATGCTGAGGATAGTGATGGGTTGTCTATTGATTTCAATCAAGAATCAAAAGAAGAAAATGGTTTTCATAGCAATCAGAACACTCCTGTAGATGCTGTGTTATATTTGGAGGAATCATTGTCAAATTTTGAGGAAGAGAGGTTATCAATACTAGAACAGCTGAAAGTATTGGAAGAAAAGCTAATTATATTGAATTATGAAGATGAAGAACACTGTTTTGATGATACTGTATCGATAGAACATCTTCGTGAAGAGAACGGGAATGGATATCATGATCACGATCATGACGATCATGATGATTTCCAAGGTCATGTAAATGGATTTGCAAATGGTAATGGAAAGCATCATCAAGGAAGGAAAATCTTGGCTACAAAAGCAAAGAGGCTTCTACCACTTTTTGATGCAATCAGTACCGAAGAAGATGTAGAGTTGAGTGGAGATGAAAATGAATTAGACTTTTCTCAGTTGCAAAATGTTTCAGCTGAAAAGAACAATTTGGATAAGAAAAAGGTTGGTTTAGAAGAGGAGGTGGATCATGTTTATGAGAGACTACAAGTTTTGGAGGCAGATAGAGAGTTTCTAAAGCATTGTATCAGCTCATTGAGAAAAGGGGATAAAGGGTTAGATCTTCTTCAAGAAATTTTAGAACATCTACGTGATTTGAGAAATGTGGAACTCAGAGTCAGGAACATAGGAGATCTTGCAGTGTAAAAAAGTCTACATGTTCAACTCTACCAAAGATATGACAGGTAAAAAAATGCTAACTTTTTTTTATGTACTAGAAATTATATTGAGCATGTTTTAGTTGACTTATTTGATTTTATCTATCGATGTAAACACTTGTGAGACTGCTTATAGAAACAATTTATGATGTGTTCATAAACTGTTTCGAGCCTATCCATTTTTCGAAGAAAAAAAACTTATCTATGAGGGTTTATATAACAAGTGTTTATGCCATAAGCGCTTAGTTAGGTTATTTATCCTAACAGGCTTTTATCTTATTTCTCAATTGAGATATGAATTCATTGAGGTGTTCCAAAATGCAGATTGTAGTTGATCCACATGCTGCAAACCAAGCACACATGAGAAGTTTGCACCAATGCAGTGTTTTACATATATACACAAGACAAGAATGCATGCATCATTCCAATTTTAACAAAAAAAGACAATGGGATCTCCCTAATGGAGAAGGGAGAATCCATGTAGCATGATCTGTTTGATACAATGTGGTGGACAACAAAAATTAAGTCTGCCTTTTGATATTTTTTGTTTCATTTTATTTGTCCAAGTGGGCCCAAATTTTTGTGGGTTGTGTTCATCATGATTACCTTTATGAAAAAGGAGGATGATGTATGTGTGTGTAGGGTAGTGAGTTGAAGCCATGCTGTCACTTGTATTTTATGAGGAAATTAAGACCTGGCTTGCAAAGCTGGATAGAACCATAAAAAATGATTCCAGTGCCAGGTGCATAGAATTTTGTTTATTAGAGACAGAATTAGGGCCACTAGTTTTGTCATTTTTTTTTTTTACATTATTTTTTTGAGGTAAGAGTGAAAATTGAGGTAAGTAGCCTCTTTCTCATCTTTTGTATTATTGCATCCTATGAGGTTTTTTTCTTTCTAAAGACAAAAAGCTGAGTCACTTGTATACTACATGTATGTATTCATTTGTAATTATTATAAAAAAAAAGTGAGTGTTTGTTTATATACTGCTTGGAATTTACTCTTACTAGGTTTTTTTTAAGGCTTGTGATGTGACTTAGATGGATGTTTAACAAGAATTAAAAATAGCATGAGATTGAGAATTGAGAACCAAATGCAGCTTTCACAATTGATTGTGTTTTAAGCTAGATACAACTTTGTGTTTGATTGAAAACAATGCAAGTAAACTAAAATTATTAATATAGTGAGGTGAAGACAATAGAAGGACGGCACAAAGATATTACTAAAGGGACATAAAGCCTATTAATAAAGCCTGGTATACAAACACATTTTGAAGAGACATTTTCCTTTCTTTTGGTGATCCAAGAGGTAATAATATTCCTGACTTAGGTATAATTAAAATACTTAATATACTTTTATATAATTAAGCTTAATCAGACTTTAATTTTAATGAAGCCCACAGAAACAGAATCCAGTTGAAAATGTGATGCATGTTGTCATCATCATCATTACATGTAATATGACACTAATCTGTGTAATCAAGATTAAACGTGTCGAGAGGAACAAATAGGTCACCATCTATCTACTATCAACTAAAATTTCTAAGAGACAAACAAAAGAATTTTCTTCTTCTTGTGTTCATACATCCTTGTCAATATTGAAACTTATAACCTTTAAATTTTAGTAATGCTATTAATGCACCGAAATTGTGGTGTATTTACTTCTATTTCCACGATAACAAATGAAAATGAGAATATATATTTCCCTATGAAGAGCCAATTAAAGATGACAGACAAGTTATGCATCGGCTCATGTTCAAAGTGCCCTTGATTTTAGGTTAAGTTAACTTTCAAGTTTCAATAATTGTTTTTTGTCTTGAGACTTCAATTCTCATGGAAATCCTTTAGTAATATTTGAGAATTTAGTTATAAAGTAACTAAAATTTAACTAAAGATTATCTATGTTAGAGACTAAATCGATCCAATTTTAAATAATAACTAAAAAAAATAATCAACAACTAGCCCATTCTGTTGGTTATTTTTTACAATAGATCCAAATAAATAGCTATGGGGGTCCATTTTGCAATGAAGGTGTATTTAACGTTTTAATCTGAGTCCATCAACATAGGGACTTTGACCATTTCACTACCACATCTCCCATGACATGAGAAATGACAACCTCGCACATCTTTTTCTTTTGTATATATTTGGCTCCATTCCTCTCTCTATCAAAGCCTATTTCATCCCGTCCGAAATTATGGTTAATTGATACTATATATGATGAGGAATTCCTTTAAAAAAACATGAGGAATTAACACATAAACATGGTAAATTATTCAAAAAAAAAAAACACATAAACATGGTAAGAAAATAATATGCAACAGTGATAAAATTCTCTCAACTTGCAAGAGTCTTTGAAGAGCGTTGTAATCCTCTCATGGTAAGGGTAAAAGCTACAAGTCGT
>Ga0209282_1001284_pt1 | contig 13627 bp, 6 predicted proteins | sample Mtrugardesep15_FD_187529 | JGI IMG/M metagenome (GOLD analysis project Ga0209282, IMG submission 187529) | Root nodule microbial communities of legume samples collected from California, USA - M. trunc garden sep15 (SPAdes) (version 2) | ecosystem: Host-associated > Plants > Roots > Nodule...
TTTAAATAAATTTTGTTTTTACAAAAAAAAAAAATTGTTAAGTGTTTCTTTATTTTAATTTAATTATAATCGATAATTGTAATTTTATATAATTATAAAAACAAAAATATAAAATTAAATAAGAATAAGAAATAAAAGGTGGTGGGGTAGAGTGTTGAATGAAAAAACCATTGGAGTGGTTAAAATTGAATGGGTGTTAAATTAAGAGAGATAAAATGATGTGGAGTGTTGAGAATTGAAAAAGTGGGTGTTGAAGGTTATTAAAAGAAAACCATTGCAAATGGTCTGATGAAACCACAATAAGATACACCACAAAAATCAATGTTAACTTTTTTTTATAACTAATATTCTTAGAGCAAGCATTAACATTTTTTATTTTTTTTCCTTCAAAAACACGTTTTTTATTTTTTATTAGTAGGAATTATATGTAGCCGTAAGACAAGGAGTGGTCCCTCCCTATGTGAGTTATCAATCCGTCATTTTCCGCTTGTGATTCGTTCCTTTGCTTTGCTGGGATCGCGAGCTTCTCATTCTCAAATCACTCTCCAAATTATTTGATTATTTATGTTAGCACCTAGCGGTGAAAATAAATTGATTACAATTAATTCAACTATGTCCCTGCTTGTTTTTCATGTGTGTGACATTATGATACACTAGCTCCATTTGTTCATATGTAGGCAACTCTATTCCTTCCTGTTTCCCTTTTTTATTCTGTTGGTGACCCACATTGATTTGCAAATTAGACCTTCATTGTGTTTGTGTGATGGAACAAAATCACTTATCAACCACTTCAGTATTATAAATCATGTTGTACGGGATAGACAAATGAGTAGGTGAGTCAATGGTCATATAGTATTATAGTTTTGCTTCTTGGGGTTGAATTGAATCGGTCAATAATTTCTTTGTTTGTGAACCCTACAACCCTACAAACCGACGTTAATATTTCTACGTTTGAGAATTAAAAATCCAGAAATTTAAATGGTTTGAATAGTTTAATTTGAATTTAACTTTAGGTTTTTGTATTTTTAAAAAATTATCTTCTCTTAAAAAATTTAATTATAATTTGATGTAGATTTGTCACATAAACATCAAATCGGCCAAGTAACAACTTTTCATCAGAGTTGGACGAATAATATGCAAAAATGGTAACATTGTACACTCAATAAATAGTTGTGTTATTTGAACATCATGTAATTTTTTATAATCGAAAATACCCAATCTAACACAGAAACAAAGAAAACCAAACTAAATGAAAAACTCCTCGACTCAAATCAGACAACATGGAAAAGCAAAGAGATAAACTAATTTTTTTTTTCTGCTTACATTGTCTCTTTATTTTAACAATTTTTGAATATTAATCCCTTGTTTTAACGGAGTTGTGGTTAGAAGGTCTAAAGTGGATGTGTGATTGAGTTGGGTTGTCAAAATGATTTGAAGGACGTTGGCACTTGTAACTGAGTTCTCAAAATGCATCTTACGAAGTGAATCACCGTTAGATTAATTGTGTCACTATATATCAATCTCTTAAATTACTTTGGGTATATTTGGGATTGTGGCGTAGAGGTTTAGATACTCAGTTAAGATAAAACGAAGAAGATAAAGACTAATTTAAAGATATATCATTTTTTATTTGTTTCCCTATTGTGGAGTTCAAGTATATTGTTTGTTAACGAAAAAGAAATGTCTTAAATTAGATTTATGTTTATATTTTTACCATTAATAAAAGGGTCACGTTAACTAGTATTCTCTCCGTTTCATAATGAGTGTCACTTTAGCGCAAAAAATTTGTTTTAAAATGAATGTTACTTTACATTTTCAATACAACTTTAATTTTTTTCTCAACTTTATCCTCAATAAATATTCCATCTTTTCTCTTGGACAATTTTTAATGCAACTTTAAGTATGTCTTTTTCTTGGACAATTTAGTAAAAGTGTTATGTCTAATGATTATTTCATTTCATTCTTTAATTTTTGTGAAATTGGTTAAAACGACATTCATTTTGAAACGGAGGGAGTACCAACATTAGTTAAGAAATATATAAAAAAATTATTGAAAACAGCAAAATTCTTAACTTTTGAAAAGTTAAATACTCATTTATTTATGGTAAAAACTGTGCTTTAGAACCTACAAAAAATAAAAATAAAAATAACATGATACTAACATCAATAGTAAATTGAATATAATACCGAAAATTAACGTGGTAAACTGGCGCATTAAATAACTAGTAATTAAGTTCCAAATACCGAAAATGAGTTGATTTGGCCTGACGGTCCATAGATATATTTTGATGATTGCAGTTAAAAGCTAGAAATAATTGGAAAGTGTGTTAATAAAGTTGATTTGCCTTCACACTCCAAAACAAGACACTCTTTTCTCTCTTCTTATTCTCTTTCCTTCTTCTCATCTTTCTCACTTTCTACATATCAATGGGAAAAGCATCAAGATGGTTTCGTGGCCTTCTTGGTCTCAAAAAAACCGAACATGCTTCTTCTTCTGATCAAAAACCACCTAAAGAGAAACGTAGATGGAGTTTCGTTAAATCATATAGAGAAGAACATAGCAGCCACGTCACGTTTCCGACAGAACATGTTCATAACAACAGACAGGCCATCGCCTTGGCCGCTGCCACGGCAGCGGCTGCGGAGGCTGCCGTAGCAAATGCTCAAAATGCTGCCGAGGTTGTCAGATTTAATTACAGCAGTAATGGCATCGTCAGGATACGAGAACAATGGGCTGCTGTTAAGATCCAAGCCGCTTTTCGTGGAAGTTTGGTTCGTTTCCAACATTTTCATTCCCATAATTCCTTCATTTCTAAGTTTTCTTTTGTTTTTTTCTATACACGTGTGTGTTAGTGTGAATGCTTATTTTTTATCTTGACTGATCCCTAAGTTTACACACCAATAAATTATTACTAATCCTTTATATTTGATTTTAAAAAAATTGGTTTGGTAGAACTTGATTGCTTCTAATTCTATTTTTTAATGCAACTGAGCTGTTTTTTTTAATGTCGTATTGCTATGGTTACCCTGAAAAATGTTTTTGGTACAAAACGTGTCATTTATCATGTTTCCTTTATTTGCATTGTTACTGTTAGTGACATCAATACATTATTGTATTTCCTTGTCACAATTTAATGTTTCCTCTTAGGTGCTATTGCCAACCATTAATTCGTTCCATGTAAAATGTTAAGGAACTCATAGTTAAAATTAAAAACCTTGAAGTTGAATGAAATCCCTCAATTTGGTGTCAAATAATGTAGAAATATTTTAGTTTTATCAATGAATGTGGAATTTGTATCATCATTTGTCAACGATGGTAGGTGTTATTGAATGTTTGATAGGTCACAACGGTTCTATTCTTCTACTACCATGGCATGGCCCATAAAAATTCTCCATCCTTTTTGTAGTTAAATAATGACGTTCAACTTTGGCCTTTTGGTTGTGTGGGGACAATGGACCACCACCAGCCACTGAATCTACAGGGAATATAAATTTAGCATGTATGAAGAGACTTTTATGTTGTGAATTTGATTTAATGTTGGCGTAGGTGAGTGAGGGTGGGTGACCTTGTTGTTATTGCTTTTTTTTGTTGTATGATTTTTCTAAAGACTAATAAAAAAGATGGGGTAGTGTAGTCTAGTGTCCTGTGAGCTGAGTGTAGGGGTGTTTTGATTTGCAATTTCTGGTGGAGCCTGCCTTGACCATCATTATTACATTTCTAATGTCCTTGATGTAGACTTATCCTTTTGTGATTCTGTTCTGATGTTTGCTCAAGTTTTGATTTTGTGGGGTAACTAGTATTGTCCTTTTGTTTTCTTTAGCTTACTTATATTTGGGCAGGAAAGTAGTTGAAGAAAGGACTTGTAGTTACTCCTTTTTTTTTTTTTTGAAAAAAGAATTTTAGATGTAAGTTTTTTAACTAAGATGAATGAGATGATATTGTACTAAAACTCTTTAATGAAATTTAAAACTAATTCCCTAAGATGTTTCTTATACAAAGTTCTGTTATACCAATATCTTCAGTTTTTATTTACTTTGTTATTTACAGTATGTAGTGTGGCTCTGAGCGCTACGGCTTAATAACCATTACCTCAATTAATTTCCTGCAATAACTTTGAACTTAACCTTACTATGTTTGAGATACCGATACTGCTCTCATTTGCTTTTTGATATTGAAATTGTTAGGCAAGGAAGGCACTACGAGCATTGAAAGGGCTGGTGAAACTCCAAGCACTGGTGAGAGGTCACATTGAGAGGAAACGAACAGCAGAGTGGCTCAAAAGAATGCAATCACTTTTACGGGCACAGGCACGTTTTAATGCAGCACGCACCATGCAAACGTCACATTTGAATGCAAAATCATCTATACTCCATCTCCATGTAAGTGTAGTTATAAATTGCTCTTCCTCTCTTTTTGGTGATTCTTCAAAGTAGCTCTTAACTGCACACTTGTTGATGTAGTATTTGAAGCAATTTTTTATCTTGTAATGCACATTTGTGGATTTTTGCCTTTGATTTGGTTTGCTAATTGTGAGGTTGAATCTTGTTAACTAATATTATCACATGCATGCTTGAATATCATATAAATTTCTTGATCAAAAAGCCTATGCGGTCAACATTATGTTCTCGATTTGATCATATAGTTTTTCCAAATGATCATATGTAGGGTCCAGCAACACCAGAAAAATCTGAAAGCCCTGTTAGATCTAGGAGCATGAAATCTGAGCATTCACCTGGACTTAAGGTATTTTCTTGTTGCAATGCCATTTCTTAATTTTTATCAAACAAGTGTGAGTTCGGTGCATTCTCAAATTATTTGTCCTACTTATGGATGCAATTATATATCATTGCAGAGAAATGGTTCCAAATCGTGTCTCTCCAATGGCGGCAACATATCAGAAAATCAGTTAGACGAACAATCATGGAATAGAGTAAGATCACTGATAAGAACATATAGCAGGAGTGACGAAAAAAGTGATAGGATTGTCGAAATTGATTCAGGAAAACAACACATCGATGCAAAACGCAGAAACCTCTTTCACTCCACAAGTGATACTGATTATTGTTATTATAGTCAGAATTTGACCCCTTCAAAGGAATCAAAATCTCATCAATTTGGTCAAAGTGTATCTTGTGAGGTTCAATCTTATTACAACCCACTAAAACATAACGAAGTTGAAGAGAACTCGTTTTGTACCGCAAACAATAGTCCTCAACTTTTATCATCTGCAACTTCAAAAGATGATGGTTACAATAGAAGTCCTTTTACTCCTACAAGAAGCGATGGCCCAAGAAGCTACGTTAGAGGCTACTCCGATTACCCAAGTTACATGGCTTATACAGAGTCAGCAAAGGCCAAAGTTAGATCTCTGAGTGCACCAAAACAAAGGCCTCAATATGAGAAATCGAGTTCGTCAAATAGGTACTCACTCAATGGACACGATATGGCAAGATTGGCCGCACAAAGAACATCTGCATTGCAAGCAAGCTTCACTAGCAAAGGTTATCCTGGTTCTGGTCGTTTGGATAAGCTTGGAATGCCTGTAGGGTATAGATATTGATGCTAATGTTAATTTATGTTAAAAGGGTATTACTAGTTTATTATTGTAGCTGTATTTGAGTGTTGTTGAAGTCTTAACATTTATCTTGCTAACTAACTGGTTGTAATTTGTTGGGTTGTGGAACTTCATCTTTGTGGCAGTATTAGAATACTCTAACTATATTATATATAATGCCAAGAGCTGAAATTACTTGAGTTTCTCTAGCATTTTTGTCAGTGAGTTATTTCCTATTGCTAGCATGTTGTTATAGCTATATATCTACTAGTTTTTTTAGGTAGGTATCTTTATTTTTACTTGTATTTGGATGCACTGCTTGAAAGTGAATATTCTTCACAGGCTTTTGTTAGTTTGTTGCATTGCACGATTTTCCATTTTTGTAAGAAAAAAGATGTGCCTAGAATCCCAAAACAAAGAAAACACCTAAACTAAAAAAGAATGAGAATCCACTCTCAACAAGAGTCCCAGGGATTCAGAGAATCTTAAGAAATGAAGGTGTTTGAGGTGAAACCTCACTACCTTAGTTCAATGGTCATTTCAATATGCTTGTGTTGTGACTTATGATTGTGACCATATTGATTTAGCAACAGTTTCCTTCTGTAAGCGTGTATCCAACAAATGCTCCAATTATGTGTTCATTGTAGAGACCTCCTAAGCCAAGAGATTTACATGGCCACTATTAATTTTTGTTTGCTTGGCTAATCTAGAGAAAACAATTTATTATTAGTTTTCAATTCAATTGTTTATCAACCAATTATGTTTTTACAAGTTTTGTTTACACATGAGAAGGTTTTCAGGTTTAGCTTTTTTTAAAGATATACTATATGCGTGTAGCTAAGTACGTATGTAATGTCTCTCAAAAAAAAAAAGTACGTATGTAATGTATTTGTGTATTTGTAAATAAAAACTAGAATGAATATTTAAAACGCGATCAAACAGACATCAAGGTTTTGTGGTGTAGTTGATTATCATGTCAGTCTAACACACTGAAGGTTTCTGGTTTGAACCCGAGCAAAGCCATTCATATTTTTTTTTGCGCGTTTCAGTGAGTCAAATGCGTGACAAAAAGTCCAATAAAAATTGGATGGTCCCAGTTCCATAAAACATGCCCAGCGAAACAAAATATATGGAAAATTGCTTTTTTGACGTAGGAAACTTCTTATTGACACAAGTAAATGACGCTTTTACCCCAGCGGCAGTTAACAACTGTTAGCCTAAGCGCCGGCAGTTAACTGTCGTTGGCTCCTCCAGAGGCAGTTAACTGCCGCTGGCTCCTCAAGATGCAGTTAACTGCCTCTGGCTTTGCTGCTTTTTATTGTGATTTTACGCGTTTTGGTCGAAAAATCAAAATAAATCGAAACTTATTCAGAATTCTACGAAACTTTACAGACCCTCTATATATAATTTTTAGAGCTGTTTGCAAAAAACCAGATCAAAATTCAATTTCTAGGTTGACGTTTTGATGTTTTCGTGTCTTAAATTTTAGGCGCGTTAAAAATTCATATTTAATCCGTCCTTTGTCGAAAAATTCAAATTTTTTGTGGGAGATGTTATTTTTTTGTTCTAAACATGAGTGCAAAAAATCGTAAAAAAGTTCAACCTCTAGGACACTTTTTCGGACTCGCACTTGTAAAAAATTGCGATTTTGCATGGTTCGTTCAAAAAATTGAAATAAATCGAGACTTAGTCGAAATGCTACGAAACTTTATAGACACCTCTATAAAAATACATATTGATGATGTGCAAAGTTTCGTAACATTCCGAATAAGTGTCGATTTTTTTATTTTTTCAATTGCGATTTTGCGCGTTTCGGTCGAAAAAATATTAAAAAATAGAGACTTATTCGGAATGTTACGAAACTTTTCACATCATCTATATGTATTTTTATAGAGGTGTCTGTAAAGTTTCGTAGAATTCTGAATAAGTTTCGATTTATTTTGATTTTTTGACAGAAACACGTAAAATCATAATAAAAAGCAGCAAAGCCAGAGACAGTTAACTGCCTCTGGAGGAGCCAGCGAAAGTTAACTGCCGGCGCTTAGGCTAACGGTTGTTAACTACCGTTGGGGGTAAAAGCGTCATTTACTTGTGTCAATAGGAAGTTTTTTATGTCAGAAAAGCAATTTTCAAATATATGAAGGTAAAAAGGAGAGGAAGCTTTATTTTTTATTGGTGAATTGGTAAACTCTTTTATAGAAAATGCTAGCAAGGTCCTTGGACATTAATATCGTATGAACTCCCCAATATTATGGTACCCATCCCCCCTAACACATGCCTAGTGAATCAAAATATATGTAGGTAAAAAGGATGCTTTATTTCTTTTGATAAAGATTTCATTGGAAAATTAATTGATAGAAAGTGTCTATGCAACATTTTTGAAATATCTTTCTATTCAAACTTTGTTAATTAGAATAGCATTTTTTTAAAGAAATTAGAATAGTATATAAAGAATTAAGAAAATTGTTAAACGTCTCGATATATATAAATCATCCTGAGAGGTTTCCGAATCGCTATTCATTTGACATATTCCAAAAACCATACCCCACCACCTCCTTTTTTGCCGCACATGAAGACTTTTAATTGGTTAGTGATGCGTCGGGATGAATTCAGGAAGGTATCTCTCCCGTTAAATAGCATTACTCAAGAATTAATACCTATAAAAATCTTAATCACTACTTTTGGTCTCTATTTTTAGTTAATTTTTGTATTTTTTTAATGAAATTGTACATAAATGTGTAGAATATTTTAAAAATCTATCCCAAAAAAAAAATGAGAATTTTTTAACAATTAAATATGAATTTTTAACCATAAAAAATATAAAATTTCATATTTAATTCATGTTTTGTTGAATTTTTTTTAAATATAGAATGTGGAATATGGCTATAAAAACTTGGATGGGCAAGTTTAGCTACTTCAAAAAAAAAATTACAAAGGAAAAAAAGAAAAAAAATAGCATTAGGAATATGGTTATGTGACATCAAGCTTTAACACATTCTTCAACTATGATAACCTAGAAATTTGTGCAACAGTCCTCTATGAGCACATGTTGGTGCCGTTGTCAAGGAATGTTGAAATTTAAGTAAAGGTTAGTTAATTATTATCGTAAAAATCATGTTCTGAGTGTGAGTACATGATAAAATTCTTAAAAAAATATCATTCTTTAACTTTTATCTTATAGTAATAATTTAATGATCACTTAATAATCTTATTTCAATTGTCGTACAGATCAACCTGAGCTCGTCTTAAATAGACTTGTTTAAATAGGATCAAAAGAATGGCCTCCAACATTCAGAGTTGAGTTAGGGATAAATACAAGTATAACACATCTCCCAAAATGTTACTTTCTCATACTGAACCAAGCTAAACATAACATATTTATTTAAGTTGAAAGCATTAATGTATCAGTCAACATATGGAAATCAGGATTTAAAATCTACATGTTTCATCAGTACAACATTCTGACTACCATAAAACCGGAAAAAGTAATGATGTGTATCAATTGCACTTAGGACCTACTCATGCAGCTTTAGCAGTGTCGCGAACAAGAGCAAACTTGGCCAACAGACCGCACATCTGAAGATAAGAACCAACTCCGTCGCAAATCCTCATATGAGCAAATCCAGTTTCCTGCAATTTGAAGAAAGTCTTGCGTCAATCCCATACTTTCGTCAAAAAAATTAATACAACTTTGGCAACCAGATATTCATTTACCTTCATGAATTCCAGTTTCAAGTACTCTGCCATATCATAACTTTTTATGATACGAAAAAGTGTGGTGATGATATCTGTGGGGGAATATCCCAAGTCATACAATTGCTTGAGCCCAGAACAAGCCTCGTCGAAATTCCCTTCAATCACATTGCGCACCATATTCTTCACATGCAGTGGATGCGGCTGGTCACAAACCTAAAACCAAACAGCAATTTTAACAAAACCAACTGTTAACTGTGACAAATGTAATTTGCAAATAATAGTTGGTTCTAACCTTAAAAACATTTGCTTGGTTAACAAACTGGAACCCACTGAATGTTGCTTGCAAGTTGTTCAATCCCTGCCTCATATCACCATCAGCAGTGAAAATGATGGCCTCAAGTCCTTCAGGAACATAGGGAACCTTCAACCATAACACAATTCAATCACGCATTTCCTCAATACTATTGAAGCTAAACAGATAGCAACTAAAGGAGTTCCTTCTATACCCATAAGGATGTTCCCAACCAGTTCACATTGACAATGGCAAGAACCTTAAAAAAAAGTTTTATGATAAAGGAAACCAACATGGTGGGAGCATCATATATCAGGTTTCCTTAAAAGAGAATAAAAAAAGGAAAACAAAGAATGCATACACGGCCTAACAAACACCTTAAAAAATTCCGTTACAACAACAATTAAGCCTTATCCAACTAAAGGAGGTTGGCTACATAAATTAAACGACGCCAAAATGTTCTATCAAATACCATGTTTCTATCCAACTCATTAATCACTAAATCGTTCTTAATAGTTTCTCTTGTAGTTTATCTAGGTATTCCTCTACCTCTAGTGATTTGACTCCCCTCCATCTAATCTACCCTCCTTACCACAGAATCCACAAGTCTTCTCTCTACATGTCCAAACCACCTAAACCTGGTTTCCACCATCTTTTCTACTATAGGTGCTACCCCAACTCTCTCTAATGTTGTTATTTATAATCCTATCATGTCTAGTGTTATCACGCATCCGACTTAACATTCTCATCTTTGCTACACTTAATTTATTTTCGTGTTAGTTACTATAAATTATTACATGCAAAACTAGATAACAAACTGGGAGACATCACCATACTTCTGGATCACATCGCAGTAACACAACTAAGGAGGCCAGTCACATAATTTAGCTTAAAAGGAAGAAAAAGAAACTAGTCAAATGCTACAGAACATTTGTCTAAATAGCTAGTCAGCTTGAACTTTGCAAGCAAACAAACCACAAGGATCATATGCAGCAAATATTGCTATAGTTCTAAATAGAAAATGGGAAGAAAAAAAATTAAACATAAAGGTATTAATACAAACAATAAGATGACAATATAACAGTAGCGATGAATATCCGAAAATTCTAGATAAGATGGAATGAAGGAGTTTATATTCTTCCACTGGGGCACTATACTAGGGTAACATAATATGTACCATACCTAAAGTTATTAACAGAGTTGAAAACTAACTAACTGCTATATGCTTGACAAACGTAATTCTAACCAACTATTCAAAAGTATCAAACGGTATATAGCATGCAGAAATTCTATAATTTCTATATTATGCAAAACTGTCTTTCCTGTCTCTGTATCACTAGTTATATTGTGTGTGACAGTGAAAAGGGAAGATGATAACTTTTGAGTCACTAGTTATATTATGAAGGCTAAGGGGCAGTATCAAATTTTGAGACGCCAGCAATAAAAATTACAGATGATTTTTCTTCCAATTAAGAGCAACCCCTTTGGGTGTCAAAGCATGAATAATAAAAGACTAAGATAATAGGAATTATTGAGTTAAATATCAATCTAGAGGCTTACGATAAATGAGTCATGCAATTAACTGTAACATTCCCAACAAAAACAAATAATAAAACACTTAATATGTTACGACACGACACATTTTCAACAAAGACAGATGATAAAATAATTAAGAATGATGTTTACACATATATTCCTCAAACAAACATGAATACTTCATAATTCAACACAGACATGAATACTCCATAATTCAACACAGAATAGAAAGTTGAGGTACCTTCTCAGCTTGAACCACAACCATAAGACGACCGAGTATCTCTTGATCAGACAATCGTGAAAATCGCACAATGGCACACCTACTCTGAATCGGCTCAATAATCTTAGAAGATGTATTGCAAGCAAGCGCGAAACGAGTAGAATTAGAATATATCTCCATTGTCCTTCTCAAAGCTTGTTGTGCTCCAGATGTCATGCTGATTTGAGTCAAAAAATTAAAATTACAATAGTAAAAGCCAATTAAAACAAAGAATAAGCAAAGTAACAACATTAATTCAATTAAATCACATCAAAAAATTAAAATTTGATACAGACCTGTCAGCTTCATCAAGTATGACAACTTTGTGTCGGCCTGGAGGAAGCGTTACTTTCTTTTGAGCAAACATCTTGATTTTGTTCCTCACAACATCTATTCCCCTATAGGAAAAAAATTAAGAAAAAGTGAATCGCTTGGTTAAACACTTATGGCCGATTTGGATTGGTTTATTTGTGCTTATCGACTTCATAATCACTTTTGAAACTGTTTGCGGTAACTTATAAAAACAACTCACGACATGTTCATAAACTGTTTTAAGCTTATTTTCACAATACCACCAAGATAGCTTATTAAGGGCCTGTTCAGATTGGCTCATTTGAGCTTATCTACTGGCATAAACACTTGCGATACTGTTTTGAAGAACTTATGGAAACAGCTTATGCATTTTCATAAGCTGTTTTTCAGCTTATTTTCATAAGCTCACCAAAATAGCTTATGAAAACAGCTTATAACTAGCAATTTAACATTATTTATCTTTAGTTATGGAAATAGCTTATGTATAAGCACTTATCATGATAAGCGCTTACGTAATAAGCTGCAGATTAAGTTGTTTATACAAACAGTGCCTAAAACAGCTTATAGCTTATACGAAACAATTTAAAGTTATTTTATCATGTCTTATAGAAATAGTTTCCAATTTCCATATTAAGATGCAAATTAAGTTGTTTATCCAAACAGGGCCATAACATTATTTCAAGGAAAAAAAATAAAACAAAAAATAAAGAAAAAGAGAAACCTATCATCTGATGCATTGAGTTCGAGAACAGCTTCTCTGTAATTGGGACCGAGAAGCTCGTGCGCTAGGGCAAGAATACTAGTGGTTTTACCAGTTCCAGGAGGACCCTAAAAAATGAAAATGGGAAATTAGGACACAGTGAAAACGTAATTGAGAATGAGAGATAGTGATTTACTGATAAAATGAGGTTGGGCATGTTGCCGTCACGAGCGATGACTTGGAGACGAGAGACGGCGTCTTCATTGCCGACGATGTCAACGACTTTGCTGGGTCGGTACTTTTCAACCCACGGCACATCGTAGCTGGCGGTGTTGCTTGAGGATGATGAAGATGCCATGCTTGTGATTGTGATTGTGATTGTGAATGCGAACAGTGAAACCCCAAAGCAAACCCTATATCACGAAACTGGCTTCAAACTTGGAGGGAATTTCTGAGTCCTAAGGTGGGAAAGTTTTTAGGGGTGCTATTGTAATTTAGTTTATTTTATTAAAAAATTAAAATTAAAATTTATTTGAGGGAACCGTTAGATTATCGGATGAAGTAGTTATCGTTCAAGTTCTTCTCTTATGAATTGAAGGTTTGATACAATGGAACATACCATAAAAATCACTTGTATTGTATGCCCTGTGCTGAATTGCAATTACAGATGAACAACGATTTGTTTCTCTCTTCAGTGGTCAACTCGATGAAAATCGCAACCACTCAACACAGGGTCATGTTATGACGGTTGCTTCTCCAACTTGCTCAAGTTTCAAACGAAATGAGTTATAAATAGAGAAAATAGATGAATATTATTAGAACACAAAGCATAACGTTTGTAACTCCAAACATAAGAAAATTTGTAATTGTTGTATAATGACAATCAAGAATAACGCTATGTAAATTTTAACAACACATAATCTTATATACAAATGCAAAGAAAAGTCGCAAGCAAACCCTAGAAAAACCCTAAGTTTGCCATTAGTTTTTTTTTACCAAAATGCCCCCTTTAGGCTCCAAAATGCATAGTCATGTGATAATTATGTCCATTGATGGTATTAATGCAATCAAACAATGTCATTTGTATCTTAGTTTTTTCTATAAAAAAATCACAATGATTATCCAAATCTTATGATGCGTTCTTAAGCAACAATAAAAATATATTTTGTTAGCCTAGATAAGAAAACAATAATTTCATTGTCACCCTATACCTAAAGGCTACATCTAGGTGCAATGTTTTATGCTCCTTTGACAATATTTCAAATTTACAAAAAAAA
>Ga0209282_1001285_pt1 | contig 13622 bp, 12 predicted proteins | sample Mtrugardesep15_FD_187529 | JGI IMG/M metagenome (GOLD analysis project Ga0209282, IMG submission 187529) | Root nodule microbial communities of legume samples collected from California, USA - M. trunc garden sep15 (SPAdes) (version 2) | ecosystem: Host-associated > Plants > Roots > Nodule...
TATATAATATTCCTTCAAGAAAAAAAGAAAAAAAAAATTCATGCTAAGTGAATATTGAATATATTTTTTACATAAAATGTAAAAAATAGTATAATAATTAATGTGTTTTTTAAGAAATGATATTTCCTATAATACAAAAGTAACAAATAGGCTTTGATTCATAAGAATAGTCGTTAATTTATTGGTTTAGAAGAGCAAATTTACCAAAACTCTTCAATTTGTAAATATATTGTAGAAATTCCATTCTAAAATATGTAATGATTTTGTAAAAAAAAAAACATGTAATGATTTTAAGAAAAAAAAACTATTTTGAATTTCCTTTCATGTACTTTGCAAAATCGCGGAAGAAACCTGTGTTAGCATGAAAGCTAAGTTTTCTAGTTTCTCTTTTTTCACAATCGTTATTCATTGAGTCACGCATTTGGCACTTTAACCACCAAACCAAATAGTCGCTTAACTATTTATGATTTGTTTAAATCTTCAATCTTCTTACTTTGTTATTTCCACAAAAGATGTGTTTTAAGCTAAGACTCTCAGAAATAATTTGTCATGGTGGAGAGAAATGCAATGTTAACGAGAAGATGCAATTATGAAAATAATTCATTTGACATTTTCACTGTTTTTAAAATTAATTACTTTTCCCCTCAAAAATAAAATAATTACTTTTAAGAGTCTACTAAGTATGAACTCCTTATTCACACCAACTGAAAATACTCAAAGAAGAACTAAGTTGCAAGGACAAATTTAGAAACACTGCAGAGCTCCACAATCAGATTTTCCAACATCACATTTCTGTTCTGTTAGGTTCACTTCCTTTGATATTTTTATGAACCACATGATAAATATTATGTTATAAACATTATTAATAAGAACCACATGATAACATCATCACAATTCTGACATGTAGTAAAAATACATAGTTGGGTCCTGAAAAGATATGAGCAACTACACAAATTCTACTCAGTCCTTCTGAATTTTCTTTATATTAACCACTTCCATCTTTGAATTTAGCTTGAAGTTATCACCTTCGTTGTCTTATGAATAACATATAGGAGCAGCGAGAGTTTTATACACTATACCAACCAAACTATGCTTGGAGAAATATCTTGAGTGTAAAAGAGGATGAGGTTGTAGAGGAAGGTCCTAGATGGAGAGTTGGTAATGGGTTGAAAATTAAGATTTGTCATGACCTATGAAGCACGGTTACTGACACGGACACCATACACGACACAGACACTAACACGTCGACCCAGCTATTAATTTGAAAAAATTACATAATTCAGTGTAATTACAAGTGTCATATCGGTGTCGGACATGACATGTATCCGACACCGCGACACGTCTAACCCGAAGAGTGTCTGTGCTTCATAGGTCATGAACAATGGCTTTACTGGAAGTTTGATTTATGGTCAAGAACCTGATCCAAAACCTGATTTATGGCTTTAATGCAATTATTCCCCGCATGTGTAGTGCTTGCTTGAAGATATTGCTGGAAGGATACAAAAAGTTTAGGGGTTAGTTCTTTTGAATGCTCTTTGTAAATTATTGAATAATTGCTCACATTCTATAATTACAACTTTCTTTCCTATACTGTATCATGAAGACTATCAGTATACATTTTGTGTTCACATATCATGGCATTTGTCATTGTGAAGCACACTTCGTTTTAGAAATTGCCAAAAATATCACAGGTGTATTTAAGCTTAGTCTGCGGTCACTCCTGTCAAATTCTAAATCATTAGATGATATTCAACAATAAAAATTTGACAGCATAAGATGTATATAAACACCACCACAATTTTCATTTTTCTTTCATACAAATGAAGAATCAGTCTACTTTTCTATATAGAATCAATGGTTTTCCAACTTGACACACTCCATCATACGTTCAAATTCATAACAAGTCACGGTTAGTAGTATAATACATTCAAACTAACAAGTTCGTTTTCGGATAGCACAGAATCCATTCAAATTATTGAGCATACATATCACAAGATAAAACACAATTCTTCCTCACCTCTCACCATATCAGCACTCCACAGTTAAGACATAACACCACTGAATCATAATCTCCACCTTTCTCCATCACCATTACAACAAACATCAAAAGCCATAAACACCATCACATCAAGAACCGCAAAAAAGAACAGAAGGCGGGAAGAACAACATAATAAATTACGCGAGGGAGGAGCAACATAGAGAACCGGACACGCCATCATCAATAACCCTGTCAAAATAAAGATGGAACCAAAAAAAAAGTGAGTAGGTTATATAAATAGAGCAATAAGTGAGCTTCTACTTCAATGCTTCCAATTCAATTGCTAATGTTTTCAATTCCACGACGATGGAAACACCAATGCTCAAAGTGACACTAAAAAGCTACTTAAAATCAGTCCATACCAATTAAAATAACAGTAAAACAAAAATAAAAGATATCTAAATACCAGCCAGACAAAGGACAGGTAAAAATTCAGTTTGTCAATCAAGTAACTAAGTAAGGGAAATCGCATAAGAGAGATGACGAGGCAGTAAACAAATGCTTGTAAAGAAATTTGAATTCATAAAAAATGACATCCTTTGAAATAAAAACTAACAAGTCTACCATGAGAGGAAAGACACTTGCAGCCTTTCCGAGCAGTGGAGTAGCCAAGAAAAACAACAATCCAATTTACGCTTATTACAGGACGTTTTCGGACACAGAGGGGTAACCTTGGCGCAACTGGTAAAGTTGTTGTCATGTGACTGAAAGGTCACGGGTTCAAGTCCTAGAAACAGCCTCTTGTGTAAAAAACAAGGTAAGGCTGCGTACAATACACCAAATGGTGGGACCCCTTCCCGGACCCAGCGTATGCGGGAGCTTTAGTGCACCGAGTTGCCCTTTTTACAGGACGTTTTCAGACACAACCAAAACCTCGTAGCAAGGTATAGTCAGGTGGCTGTTTGGAAATAACAGTATAACAAACAATATAATTGAGCGATGAGGAAACTACGTTGGAGACTTATTAACTAGATTGGGGAATTCATAAAGGTCATTCAGTCCAAGACCTCATGTGAACCCTGAGATTTGACCAGACAAAAATCGTAATGGAGTCCAAAATAAACAACCAGTTTTGTGTGAATTAAATGAAACTGATATCATTCCTTGTAGTAAAGGGGACAGGAAGAAGAATAGTTCATTTGAAATAAGCCATCAATCTTGAACAAACCCAATTTATTAATTTGGATTTGAAATGCAAACTGAAACATAAAGCAGAAAGCCAAACATAGTAGATAAATATTGCTAGCAGAATGTAATGAAAATTGAAATAGAGATTTGTTGCTCGTTAGAATATCAAGTTTTTTTTCTTCATAAAACTAGAGGCCATTAGGTAAAGGCGAAATATCATTCTTTTCATTGATATAGACACCAAGTTAGCCTGCGGATAGAAAGGTAATATCCCAATAACCACAACCATATACCTCTTGGTGAAAACAAGAATAACCATTAATTACTTGCTCCTCCAACTGGAAGAATGTTTTCCATGTATATTATTATCCAACCAAAACGACTACCTCCATTATAACAAAGCTCCTCGATCATTTGAGTCCTTAAATCAAACCAAGCTAGTTCCGCATCTTTTCTTTTGAAGAATATCCCCCTTCGCCCCCACTCCCATAGGACGCTCAACACAAGGAAATGGTCCAAAAGTGAAGAGTTTGGTCCACGATTTCTTCATACCAAGTTCGCCCAAAACTGATACGTGAAAAGTAGTCGTCTCTTCATGATATGAGAACAATGCAATGGACTGATATAACACCGCCAAGTTTATCCACAATGCTTCAACATCAAAACAATCATCCAAGTCTGAGGTATGATTGTTACGAAGAACACATCATTGCTCAAGTAAAATGACACCAGACATGGTCCATCAGGGCTATCTTCTTCATGTTCTTTACACAACCAATGGCACACTCCATCCAAGTAGACTTGGGTGGGTGCCCTCAGCATAGTCCAAAGAAGACGGCATGTCAACATCAAGTTCTCTCCACGAGTTACTTCTTAGGCTATATACCTCCCATAAGGGCGCTAAAGAGATGTCTCCCAACCAACCTGAAGATATGATATCCTCGAGGTCACTAGGGTATTCACCTGATGATTCTGTAAAAAACCGTACCTGTCAAATGACCTTATATTCATTTACAACATGAAACCAGAAATGAGAGGGAGACAGAGAAAGAAAGAGTCCCTGAAACAACAGCATGTCAAAGAGCGTCATCCTACACTAATGTCGTGCCCCAGTTCCGTCATCTCTCCACCAATGTTGTCTTTTGGTAGCATGTTATCAGTTGCTCAATGTCCAATTTAATGTTTGAGTTAAAAAAAATATATCAATTTAATGGAATATCATCATTTTCAACTCACACATAAGGGTGTCACTCATGCACCTCCTCCAAGTCACAGGATCAGAGTTATTGTAAGTGTTCTTGCTTAGAGAGGCATCCAAAATCTTTCCCCATGCATCTTTCACGTGTTGTTTACAATTTTTAATCAAAATATAGATAGATACCAGGAAAACATAAAGTATAACTGCCAGATTAATAGTGAGAAAGTTATCAGAAAATATAAAGTATAACAGACTTCTTAAAGAGGAAAGGACTATTTTGAAGTTTCACTAGCCTAATTTATCTAACAGATAGCGCTATGGTTTCATGCCTTCAGATGATATGCGTCCTTTGCAAAAGACCAAACATCCTGGAAAGTTAACATTTCAGTTTAAATTTACACCAAACTAACTCATTTTGTTTAAGTAAAAGTCATGTATCAGAAGTTGGCTCCTAAAAATCTTAAGAGGAAAAGAGATTTTGAAGTATTGAATGGAGGGTCTTTTTTTATTTTATTTTTTGTTTTCCCGTAGGTTCCTTCCACTGGAAGTATCCTATTTGAGGCGTGACGGGCACTAAATGTGAATACCTCTCTCGGCTCGGATTTGAACCTAGATTCGCCACATTATTGGAGTCTAGCCTCTTCAGCTAAACCCAAGATTGACACATTGAAATTTCTATTGATAAGAAGTAGGAAAGTAAATAACTGAGTAATTGGATGTGTATTTTGGAGATACATACATAATCATATTTCATCCAAGCAACAATTGGCTTGAAGGAAGTTGAGTTTTTGTGATTTCAGCCAAGCACTTATAGTTCTCCTCAACCATAACATTTGTTAGTAGCATAAATTACAAAAATCTAATCAGTTACACTGATTAGCACAGAAGTTCAGCTAAAAAGTTATAGAAAATGATAAAAGATGCTGAAAATATATTCAATGTAGCAGTAATATAGTTATGCCATGAACAGGCATTAAATCAAGCTTTTCTTGTTGTATGAATTCCAAAATTCAGAATGCAATACTGATATGATTCTTTACAATAAAGGGGATATGAAGAATATTAACTGATTTGAACTAAGCCATCAAGATTGAACAAGCCCGATTTATTAATTTAGATTTGGAATGCAAAAGAAAAATGAAGCATAAAATTTAACAATAGTGGCATGGCATGGTTATTGCTGGCAAAATGCAATGAAAGTTCAAATGTAGATATGTTGCTCATCAGATTATAAAGTTTCCGAATATAAGTTATTTCTACATAAAACTAGAGGTCATTCGCTAAGGCCAAAGATCACTCTTTTCATTGACATGGAAATCAGATAAGTTCGTAAAAAGAAAGAGACTAAACATTCAAAATAAAATTGATAGAGCAAGATTTAATGATTTCTTAATTTACTTGACAATAATTGTGATGTGCACAATTAACAAGTCACTTTGTATACAAGGTAATATCCCAATAACTATAAGCATATACCTCTTGGTGAAAACAAGAAAAACAATTAATTACTAATTCCTGCAATTTGAAGAATGTTTCCCTTGTATATTACCATCCGAGTAGTAAGACCCCCTCCTTTATAACCAAGCACCTCAATCATTTGCGTACTTAAATCAAGCCAAACTATCTCTGCATCTTTTCTTATGAAGAATATTTCTCCTTTCGTCCCCACACCAATAGGACGCTCAACACAAGGCAACGGTCTGACAATGAAGAGCTTGGTCCACGATTCCTTCACAGCGAGTTCACCCAAAATTGATATGTGAAAAGTAGACATCTCTTCATGATATGAGATCAGTGCAATGGACCCATTTAACACCGCTAGGTTTATCCACAATGCTTCAATATCAAAACAATCATCTAAGTCTGAGGGTATGGGTGTTACGAAGAACACCTCATTGTTCAGGTAAAATGATACCAAACATGGTCCAGATGGACTATTATGTTTTTCCGAAGATTCATAATCATCTTCGCACAACCAATGACAGACTCCATCCATGTAGACTTGGGTGCCCTCCTTACATTCCAAAGAATAAGGCATGTCAACATCAAGTTTCCTCCACGAGTTACTTCTTAGGCTATAAACCTCCCATACGGAGTCTAAAGATACATCTCGCAATACAAACTCTTCAAGTACATCTGCCAACTGCGCATCATGGATATCACCAACAAAACATACATAACGAATGAGCTTATAGTCATCTGTAACAGAGTCATACCCAAATCCTTGAAGATAAGAAACAACACCAACACTAACAAGATCCTTAGCAATTTCCGGGATAGTTGACTCAATAAACTCAACCGGACTACGAGGAATGACGTTAAATTCGTTGGTAGCTGGGTTCCACAATACATGTTTGTCATCAGAACAACATTCATGGAGACAAAACATGCCATTAACGCTACCGAAACCAAAAATAGGAAAATAGGCGTTGTTTGTAAACGGATTTAACCGATCTAATTTGACTTTATTCTCAAACCTCTCACCGGAAAGAGAATACAAAAGTTCTTGATGCTCTCCAGCCAACTTTAGGAGTAGAGATGCTTGGTCGTAATAAGAACAAGAATGCAAATTAGATAAGAAATTGGTACGGAACATGTTCATGAAACCATGGTTTTGAAATAAGAGAGACCATGATTTACGAACACATTCAAATCGCTTAAAAGATTTAAGAGGGAGTTTGGATAGAATGGAGAAGGCAATATCTTCATGTATGTAGGTACTCACCTTTTCGCTTGTTGCAGCTCCCATTGAAACGAGATGACTAGTAACCTTTTGTACTCGATCTCTTTTTGTTTTTTGTTTTTTATACTGTTACTAAAGATTTTCAATCTCTCTCTCTCTTTTTTTTTTTATCTAAATTAATGTGGTTTATTTTGGATCATTTATCTAAAAAGTTTAATGGTCATGGGTTAATGGTTGTGTTTACTAACAAATAATGTGTTAACATTTGTTTTTTTAAGAAGATTAATGTTAATGTTATAAAAGATAAAAGATATGATAAAATAATAGGTTTGATGCAAAATATAACATATAATATATAGTTAAATTAATATTATGGAATGATAGTTATCGATTGTGTTCATAAAAAATCATTGATTCTGTCGAAAAATATGAAATAGTAAAAAAAATAGATTAAATTAAACCAATAATCATTAAATAATATTTAGTTTTGTATGTTTTTGTTTTTTTTATTAGTTTGCGGTTTTAATTTGAATTAGTTTGGATTTTAATATCCCTGGAATTCAATTTTCCCTTGCAATATCTTTTTTTATTTGAATTTACCCATCTTTAAATAAACCAATCTGAACGGGATTTTTTGATTGATTAATTTAGACGATACAAAATATATATTTGATTGTTGTTAACGCATGTGAATATTAGTTGAGGTATGAGTGATGTCTTCAACTATGATTCTCTTTCTACAAAGGGTTAACGTTAATATAGTTTGTCCTACAAAGATTATATGAGGAACTTCATAGATTCAACTTAGTCCATCTTAATATTTTCTATGTTAACCACTTCAATCTTTGAATTCAACTTGAAGTTATGAGCTTCATTGTCTTATAAATAACAACAAAGTTGCAAAAGAGGATGTAGTGGAAGGTCCTAGATGGAGAGTTTGTACTGGGTTGGAAATTAAGATTTGGCAGGAACAATGGCTTTACTAGCAATTTGATTTAAGGTCAAGAACCTGAATCAAAACCTTGTGTTCATGAAGACAATCAGTATACATTTTGTGTTCACATATCATGGCATTTTTCTTTGTCAAGCACACTTCACCATTTTAGAATTTCTTAATAGAAATTCAATGCCAAAAAAAAAAATCACATGTGTATTTAAGCTTAGTCTGCAGTCAGTCCTGTCAAATTCTAAATCATTAGATTAAATTTAACAATAAAAATTTGACAGGATAGAATGTATATAAACACCACCACAATTCATTTTTCTTTCATACATAATCAAATGGAGAATCAGTCTACTTTTCTATATACAATGGTTTTCCAACTTGACACACTCCATTGTTATCCGCATGGTTTCAGCAACTAAACAAGTCGTGGATAATAGTATGATACATTCAAACTAACAAGTTCATTAAAAGTCGCGGATAATAGTATAATACATACAAATCAAGTTCATTACAAGTCGCGGATAATAGTAAAATACATTCAAACTAACAAGTTCATTACAAATCACGGATAATAGTATAATACATACAAACCAAGTTCATTACAAGTCACGGATAATAGTAAAATACATTCAAACTAACAAGTTCATTACAAATCACGGATAATAGTATAATACATTCATACATTCAAACTAACAAGTTCGTTTACAGATAGCGCAGAATCCATTCAATTATTGAGCTTACATATCACAAGATAAAACATAATTCTTCCTCACCTCTCCATTTCAGCACCCCACAGTTCAGACATAACACCACTGAGTCATATCTCCACCTTTCTCCATCACCATTGCAACAAACATCAAAAGCCATAAACACCATGACATCAAGAACTGCAAAAAAGAACAGAAGGGGGGAAGAACAACATAGTAATTTGCGAGAGGGAGGAGAAACATAGAGAACCAGCCACACCGTCGCCAACAACCCTGCCAAGATAAAGATGAAACCAGAAAAAAAATGAGTAGGATATATAAATAGAGCAGTAAGTGAGCTTCTACTTCAAAGCTTCCGATTCAATTGCTAATGTTTTCAATTCCATGAACATCGAAGCAACCAATGCTCAAAGTGACATGTAAAAGCTACTTAAAATCAATCTGTACCAATTAAAATGACATTAAAAACAAAAATACAGGATATCTAAATACCAGTCTGACAAAGGGCAAGTAAAAATTCAGTTTGCCAATCAAGTAACTAAGTAAGGGAAATCACATTGTGGATTTGGAATGCAAAATTACATATAAAGTAGAAAGTTAAACATTGTGGATACATATTGCTGGCAGAATGTAATGAAAATTGAAATAGTTATTTGTTGTTCATTAAAATATCAAGTTTTTTTCATATTTTTTCTACATAAAACTAGCAAAATATTATTCTTTTCACTTATATAGGCACCAAATTAGTTTGCAAATAGAAAGACTGACCAAGGTAATAACCGAATAACCACAATCATATACCTCTTGGTGAAACCAAGAATAGTAATTAATTACTTGCTCCTCAAACTGGAAGAATGTTTCCTTGTATATTATTAGCCGACCAAAACGATTCCCTCCATTATAACAAAGCTCCTCGACCATTTGAGTCCTTAAATCAAACCAAGCTAGTTCTTCATCTTTTCTTTTGAAGAATATTTCCCCCTTCGGCCCCACTCCCATAGGACGCTCACACAAGGAAATGGTCCAACAATGAAGAGTTTGGTCCACGATTCTTTCATGCCAAATTCACCCAAAACCGATATGTGAAAAGTAGCCGTGTCTTCGTGATATGAGAACAATGCAATGAACTCATTTAACACAGCCAAGTTTATCCACAATGCTTCAATATCAAAACAATCATCCAAGTCTGGGGGTATGGGTGTTAAGAAGAACAGTTCATTACTCAAGTAAAATGACACCAAACATGGTCCAACAGGGCTATCTTCTTCATCTCCTTTACACAACCAATGACACACTCCATCCATGTAGACTTGGGTGGCACAGTCCGAAAACGACGGCCTGTCAAGATCGAATGGAGATTCCAAAGAAGACGGCATGTCAACATCAAGTGCTCTCCACGAGTTACTTCTTAAGCTATATATCTCCCATAAGGGAGATAAACATACTTCTCCCAACCAGTCTGAAGATATAATATCTTCAAGGTCAGCAGGGTATTCACCTGATGATTCTCGAAAAAAACGTACATACCGAATGACCTTATAGTCTTTTCTAACATGGTCATAACCAAATCCATGAACATAAGACATACTAGAAACATTAAAAAAAAATCCTTAGCAACGTCTGGGATGGACGAATCAATCGACTCAGCCTGACTGGGAGGAAGGAACTTGATTTTTTGGGTAGCTGGATTCCACAATACAACTTGGCCAGAGTTATCATATTCATGGAGACAAAGTAAGCCATTGATACTACCAAAACCAATAACACGAAAATTACCATAGTTTGTAAATGGATTTGTGCCATCTAACCTGACCATGTTACCAAACTTATCACCAGAAAGAGAATACAAAACTTCTTTATAGCGTTCAGACAACTTTAAGAGTAGAGATGCACCGTCGTAATAAGAATGACAATGCAGATTAGATAAGAACTTGGTGTGGAACATTTTCATGAAAATACGGTTTTCAAACAAGAGAGACCATGATTTGCCAACACATTCAAATCGCTTCAAAGATTTAAGAGGGAGTTTTGATAGAATAGAGAAGGAAATATCATCAGGTATATACTTGCTCACCTTTTGATCCTTTTCAGCAGCCACTGTGCATCATCACTTGGACTTGATTATGAAATGACACTCTCAAATAAGCAACAGTTGTGTCCACGTCTCGATTTGTAAGAGAAGCATAGTACACTGCAATAAATCCAGCAGTAAAGCATGACTCATGACAACAAATAGTAGGCTTTTCCTGAAAGAGAGATATCATATCAACCTTTTGTTCATACTCTAAAAATACATATTCACATGTAAAGCATGACACTAATAGCGGTAAGTGACCGGAAATGGTTGTTGGTCAGCTGCCATTTAAATTAAATTGATCAATTTATATTGATTTTTTTTTTAAGGAAATTCATACTAAAATCATGAAATGCTTAAAATTAAAAAATGTAAGAAAAATATAAGCAAAATTAGACATTCTTTAGCTTAATTTCAAATAACATTTTCGTCATTTATCTTTGTTTTTCATTTATTTAATCTTCTATATTATCAACATTGTGATTTTTTTTATTAAAAAAAATCAAAAATTCATGAAACACATAAGCAAACTCATATATTCATCATACAAACCTAAAAATTGAGATTTTATTGAAAAAATCTCATAAACTCATTTGTCTACATAACCTTAATCATCTTTTTCACACTAAAAAAACAACCATAACCAAAAAGTAACCCTAACCGAATTCCAAATCAATACCCAAACAAAAGAAAAAGAAGAAATGTCGAAGAAGAAAAAACCAAAAAATAACCATAACTAAATTTCAACTCAATATCTAAACAATAACTTCTCATGGCCTTAGGCAGGATGATCCGCTTTCCCCGTATCATATTATTCTTTGCATGGAGAAGCTCTCTTCAGCCATTAACAATGTCGTTCATCAGGGTAACTGGGAGCCTATCCACATATCTAATCCGGGGCCCAAGCTCTCTCACCTTCTGTTTGTAGATGATGTTCTCTTGTTCACCAAAGCCAACGGCACTCAGCTGCACTTCATCAAAGACTTGTTTGATCGTTTCAGCAAATTCTCATGGTTGAAAATTAATCTTCACAAGTCTAGAGCTTTTTATTCCTCAGGCGTCACTGGGGAAAAAATCAACACCCTCACATCCATCTCCGGCATCCGTTGCACTACTTCTCTTGACAAGTATTTGGGGTTTTCTATCATCAAAGGGAGACCAAAGAAGAGTGATTTCCTATTCATCATTGAGAAAATGTAAAAAAGGTTAGCTTCTTGGAAAAATAAACTCCTCAATAAACCGGGAAGGTTAGCTTTAGCATCATCTGTCCTTTCTTCCATCCCAACCTATTACATGCAAATAAACTGGCTCCGTCAAAGTGTTTGCGATAACATTGACCAATTTACTCGTAACTTCATTTGGCGTGACTCAAATAACAAAGGCATACATCTGTGGGTTGGGAAAAAATCACCAAACCGAAAGGTTCTGGTGGCTTAGGTATCCGTGCTGCCAGAATTACTAATACTAGTCTTCTTGGAAAATTGGTGTGGGATATAATGCATTCTTCCAACAAGATTTGGGTACAACTCCTGTCTACCAAATATTCACCTAATACTCATATGCTTCGCGCTTCTTCCCCCTCCAGCTGCTCATCTATTTGGGCTGCTATCATCCGTGCAAAAATCGTGCTTCATGAGGGTTTTAAGTGGAGACATGGCAGCGGAAATTCTTCTTTTTGGTTCACTAGTTGGAGCTCGTCAGGTCCCCTTACTCCTCTTGTCCCCTACATCGACATCCATGACCTCCAGCTCACTATCAAGGACGTTATCAGCAGTCCGACACCTCACACCAACATTCTTTATACCACGCTTCCCGCAGAAGTTGCAAATCACATCAACAACTTGAACGTTCGTTTCAATGACTCCGTTGAAGACACTTTTGTTTGGTCCCCCAACATAAACGGTGTTTACACAGCTAAGAGTGGATATCATTGGCTTCTTTCACATTCCAACAACAACAATACAGCCTCTGCCTCTATCTCTTGGAATTGGATTTGGTCTTTACGGCTACCGGAGAAATTTAAATTCTTTATATGGCTGGCCTGCCATGATGTCGTCCCAACCTTAGCCTTGTTAAGTCATCGAAACATTGCAAAGTCTGATCAGTGCAATCGTTGCGGCCAACATGTTGAAACGCTTATGCATTGTATCCGTGACTGTTTGCACTCCTCCAAAATTTGGCGTCATAGTGGCTTCAACACCGCTGATTTCTTTATCTAGAATGATGCTTATCTTTGGCTGAAAAACGGTCTCAAGGGTTCCCGTTCTCTCCTCTTTGCTGCAACCTTATGGTGGATATGGAGATATCGAAACTCTATGTGTTTTAGTTTTGAGGTTTGGTCGATTCACCGTATTTCTTTCAATATTCAAGACACGGTTAATGTTATCCGGACATCTTTCAACCTCTTCCCTGTTGCTGCTGCTGGAGACTGGGTTGTAAAGTGGAATTGCTTCAACCATTCTTGTTCCATTATCAATGTGGACGGGAGGTTGGTAATCCTCAATGAACCGGCTTTGGGGGTCTTATTAGAAACAATGTTGGATTCTTCACCTCTGGTTTTTCAGGCCATATAGATCACTTCAATGACATTTTGTTTGCTGAATTACACGCTATTCTTACGGGGTTGCAGCTAGCTAAAAACTTGAACATAGTTGATGTTGTATACTATACTGACTCTCTCCACTGCGTCAACCTCATCAACGGTCCTGCTGTGGTCTATCATGCTTATGCCACTCTCATTCAAGACATCAAGGATCTGATCCAGCAGTCAAACACTCCTATATTGCACACTCTTCGTGAGGGGAACCACTGCGCCGATTTTCTTGCAAAGTTTGGAGCCTCCATGGAC
>Ga0209282_1001286_pt1 | contig 13610 bp, 12 predicted proteins | sample Mtrugardesep15_FD_187529 | JGI IMG/M metagenome (GOLD analysis project Ga0209282, IMG submission 187529) | Root nodule microbial communities of legume samples collected from California, USA - M. trunc garden sep15 (SPAdes) (version 2) | ecosystem: Host-associated > Plants > Roots > Nodule...
GCTTATTTGAAGTCTCTTGCTAAGTTTAGCAGTGAGCATTTGTAATCAGATATTACATTATAGTGAACTCTCCTTGGAAGTGCAAGTGGGACATGACTACTTCCGGTTTGTGGAAGGAACCTGTATAATTGATTTGTGTCTTTCTTTCTTCTCTATCTGTTTTTATCCGCTGCAGCCTAGTTCTGAACATCACTTCAGAAGCTGTTATTGAACTTCTTCTGATCAGTGTCTTTCAGCTTAGGAGAAAACGAAGAAAAAGCTAACACAATTCAACCCCCCTTCTTGTGTTTTTCTCACCTTCATCCTCGACAACAACGATATTACCTGATGCCTTCTCTTGTTCTATCTGCCTCTTCTCGGGACAATATGCTTCTAATGCCCCTTCTCCTTACAGTAATTGTAAATATCAGTCGGTTTCAGACCTCTACTAACTGGTTTCTTATATAACTTATTTTTCCTTGATTTATCGTATTCCTGATTGTTGTTTGCTACTAGCCAAACATATTAACTATCCGAGCAGTGCTACTACAACTATGTCCTAGTTCTCTACTATGAAGGGCATACCTAACTTCTTATAGAGACAATGAATCTTTACCAGTAATGAAATACTCCCTAAAGTTCTCATGTGACAATGGTAAAGAAACTAACATAATCAAGACAACATCCTTATCATAAATCTTAATATCAATATTACGCATATATAATAATATTGAATTCAATTGATCTAGATGTTCTCTCAAGGACATACCTTATTGCATACGCAGACTGGACAAACATTGCTTCAAGAGAAAGTTGTTGGTTAAGCTCTTCGTCATGTATAGACTCTCTAGCTTACACCACATACCGACAACAATATCCTCTCTAGCAACCAAATGAGAAACGTAGAATATGCCTTCTCCTTCGGAGTGGCGATATCAGCAGGTAGAGAATTTGACGCATGCTTTAACAAATGTGTCCATAGACCCTGTTGTTTAAACAACACCTGAATCTTGATCTTTCACAAGCTGAAATTATTCCTTCCAGTGAACCCACTAATTGAATAGTAGAAGTAATACAGGCTATAACAAAATCCACTAACTATTGGTGCAAGAAATACTAACATACAAGACCTTTATTTATATGGCTAAGTCTTTACATATTTCTTTCTATTCTCCAATGTGGGACTTTTTCTCAACACTAATTCAAGGCATATTTCAACAAAGTATACAGATCCTTCAAATAATATTAGTCTTTTATAAGAGTATTAGATCACTAATAATTAGTTGTTAGTGTATTGATATTTTCTCCCTTTTTATGTTTGAACGTAAGACTTGACTCCTTAAATTCCTTAAACACCTTCATTTATTAACTTAAATGAGTTGAACAATCTATCTTTGTATGAGTTGTGTATTTGAAAGTACTTAAATGTACTTTTAGTTGATAATGTACTTGACTTATCTTTATCTTTGAGTAACATAACTTACAAGTCTACTAGTTACACTAGTAATCGACACAAGTCAAATATAGCAAGAGTATCTTGAGCTCTATGAACAATTAGATATCTTGTCTCAAGGTTTATAACGTTAATATCGGATGACGAGATTTTGAAGTGTCAAAGTTTATAACGTTATTATCGGATTACGAGATTATGAGATTTCAAAGTTTATAACGATATTATCGGATTACGAGATTATGAATGCATTGTTCTCGTCTTTATTTTCAGGTTTTGCAAAATCTCACCTTATTATGTTTAAAGCTGTGAAGAAACCCATCAGTATCCTGCTAGGGTTTACTTTCACCGCCGTTTACATATAATTTTCAAACACTACAAACAAAAACAACTCTGTTCTCTCAATTTGAATTTTTCCATGGCGGGGGAAGAAGACAGCAACAACAACACAGTTGCTTTCACAGGGGAGGAATCCATCCCTGATGATCAAGAAACAAGAGCTACTCCTGATGAAGCTTCTGTTGATGCTGCCGCTCCTCCGCCAAAGAAACGTGGCAGAAAGAGAAAAACGGAGAAGGAAGTGAGAAGAAGTGAACGTCCTAAGAAAAGTATTAGATTACTGAATCACGATTACTTGTCAGATGTGGAGGAGGAAGTGAAGAAGACTAAGGGGAAACGTGGTAGGAAGAAGAAATGCATTGAACAGCAACAGATGGTAACATCATATGATCTTTTTGCTAATTTTTATTTTATTTTGTAGATATATGTTTGAAATTTGAAGTGGAGTTGTATGTTGTATGTAATTGTGTTCTGTTACTGTTTCTCAATCAACAGGGTATTGAAGATGAGTCCTTATTGGTCTGTAATAAGGACACTAATTGCCATCAATGTAAAAGAAATGACAAGGGCAGGGTTGTGAAATGCACAAAATGCAAACGGAAGAAATTTTGCATACCCTGTATTAAGAATTGGTACATACAACTTCCTTAACTTCTGTTTTATTCTGTTTATCTTGCTTCCTCGGTTGTTGGTTATCTTGTGTTGGGTCACGAGGGGAGCCTTGGGACCACCCGCATTGGGCTCAGCAACTAAACAAGTGAGTTTGGACACCACACTTTAACCCAAAACCCTAAGGCATTGGGTTTAAGGGTCCTCTCACTTGCTATACAACAATCTCCCCTCAAGTGTGAGTCTATCAATTCATTTATGCTCCCCCTCAAGTGGAAGTTCTTTCGTCCACATACACTTGCACTTATACTTGCACCGCCATTGTCAAAGACACCTATGGAACCCACAACCTGAACTTTCGATATAAGGAGCCGGTTGAACCCTTGTCAAACCCCGACTCTGATACCATTGTTGGGTCATGAGAGGAGTATGGGGATTGTCTAGATTGGGCTCAGAGCAACCACACATGTGAGTTTGGATACCACACTGTAACCCAAAACCTTAAGGCAATGGGTTTATGGATCCTCTCACAGTGTGCTCAACCTTCACTTTTATAAACAATGCAAGACTTCTTCTCACACTTGCCACACAACGTCTTGTTATTGAATGAGACTTGTTAAACAGTTGAGGGGGTGAGAAACATGATATTTTAGGGATATTTGGATAAAGTTATTATTATTAATATTTTGTTAAAAAATATTTATTATCGGTTTGGATTTTGGATGATGACATTCTGACCGGTGTATGTTTTTGTTGTCTTATGAAGGTATCCTGACTTGAAAGAGGAGGATATTGCTAAGGCATGTCCAGGGTGCTGTGGCAATTGCAATTGCAAAGCGTGCTTGCAATCACCTGCACTTATCAAGGTCAGTTCTGCCCCTTATAGATTAACTATTCTTGTGATTTGTTGTATTCTACATTTGAAATGTGACAATCTGGTTCACTACAGGCAATTAAAGAGAAGGAAGAAATAAAAAATGACCATGAGGTTGAGCTCTCCAAGTATATGCTGAAAATACTTCTTCCGTATTTAAGACGATTGGATGAAGAACAAATGGCCGAGAAGGAGATAGAAGCAAAGAGACAAGGTATTTTTCCACCAAGAGTCTCGCTTCTTGCAATTCATCTCTTCTTGCTTTTTTCTATCTATCCTTTTATTAATGTGAGTTGTTTTTCTCACGCTTCATGGTTTTGACTCTTTATTTTAGAGTTAATTATATGTTCCTTTATTCCTCTTCTTCTTTCTTTTGGATTACTTACATAATTGATAACCTGCTTCACACTATACTTATATGTTCTTTTTTTCTTCTTCTTCTTCTTTCTGATTATGTATAAGTTTCATTTTTTTTTTAATTTGTCTTTGGGATGAACATTACAGGACTCTCACGTTCTGAGCTAAAAATAAAAGCCGCAGATATCCCTAAAAAAGAGCGCGTGTACTGGTAGGGGCTTATTTGGTATATGTTTGTTTTTTAAGTTATTCTAATTCTATATAGTTAATGACTTAACACTTTTTGTAGTGACAACTGCAAAACGTCAATATTCGACTACCACAGAAGCTGTACAAAATGCTCTTTTGACATTTGTCTCCTTTGTTGCTGCGAGCTTCGTGGTGGGAAGCTTCTAGGTGGTGCAGATCCAATCGAGTTTGAGTTTATCTACCGAGGGCGTAATTATCTGCATGGTGTAAATGAAGAGAGAGTAAATGAAAGTGAACCTCATGCTGCTGCCCAACCTGAGATTCGTGAATGGTCAAGATCTGGGTGGCTTGCAGATAGTGATGGTAGCATTCCCTGTCCAAAAGCCGATGATGATTGTGATCATGGTTTCCTTGAACTGAGAAGCATATTTCCACAAAATTGCATCTCTGAGTTAGTATGTAAAGCAGAAGAACATGAAGAAACAATTAAGCTTCAAGATGCAGAGGAGACTTCTGATAGTAGGTGTTCTTGTTTGAAGCCTGTTTTGAATGCATCTGATATACACAATAGCACAAGGAAGGCAGCTTCTCATGAAGATTCCAGTGAGAACTTCTTATACTGTCCCAGGGCAGTAAATCTACGTCATGAGGATTTAAGACATTTTCAATGGCACTGGAGCAAAGGGGAGCCTATAATTGTCAGCAATGTACTTGAATGTACATCTGGTTTAAGCTGGGAACCGCTTGTCATGTGGCGTGCATTCCGTCAGAAACGTAATACCAAGCAAAAAACACTTTTGGATGTGAAAGCTATTGATTGCTTGCATTGGTGTGAGGTTTGTTCAATTTCTCAATCTTGAGCATGAATTTTGTTCGATTTCCAAGTCTTGAATTTGTATTGTGATCTTTGCTAAAATTTGGAATTTACTATAATTTTACTTTATTTAGGGAATAATTTAGTTACAATTTTTGGTGCAGTTGAATTTCATACATGTTTTCTGAATTTGGGTATTTCGATCCTTTTGGGATTAAGAGAAGCTTAAATGTATTTAATTTTTGTTCATTACTCAAGTCATGCTTCATATCTGTAATGAATGTCCAGTACAAGGTTGAAGTCCTATTTGTCTGCAGATATACAATAGCAACAACTTCCCAACATTATCAAAAATTTTAGATATCATGAACTTAATTTATACAGCCTTAATTATAACTTCTCTCATCTTTCTCTTAGTCATAGGCCTCAGTGTCTCTCAGTTTCTCATTATCGTATCTTTCAGCGTTATCTCAATTTCTTGCATTCTAGTGTCCCTGTTCTTTTTGCTTGATCTACCCTAGCACTTTCTTGTTGCCCTTGCATCCCCCGGTTTCTGTTTTCGATTGTTGTTTTTTTCCCATTTCTTGTGTATACTCAGATCATCTTGCTGAAGTGGGGGTAAGATTTACTGCTTTTTTATGTTCTCTAGTTGTATTCATTTTCTTTCCTTTCTATTAGTTTGTCACACTAAAGTAAATTCTATCTGCTTAGTTTTAATATTTTTTCTTCCTTTAAATGACATGTATATCTGTTGCCAGTAATTTCTGCAATTTTTATCTGAGATGTTGATTGAATGCAGGGAGATGTTAATGTGCACCAATTCTTTACTGGGTACACAAATGGTCTCCTGGACCGGCTTAATTGGCCTCAGGTTTTGAAACTGAAAGATTGGCCTCCTTCTAATTTATTTGAGGAAAGTTTGCCCCGTCATTGTGCCGAGTTCATATCTTCCTTGCCGTTCAAAGAATATACAGATCCTTTCAATGGTGTTCTAAACCTTGCTGTGAAGTTGCCTGAAACTGTTTTACAGCCAGACATGGGCCCAAAAACATATATTGCTTATGGATTTGCTCAAGAGCTTGGGCGGGGTGATTCTGTGACTAAGCTCCATTGTGATATGTCAGATGCAGTATGCTTCAATTCATAGTCTTTCTAGCATTTGGTTTTTCCAGAATGTCTTATGATATTTTATTTTATGTTTATACTGTTATTTTTACTTTGATGTGTTACTTACCTTTGTGTTTTGGCTACTGCTAATTTTTTTTTTAAATTTATTTATTTGTTTATTTATTTATTTATTCATGATTAGCTGCATCATTATATAAGGTATCTTTTGGACTTGAAATATGATCAATGCCTATACTATTGTCAGATTCATTGTCTTTCCTGGCGAGTTCTCTGTCTGTGCTACATTTTTTTTTTTGCTTCGTGTCTCTGAATGCATACTCTATTATGAGGAAAATGAAACATGTTTCTTGTTTAATTTGGCTTTTTATTTTAGGTAAATGTGTTGACTCATATTGCTGAAGTGAAGTTGGATTCTAAGGGCATTAATGCCATTAAAAAACTGACCCAAAAGCACCTTGAGCAAGACAAGAGGGAGCTACAATGTGATAATCGGGACGGAGAGCCCAACATTGACATGCTTGATAATTCATCTTCTTCCATAAATGCTTCATACGAGCAAAATAGTGTTCGATTTGTGGAAAATGGAAGTGGATTATGTGATGAAAAGGTGGTTGATCCAGAGCTCAAAGAAGTTGATAAAGAAGATAGTTTATTGGTTGGGTGCAATTCTTTAGACGGTGCTCTCTGGGATATTTTTCGGATAGAGGATGTACCTAAATTGGAAGAATATTTAAAGAAGCATTTCAAAGAGTTCAGGCATGTCTATTGCTCTCCTTTAAAGCAGGTAAAATTAGTTAAGATAATTTTCTATTATCTGTTGGGATTCCCCATTTTAACTTGAGTCATTAACTAAACTTTGTTGCTACCAGTTAGTCATTAACTAAATTTTATATTAGGAGTTTACAGTTTACACCATGATAAAATTGATGCCATCTCTTCTTTTCCCTACTTGATCTAATAAGTCTTAGCTTATGCTTTATTTTGTTTTTCTGTGGTGGTATGTTTGTTTTGCTTCTGTAATTGCAATATGTTCTATTGGGCCTTCATAGTTTAGTCTGACAGCCCATTGGTATGTCTTGCCTAGCTAAGAAGGTCGTAACACATTTTTTCTGTTTAAAAGACGGTTGTAGCGCACTCTGTTTCTGTTGCAACTGTTTCTAGCAGATTGCAACTCATTATAAATTTCTATCTGTACTTTGAGTTACATCAAGAAGTTTTGTTTTCACTTTTCAAACAATAGAAACCTCTCAATGTTCTCTTTACTTTTTCCTTCACCCTCACATATTTTTTGGCTTTTGATTCTAACATGGTAACATGAGCATTTTATCGATCTAAACAACAAGACATGTTCATTCATTCCTATCATCTACTTAGAAAATGACTGCACAATTCCTTATGGTGTTTTTTTCCCCTACCTTTTCACATCTACTCTCAATTCTTTTGTTAGTAATTTTATGAACTAAATTGACAAATTAAAAACACATTTAATGACTAAATTGACTAAAACAAATTCAAGTACCGGGTCTGGGTACCCAATTTTTTCTTTTGAAAAATAATTTTTAGCACATACTTAGTACTTGCACACGAGTACCAGGTTTGGGTTCATCTTTAATTTTGGCGTCCCATGCTTAAGAGCTGGTATCTTACCTGGGCTCTATCTCCAGCTCAGTTTATTGTTATACATGACAATCTTTGGGTCAGGGATATTGGAGATAAATCACCCACCTGCATTTACTCAGTCTCCCACGATAAGTTCAGGGGGCTGCTGGAGTGCTGGTAATACTTGTGATTAGTTAGTTTTGAATATGTACCATCCTGACATGAGTAAGGAACTATGTTGATGTGGTTAGCAATATTGAAACATGATATGCAAGGAAATGTCTTATAGTCACCCGTTGAGTTGATGATCTTATATCTTTCGTTTTACTGTTTAAAAGTTCACTCGACAGTCGAAGGGGCTGCTGTATGTAGATGGCTAGGAAGACTAATGGTCGTTCACTCTATTTGTATGTAACTTCTTGAATAACACCTTCTTTGATATTATAGGTTGTTCATCCCATCCATGATCAGACCTTTTATTTGACTATCGAGCATAAAAAGAGGCTTAAGGAGGAGTATGGTTAGTAATGTTTATAGTTTTTTTTATATTGTTTGGTTTGAGCAGTATTGATCAATCGACATGTGCCATTTTGTTGACAATTCAACATTGACTTGTAGGAATTGAACCCTGGACTTTTGTTCAGAAGCTGGGAGATGCTGTTTTCATTCCAGCTGGCTGTCCCCACCAAGTCCGAAATCTGAAGGTATAACATACGCATATTATGGATTTGTTTTCATTCTAGCTTGTAATGTTTCCTTGTTTGCCACAAAGTGTATATATTGAGGTTATGAGTTTTAGGTAAAAGACGGAGAAGAGAAAGAATAAATATAGGTTACAACCCAAGACTGTGATTCCCATCAGTATATTCATGGGGACTGATATTCTTGGGAGTAGAGTTACATGATTTAAAAAAGATGATCAAAAGGAATAACTTTCTTGAATGGTGCCAACCGTGAAAGAAAATCTTCACTAGCTCACTATTTACGTCGTTGTTGCTTTTATTTCTAATGCTTGAAAAATATGTCTAAATGTCAATGATAACGTGCATCACCGTTTTGCAGTCATGCACCAAGGTTGCACTTGATTTTGTCTCTCCTGAAAATGTTGGTGAGTGCTTTCGTTTGACAGAGGAATTCCGTAAACTTCCAGTAAATCACAAGTCTGCAGAGGACAAATTGGAGGTATTATTCCATGCTACTTTTGTTGATTTGATTATGCTGTTTATACACTTATCCAATATTGAGATATTGCATCTCCTGTTTTGTTATTAGCTTCTTTCAACTAGATTTCATTATAGCCCAATATCTGTTTTAGAATCTGGGCTTGGCCTATTGGAACAATTTGGACTGTTGTTAGCTTTCAGTTACACCTAGTGATGTCAACTGTCATGCTGCGTTTGTCCAGATTCAAACACTAATAAGTTGAACTGGTTCAAGCATACTATTCACATTTGCTTGATTCGAATTGCTTAATTCAAACATTTTTTAACGTCTTGATTCTAAACTGGAAGGTGCCAACTAAGTCACTCTAGTAATTGTAATCTAACATATTAATTGTCATCTAACTGTTTTTACTTGTTGAATTTTAAAAGTTTTGATTTTCTACCTATTTCAGAACCTATGTTACTGACTTACTGTATCAAAACTTGTCCTGTCATATCTAAAGATTGTTATTGATATTTTGTGTATCGTTTTTGAGGAATGATTATGAACATAAAAAAAGTTGTTCACACCGTATTTTAATACGGTTAATATTACAAAATTAATATTTTTTTTATCGTCTTGGAATGCGTGCTAGCCTATAATTCCGTCATAAAGTGATACAGTGTTGGAATTGGTTGTTGAATTTTGATTGTCAATATATTGCTCTTGTTTTTTTTACCTGATTGCTGCTTCTTTTGGTAAAAGGTGAAGAAAATGATTATATATGCTATGCTTGATCTGGTCAAGAAGTTGGAGGAAGCAAGGTTAGTGATTACAAACTTTAGGCCTATGGTTATGGATTTGTGATACTCGCATCTTTTGAATGCATGTTGTTCACTTTGCAGTCAAAGACATTGAACATCATATCTTATCATTGTACATAACTTTAGTTTCTTTAGGCTCACATTCGTCTGTCTATATCATGAAATTGATGTTTGTCATTCAATTTACAGGTCTGGAGAAACCAAGGTTCCTATGTAAACTGTAGATGTATCTCAGAGATTGAATCTGGATAGGGATGTAAATTTGAGTTGCGTAGTTAGGTGTGCTGATCTTGGATTCTTTGTATTGCAACTGTAGAGGAAAGAGTCCATATTTTGTTGTGTCTGGCACACCTTGAGGAAGCACTTTTTAAACAATAATATATGACTTGTAATGGTGTTCTTACAAGGATCACCACTTGTATACCCTGTGTACTAATTTTCGGGTTTGTCTGGACTATTGCAGAAGCTAACGCTAGCACTGTATTATTAAATTTTTGAATGCATTCATAATGAGATACTAAGTCACCTTGATGCAAAATGCTGTAGTTGTTGATTTGAAGTCGTGACCTCGTTTGTTTTTGTCCCTAAAAGTAGTATTATCAAGTCTCATGTGAAGTGAACTATGTACGATGAATCCTAATGACCTTGATTGTTTTTGCCGCTAAAAAGTAGTACTGGTAAGTCTCAAATCATGTGAAATTTTCATATGTTGGGATCGTGACACTTGGGTACATTAATGTTTTTACAATTAAAGAATAAAACATGGTTGGTGTTAGTATTTTGTCTTAATTTGTTCTCAATGGACATGAACATCCCTGTTTGTTTTTTGAGGTATGTTATTTTAACAACTATTTTTGTGACAACTTGTGGGACAACCAAAGATATATAAAGAAAGGAAAATGTCAACCCCATGGGGTTCTAGCTACGAAAAAGCATAGTAAGAATTTCTTGAAACTTGTGTAATCAAGTACTTAAAAATGTAGAAAATGTTGTTTTCAATACATAACTTCTACATTTTTTTGTTTCTTTAAATAGTATCCTAGAGATACTATTGTCGATTATAATATTCTCTTGTGTTGTCAAACTAGGAGGCGTGGACTTCACACCGATGATTTGATCCTCCATGTCGTCTTCTCTAATATATATTGCACATTCTCATTGAATAGAGTTATATTAGAATATTTTGAAAAAGTTTAGTTCATACATCTTCAGTTTTAGCAACAAAAATAGTGTTATTTTCCGTTGTGAGTGTTTGATTTCTGCAACTTGCTGCCCAAATTATCTCACAAATATATGAGGAAGAGGAAGAGTATACTTTGCTAATTTTACTCTTAATGAGATAGACTATGGAGGTTACAAAACTAGCAAGACTTCTAGATGCGTAAAAACATCTAAGAATAATTGAATCTTCTTGGCGTCACCATCCATCATGTTTCCATTGACGTGATCTTGGATGCGTCGGAAAGCTTAGAGAATCGTCTACAATTAGAATAATCACTCGATAAAACAAATAAGAACAACTGCATTGGAAGGTATCTTTGGACATTTGCATGAAAACTTTTTTTTTCTTGAAGAAGTTGCATGAAAACTTTGGTGGTAATGAGCCACTAAGACTTAATTGGGAGGAGTTACACTAACTAGTCATTAGTCTGGCAGTCTCACTATATTTAGGCACTGTTACTAATTCGTGGGCTATTTTACAATGTAATCGTTGTCTTGCTTCTTTATACATGTAATTTTTTAAATCTCCAAGGGAATCGGATATTTGAATAAAAAACTTGTGTGTTTTCATAATTGAGAGGTTTGTGTTTTCTTGAGTTGTTCATCGCGCTAAAAATCTGACATAGCTAGAAGCTAAAAATTCCTTGCAACGTATACGTACAGCTAGCCAATTTCTTAGTGAGTTGTGGTGCATTCATTTCTTTTTTGGACATATATAAATTTCATTCATTTAAATGCTTGAATAGAAATAATACAATAAAAAAGATCATGAGTTGTGGTTGTGGGACATTTCCATCCACATTGAGATATATTAGTACAAGTGAGAATAATAATTAATATAGCCAGGTAGTAGATACCTGTAAAGATACCTAATAACCAAATAACCAAACTAAAATCAACAAATTGTAGACAGGTAGTAGATACCTAATAACCAAACTAAAATCACCAAAAATAAGAGATACAAAACGTTTAAATTCTTTCGACTATAGAACAAGATATTTACAGATGTGCGCTCAAATCGACTATAAGTGATGCATCCATTTCTTTGACCTAAGTGAGTTGTGGCGTTTTCATCCATTATGGATGGGGAAAAAAAAATTAATTTCATCAAAAATCATATTTTAATTGTAGACAAGAGAAAATACAACTCTTCTCACAAAAAGAGACAAACTTATATAATTCATATAAATTTAGTTTATTTATATAATAATAAATAAGCATCTAAATATGATTATGCAGTTGTTTTTCAAAAACTCGATATCCGACCTAATGATCAACTAATATGAAATTCCAATCCTATTCTCCACTAGCACAGTCCATTTAAAGTCACAGCAAAGCCATGAACTAGCCCTCAAAAATTGACACCGGAAGTATTCAAACCATAGACCGAGAGGAATACACACTATGATCGCACATAAATTAACACTTGTTGGATTCAAATGGTAGACCATGAGAGGGTTCAAAGCCTACACCACGAGGCTAACCCATGTTGATTAAGATTATGCAATTGTTACCAAAATATTTAACTTAAAAATTATATAACTATTTTTATATTCCCTAACAAAACAATTTTTGTATATTTAATAAACTAAGACTAAGTTCCATAATTCCTAGAGGTTGTGTTAGCTTCTAGCCGTTATTTTATTTGAATTATATTGGTTTGTATTTATTTATCCCTGTTCTTGTAACCAACAGTGCAAATGTTATTCTCAGAGTACTATTGATTATAATAACAATCCTGTTCAGTATATACTCTTCATCCCTTACCCATATATTCCATTTATATGAGAATTTTCACACTGAGATATGAAAATTGAGGTGTTTGTACAGATTGAGTTTGGAGCAAACAAGTTAACAGGAAGCAGAGTATCAGAATATAGTGCCTGTGCAGACCGGTGGAAGATGGGGGTGGACCAAATTTAAGTAGTGTTCATTATGGGTTGTTTAAAGATAATCACACAAAGTACAAAATCCAACCACAAGTTCATTTTATTTACTAGGCAGAGAAATAATAGTTTAACAGCATAATTGCAATTTACATCAATAGAAGAATTTAATCTTCATGTAGGGTCTGTTTAGATTGAGTTATTTGAGAATCCGAATTTGCCAACTTTAAGGCGGAGAAAGTCACAGTGACTTTGTATCTATCTCTCTCCTACAATGCTCTTTCTCTCTCTCTCAACAATCATTTCTCTTTCATATTTATCTCTCATGAAATACACAAAAATACACTAAAGTAACCATGACTTCACCGCCACAAATTCACTTAATCCAAATCCCTTATGAGTTTATCTATTGACATAAGTTTTATGAGACTCTTTGGGAGAACTTATGACATTTTTCATAAGTTCTCCAAGTTGACTTATAAAAACAGCTTATAGCATATGCACAAAATAAATTAACTTTATTTTATTTTTTGCTATAAAAATAGCTTAGGTATATACACAAGTGCTTATCATAATAAGTGCTTCTGCTATAAGTTGTAAATAAGCTATTTATCCAAACAGGGTCATGTCTCAATATGTCACAGGAAAGTCTTTCATCACATTTCCTTTCTGAATTCAATCCCAAACCCATGCATTATATCCAAACTAAGTTACCACATCATAAACTATAAATTGAAGATGAAACATGCGTTGTAATGCTTAAAGAAACTTGTTTAACCAACAAGATAGATCATATTGCATTTTTCAAAATAACAGAGATTCACATTACGATAATTATTATAGTAAATCAATAAAATCAACAATTCCGCACTAAACTAAGTCTAAAAATACACAAAATCATAGAATTATTTCAATCATAAACCCTAGAAACAGAGCAACTCTGTTCTCATTATCAAACCCTAAATCAAGATCACATGGTAGGAGTACCGAGAATACTAGCCTGCTGAAGTTCAAGATCGTTGAGTTGCTGTTCGCGATCCATCTCGATGATGAGAGGAACAACGAGGACAACAAAGGTGGTTCCAGCGATCCAAGCAGCTTTACCGGTGCTTTTGAGGAGTTTTCCGACGACGACGGAGGTGCCGGCGGCGGTTTCCTTGGTCCAGGTGACGGCGGGGGTGCGTGAAAACTTGGTGAG
>Ga0209282_1001287_pt1 | contig 13603 bp, 6 predicted proteins | sample Mtrugardesep15_FD_187529 | JGI IMG/M metagenome (GOLD analysis project Ga0209282, IMG submission 187529) | Root nodule microbial communities of legume samples collected from California, USA - M. trunc garden sep15 (SPAdes) (version 2) | ecosystem: Host-associated > Plants > Roots > Nodule...
GAGCAAGTTAATGATGAGTTTTTTTTTTTGAATAGCAAATGTTAATAATTAGTTGTTAGTATTAATTTTTCCTCCTTTGTCCGCGTTTGAGCCTAGGACCTTCGACTCGTTATCCCTTAGCTCAAACTAGTTGAGCTACCCAACCCCCTCAAGTTATTGATGAGTGAATAACTCAATCTATGTATTAAATTTCATCAATCCATCAATTCGTTATGTAATTTTAGGAAATTTTGCTCAATGAGCATGCACACACAAAAGCTTAGGAAATTTTTCATCAATCCAATATGATATCAATCTCAATGAGTATGCATACAAAAAGTTTAGGAAATTTTGCTGTGATGTAATTTTATGGTAGCAATTTATTTATATTCTAAGAGTACGTTTTATGTTAAATTTAATACATTTGACGAATTATCATTTAATTTTAAGATTTACAAACTTTTGCGGACTTGGTCTACTAAGTAAGAACTTCAATTCAATGGTTGTATGGTGAAACTTTATGTATACAATGAGTTCTTGCATGGAGTAACTAACCCTCACATTATAGCTAGTTCTCTTGAGGCATAAAAACCTATTATTATTTGCTTATAGTTGAATTGGTACTAGTTATGCTTCAAGTAATGGTTTTATATGGGGGCAATGGGTAGCTCAACTGGTTTGAGCTAAGGGTTAAGGAGTTGGAGGTTCTGGGTTCAAACCCGGACAAAGGAGTAAATAATAATCTACTAACTACTGGGATTTTCCATTCCAGAAACAAAAAAGTAATGGTTTTATAGATTATTTTGGGCATCCGGCGATCTTGTTACAGTTATTTTCTTATATGTATTAGGCAAGGCGCAGGGCTGTGGTTCCGTCTCTTCACAAACGGTACTTGTCTATCATGGTGGATAGGGTGTTCTGTAAATGTGCAGAGAGATTAGTAGAGAAGTTACAGTCTGATGCAATTAATGGAACTGCTGTTAACATGGAGGACAAGTTTTCTCAGTTAACCCTTGATGTTATCGGCTTATCTGTATTCAACTACAACTTTGATGCACTAAATGCAGACAGTCCTGTTATTGAAGCTGTTTACACTGCTCTGAAAGAGGCAGAGGCTCGGTCAACCGATCTTTTGCCGTATTGGAAGGCAGGTTTTTTTTCTCATCTCATTCGTTATATGAAGTTTGAATTTTCGTTCTGTGTTCATCACACCTTTCTTTTCCCTCTTCTTTTTCTTTTTTTGCTGCAGATTAATTTTCTTTGTAAGATAATCCCAAGACAAATAAAGGCTGAAAATGCTGTTAGTGTTATCAGGAAAACTGTAGAAGACCTTATTGAACAATGTAAAGAGATTGTAGAGTCTGAGGGTGAAAGAATTGATGCTGATGAATATGTGAATGACGCTGATCCTAGTATTCTTCGATTTTTGCTTGCCAGCAGAGAAGAGGTATGATGTATGTCTATTCCCAACGTACATTTTGCTTTTATCCTCGTGTTCTTTGGTGATTGGCTGTATATTCAGAATGTATTATAATATATGTTTGATATTAGATGATATATAAAGTTTCCCTTTTCTGTTATACTATATAACTCTCGAGTCTTGACTCTTTCTGAATGTTGACAGGCAGTGGTCTAATGAACAGTGCATTTGTTTTATGTGAACATTATTAGTTGTTTATAATTAATTAACAGTCTGTTCAAGTTACTCATGCTGAGATGTTGAACATAGCACAACCAAGTAAATTTCATATTTCAATTATTGTTTAAAAATGTTCATTTTTCCTTCTTTTTTTCTTGGTCATTATGTTAAATTTTTTAAATGGGGTCAAACATCTAATTTTCTGATTTTGGAACTTCTAGTTGTGTAAGTTTTCCACAAGGACACAAATTGTGGCTTTTCATGTTCATGTAGTGTTGTTGTGCTTTTTCCTCAATTGTTGAGCTTTGGTTCATTCTGATGCACTGCTTCATTAAGTTAATTTCAAATATTAAGGTCCACACCACCATAACTTCCATCCTGGAACATGCCATATCAGTATACGACGACAATACTTTGATTCATCTTCTGCGTTTTATACCTCACTTTTGCTTTCTTTTGATCCGTTCTTCATGTTTATATTCTTACTTGGTGGTTCTACATGTCAGGTTTCTAGTGTGCAATTAAGGGATGATCTTTTGTCAATGTTAGTTGCTGGTCATGAGACCACCGGTTCAGTGCTGACTTGGACACTTTATCTTCTAAGTAAGGTACCATTTCCTCTTCAGTGTATTTAGTTTTCTTTCTAAATGACAACGCTCTCATAATTTCGTACCTCTTCTTTATGATTTGTTGGAACAATATTTAAAAGTTCCAACACGATTTGACTGCAAAACCTCTTTCAATTTTTCATTATCGTTAAGAAGTTGCTGTTGTATATTTTTTCTATGGCGTAACATGGAAACTGATTATGCATCTGGGTCTCATGATGGTGATACATTGTTTTGGATTTCCTTTTGTACTCTTAATTATTCGTCAAATTACAATTCCCTGTCCTCAAAGCTAACCTAGCTATGGATATAGAAAGTTGGAAACTTAAAAACCAATTTAATGACCTCATAACCATCTAATTTCATTCAGCTTTGAGAATGATTCAAGGACTTAGTCAATTTTTATCCATTCTGATTTTTAGATAATATATATGTCTCTATTCATGTGTTGTAACATATGATTGTTAGCATTGAGCAAAAACAGAAAAAGAGCTCCATTATGGTTCTTCCCCCTGTGAATTATTATCTCTATTTATGCAGGATTCTTCCTCATTAGCGAAAGCTCAAGAAGAGGTAGACAGAGTTTTACAGGGAAGGCGTCCTACCTATGAAGATATTAAAGATCTTAAGTTCTTGAATCGCTGTATTATCGAGTCACTCCGACTTTATCCACATCCTCCTGTAGGTTACCATACTTTACAGTATGAATGTGTTTTTTGAGTTTGAATATATTTTTTATTATCTTTTGTGTATGAAAGATCTAAACTTATGTATAGGTTATGCTTGATAGGCAAAACTTCCGATATGACAAACAATTTTTATTTTTTATTTTTTAAACTTTGAAAGTAACATTTGCTGATATAATGATCCTGATTGCTGGAATTTCTGAAATCCAGTAGTTTCTGAGAATTATTCCTTTTTGATCTTCTTTGATTACATATGTTACTATTTTCATAGAAATTACTGGTACTGTTTAAGAGAAACATATCATGGGCCTAAGTGACAGACTACAATAGTAGACTTGACACCATGACTTGACTCCAAACCTTAAGGCAGTTAGTAATTTAGTATATGGGCCTTTACACTTATATTGTTTTTATTAAACCTATTATTAACCAATGTCAAATTTCATCACTCAGTTGAATTTCCAACAAAGTCTTACAAAAAACCTCTCTAGACATAGCTGTACGTTTTAGTCTTCTATACTTTATTGGAACTGACTAGTGAAATATCTTTGACTAATTTTATAGTTTCTGATGGTTTTATATGACTTTATGCATCCTTAAGGTATTGATAAGAAGATCTCAAATTCCTGATGAGCTTCCGGGTGATTACAAAATCGATGCCGGTCAAGATATTATGATTTCTGTGTACAACATACATCATTCTTCTAAGGTATTACTTGATCAATGTTCTTATGTGAAAAAGGTTTCTTTTATGGGTCAAATGCAGCTTCTTGGTTTGAATGTAGTAAACCTGTATCCTTTTTTTAAGAAGTTTGGTGACGGATTTTTCAAATAAGTTGCCTAAACTTCAGATTAGTATGGCCTAATCTTGTGACAAATCTCTTAAATGCATTTATCAGTAACGTTGCACTTGGAGTAGTTAACTTCTACCATTGTCAACTATGTGATTTGTTACAACAAGTGCATAGTATAGCTAAATGTATTGCAATCTTGGTTATGAGACATATAAATGAAGATAGCAAGACCCTTTGATATTATGCTTTTCTTTGTATTTCTTAATTGAATATTTTTAAATGGTAAAAACCTGTTCGATTCCATTTCAAAATGAATCTTCTGTTTCCTTGATTTTTTTTTTCTTTCTGGTTCAGAGGACAGGAGAAAATCAGAGAGAGAAAAATAACTCTGGATTACTAAAAAGCAAATTTGATTTTATATTGCAATTGAAGTTACCCCGTCTCTTTTTTTGTTTTCGGCATAGAAATAATTATATCATTAAAAGTAAATTGCTGTTATCACTGTTAGGATGATTGGTTTTTTCGATCAGTGATTGCTTTGTTTAAATTCTTTGCACACAAACCTTATGCGTCCTATCTTTATGCTTGTCCTGAGGTGATTAAAAAAAATAATGCGATACACACATTATTTCTATCTAGGTTTTGATGTGTATTGTTTATTTTCTTGTCATTTTGCTAGATTGAATATAATAAGCACGGTGTCGCACATGATTTTTCTCCTTTTAAGATCACTATATTGATCTATTGTATTTATTTCATTATGATTTTTCCAGGTTTGGGATAGAGCTGAAGAGTTTTTGCCAGAAAGATTTGATTTGGATGGTCCAGTACCAAATGAAACAAATACAGATTTCAGGTGCGCATTGTGGTTACAGTAAAAATTATTGCACTCCACAAAACTGGTGTAAATTACACCTCTGCTCTTGTAGCTAGTTACTTACACAATAAGACTCGGTATGGATAAACAACTTAATCAATCATTTATACCATAATTCTTTTTAAAAATAAGCTTTTATAGCATAAGCACTTACAATATAAGTGTTGGTGTATAAGTTATTTGTATAACAAAAGATAAAATAATGTTAATTGTTTTCATATAAGTTGTTTTCATAAGCTATCATGGAGAGCTTATGCAAATAAGCTGAATACAACTTATGGACATGTCATAAGCTGTTTCCTTAAACTCTCCCAAACAGACATACAATTGTTTATGTCAGTAGATAAGCTCAAATAGGGCAATCTAAACAGGCCCTAATTGGCATATAAACTCCTACTAGGTTTCATCCATGCACTCTTATCTTTTCTAGTACTCTTTGTTATCTTTTGGGAGGGAGTATTTTTGGAAGGTCCTAATATTTGTTATCAATCATATGGAGTATTTTTGTTTGTATATCATGATTTACTCATATTTAGATGAATCAAAACATGTTACAGATTCATTCCATTCAGCGGAGGGCCTCGAAAGTGTGTCGGAGATCAGTTTGCGTTATTGGAAGCTACCGTTGCTCTTGCAGTCTTTTTACAGCACATGAACTTTGAGCTGGTCCCCGATCAGAACATTGGCATGACTACTGGCGCAACAATACATACAACAAATGTAAGGTTATCTATTTGTGTCTTCTTTGATATGTGTTTTCTGCAAGTGCCTTCTTTAGTTTCAGTTATTCACTTGCACCAATTTTCTATGCATTGCAAGTCTCATTATTTAAGTTTTATTTCTTTTTATCAAAACTGGAAAAAAAAATCTATTAATTTACTCACTATTATTATGATTTTCTAACTATAAATCAAAGGAAAAGAGACTTTTATTGTGACCTAATATGATTTTGTTTTTGCAGGGCTTGTACATGAAACTGAGCCAACGGTTGAAATAGTTGACATCCACTTTTTCTTCATATAGGCTGCAAAATTTATTGGCTATAACTCTATCAGCAATATTAAATTAGTTTTTTGAGAGAAGCAACATTAAATTCTTATGATGGCTTATTTGTGCCATTTCGTATACCACAAGCTATGCAGTAAATATGCATTTGTAGAAAATATTTCTAACAGTCTAATTATTTATTCATACTATTTTCTAAATGCTGTAAAGTTTTGCTGAATGAAAAAGTGCAGACAAGTTCCACCTATATTTAATTTAAGGGATTGGTCTAGTGGTAAAAAGATAAGATTGAAACTCAAAAATTCCAAGTTCAAGCCTTGCGCTAAATTCTCTTTTTATTTGAATTAATTTTTTTATAAAATTTATGGAAAATGCTAACAAGTGCTCTAAAGACATTCTTTAAGAGTTTAAAATAGTAAGTTTTTATAAAGAAACAAATTGCCTTATTTTTCTTGTCAATTCTCTTAGGAATGTGCATTTTCCTTAAAATTGTCAATTGTCTCGATTATTGAATGAATTGACTATTATCATCTTTTTCTTGTGTTGCAATGCTCATATGATAATAATTTTATTTCTTCTGTCAAAAAGATCATAATTTTCTATTTATTCATTAGTCTCATTAACTTTTCTTAGTAGAATGGCTTTGTCTTAAGCCTCTCATGTCATGTAGCATTCATCTGTTGCCTTGGGTTTCACTTCATTTGTTGTTGGGCATGTCGTTTTCTTTTGCTTAGTTTTCTTTTCACTTCATCAAAATATCAGTACAAAAACAATGATCAGTACAAAGCAACTGCAATTAAGTAAGCATATAATAGTACACTAAACTAATTAACCAAAATTAGGAGAAACAAAAATCCTCTATTATTATCATCATAAAACACGAAGTCCTCTATTTTAGTGACAAGCAACTAGTACTTAGCACCATGACCAAATTAACCAATGGACCCATTGCGAACTTACCACATAAATTTATGGCTATAAAGAGATTAAATTCATCATTATTCTATTAATTATAATAACGTGTTTTGATGGAAAGAGAAAAGAGACGTTCTTTTCTTATTAACAGTTGCTTTCGCATAAGCTTGGCTGGTGAATGGTGATTAACATTGGATCAAACCGATGTGACACCAAAGCAAACCTGAAAAGACAAAACTTACATAAATGAACAGCTACATATGGTAAGTAACATCTTAATTAATTACTGTATTTTAATTAATATCAACACAAAACACTCTATTTTAAATTCTATTCAATAAACATTTAACGAAACAGACATAAATTGAATACGACGCCGCCAGCATTACCATTTTCACAAGAAAGACGCAAAGTTGTCCGTACGGAATACACAATATCATATGTTTTGACAAAATATTATCTAAATTATAAAAAAAAAATCAAATTTTTAAGTTTATTAAATAAATGATGTATTTGATATATAATATCGATCAAATATATTATTTATTCAATAAACCTTAAAATTTGAATTTTGCTTATAATAATGAATGAATGAAAGTACGTCAATCCAATTGTTAAAATTTCAATTTAGAAATTAGAAAGACTTTTTTTTTAAAGAAGAAATTAGAAAGACTTCAATTCTTTAAATTGACCCTATTATGTCTCGTGATCTAAGTTAACCCACTTAAGTTTTTTTGCATAAAAAGTCAAATTATAGTAATATAAGTCATAAGTGGCTTAAGTCCTTACAACAAGTTTAATCTCTAATTCATACATATGAAATTTATTATTTAAATAAGACAATTTTGAAATGTACTATGAATTAGTTCATAGACATTTATACATACAAGTACAACTATGCACATAAAATGCTTCTTCCCAAAAATAAATAAATGTTATTAGTTGAATATCACAAGAAAATCAATCAATTAAGTTAAGTGAGGTTAATAAACTTCACCAAATTATGTAGGAGAACTTAAAGTCAATTTTAAAAAGAATGAGTTTTCGTCGGATGTTATTTATCTTTCAACCAAATTCCAAATTACAAATATCTCATTTCTTAAGAAATATAAATAAAGTAAATAAAAAAGAATATCAAACAAGAAATTAATCACGATATTGTCAATGCAAAGTCTCTTTCATAGTCCTCATAAATTCTTGTCTAGATATCCTATTTTTGTATCAACATCCAAATATACACATATTCTTGTTCTAATAAAGAGCCGAATCTTCAACATATCAATTATTATTCTTCCACCATCATCCTTCCTTCGTAAACAGGCTGTTCAATTTTGTTGGCTGGTGGTTGCAGTTAGTAATAAGCTGCACCCTCTCCCATCCTAAAAAAGTAACAACTTTTACTTTCTTATCCAACCAGTAAATGACACGTCACCAAATAAGCTGTTTCTTTCCGTTTTCACTCCTCCACTCAACACTACACTGTTCATTCTTTTGGTTATATTATGGATACACAAACACACAACATTAAAATTTAAAAAATAAACAAACCCGACTCGAGGGATTAGTCTCTACAGTTAGGTAACGTAAGATCACACACGCTTCTTTTATTATCTGTTGTTGTAATCTTTCTCGTGCCACTTTCTGTTTGTTTGTGTTTCTCTCTCCCGCGATAGTTTGAAGGAACAATAAAATAACAACACCCTTCAAACAATGACCATTTAGCTAACTCTCTCTCTCTCTCTAACAGTTGGTGATGGTTGTTGTGGAGAAGATGATCAAAATCGTGAATGTGATCAACGTAGAACTCAATGCACACTCATTTTCACAGAGAAGAATTAACACTGTGTGAAGTGTGAACAAGAAGAAGTTTGTAGAAAGAAAAAATGTTTAAGCTTCATAAGCATAGGTCTGCGAAATCAGTTGACAGAATTGAGTTCAAAATTTCTCATCTCAAAGCACTTCAGGTTTCGTCTTTCAACTTTTCAATTTCAATTTCGTCTTGTTCTTCGTAGTTTTGCTTTACGTTGATTGATCAATGAACGGTTATGTTATTTTGATTATGTAACCGATTGTAATTTTGAAATTTGAAATGAAAAACGTCGAGTGCTGAGTTTGGAGTAAAGGAATTACAGTTTACATTGAGTTGTAACGTGTTTCAATTGAACTTTTATGAACTCGAAGGATCGGATTTCGGATCATGGTGTTTTGTTATGAACATAGCTGCATTAGCATTGTGGTTTCTGTTTTGATGGAATATGCAGAATAATGCTTCATGCATATTCAGTTATAATAGAACAGAACCAAATCATAAAGTGACTTAAGTGGAGTGTTTAAATGGTTAAAGATTAAAAGGTATTATATATATTAAGTGCTTATAGTATAATCAATTCACATATAAGTGCTTATATATAAATGATAAAGTCAAACTGTTTTCATATAAACTATAATCTGTTGTCATAGGCTATCCTGGAGAGCTTACAGAAATCAACTGAAAATAACGATGGACATGTTATAAGTTGTTTCCATAAGCTCTTCCCGTATAAAGTTTGTTTGGATTGACTCATTTGAGCTTATCTATTGGCATAAGTTTTGTGAGATTTTTTGGAAGAACTTAAGAAAACGACTTATGGCATTGTTCATAAGTTGTTTTCAGCTTATTTTCATAAGTTCTTCAAGATAGTTAATGAAAATAACTTTTAAATTATACGAAAATAATTTAAATTTATTTTATCTTTTGCTGTAGAAATAGCTTATACGTAATAAATGATAAAGTCAAAAGTCAAACTGTTTTCATATAATAAATGATAGAGTCAAAAGTCAAACTGTTTCCATATAAGCTATAACCTCTTATTGTAAGCTATCCTGGCGAGCTTACAGGAATCAGCTGAAAATAACTTATGGACATGTCATAAGCTGTTTCCATAAGCTCTTCCCATATAAGGCTTGTTTGGATTGACTCATTTGAGCTTATCTATTGGCATAAGTTTTGTGAGACTTTTTGGAAGAACTTAAGGAAACAACTTATGACATTGTTCATAAGCTGTTTTCAATTTACTTTCGTAAGTTCTTCAAGATAGTTTACAAAAAGAACTTATACGAAACTAATTTAAAATTATATTATCTTTTGCTGTAGAAATAGATTATACATAAGCGCTTATCATGATAAGTACTTGTGCTATAAGCTGCAAATAAGCTATTTATCCAAACATTCTTATAGTCTCATAGGTTCTTTGTGTGAGTAGATAAGCTCAAATATACCAATTTAAGGCCTAGGCTTAAATTTTGTTTTAGAACTGCACAAACCAAATGCTTTTATGTTTGAAATGAAATTCTGTCTGACTACAAAAAGAAAGGGCTGATTGTGTAAAATATCAAATGCTAATTGAATTCTAATGTAGCAGGTACCAAAGGGGTGGGACAAATTGTTTGTTTCTGTTGTCTCGGTAGAAAATGGTAAAACAATTGCAAAGTCAAACAAAGTGACGGTGCGAAATGGAAGTTGTCAGTGGTCTGATACTTTTGCAGAATCTATATGGTTTTCAAGAGATAATTTGTCCAAGGAGACTGATGATTGTATTCTCAAGTTCATTGTTGCAATGGTACTACTTTTGCTGTTAACTTTATCAGTTTGAAATAACTTCACTTGGATAATTAAATAAATGATACCATTTAACAGGGATCATTAAGATCTGGAATCCTGGGAGAGGCCACAGTTAGTATGACCAGCTATGTGAGTTCAGGTGCAGCTGTTCCACTTTCAATCCCGCTAAATAAGTGCAACCATGGGACAGTTTTGAACGTGAGTAAGACTACTGAAAGCTATGTATTATGTGCATAAAAGGCATTTTCTGTCAAATTTGAGGGAAAATTTAACACTGAAAATCTGAAAAATATAAGACTTCATGCTTAAAAATATATAGCATTATGTGTATAGTCAGATAGATAGATATACACATGTATTTAGGTAGGAATGCCATTGCAGAAAAATGCCATTGAACAGAGTTTGAAATTCAGTGGTTATGTATTTTGCAGGTAACAGTGCAGTGCCTTACACCAAGTAAAAAACCCAGGTTTGTATCGAAGGGTGATCTTTTATATAATATAATCATTATAATGTCTATTATTACATTAAATAGTGATCTCTTGCAAATTTTCAGGGATAGAGAATCAAGGGAAACAAATTCTCATTTGAAGGCTATGAGTGAAAATAATCATGAAGTGACTGTCAAGTCAAATGGATCTGATTGTTCATATGTACAGAGTGTTGAATCTTCCTCTGTTGGTGATGTGGACTCTACCTTATCACCTGAAGAAGTTGAGACTATGGTAAAATTGCAACATTTTTCCTATCTTCAGTGTTCTGTTGTACATATGGTTCAAAATTCCTGTCCATGCATGCATCTTGGTACATGATAATTCTGTGTCTATAACTATATTGCATCCTGTTAGTAACACCTGTAGCCTTATGTATGCAAACACTACTTATTTTGAGTGGAGATGGTAACTGCATTTCATCCTTTGGGTCCTTGAAGTAATTCATTGTAGAGTTGTCTTCAATCAGGGTCTATGAAAAAAAGCATTTCTTTATGCAGAGCTATCAGCTTGCACGTCTTCATGGTAGTGATATAATTCACTGTTAGTCTGTCTGTCTTTATCATGATACTAACACTATGTACCTTGGTTGCAGGCAGAAAGTCTTCCTGGTTCTGTATCAAATTACAGCTATAACTCGGCTGAGGATTCCACAGGAAAGGGAAATTTCTCCACATACATGAGTGATGGGCAGAGCCGGACGGGAAGACAAGATTCAACCGGTTCCCGGAAAAGTGTATCCCATTACGACTACCCTGTTAATAATAACTCTTCTCAGTCAAATCGTTCATCATTTAATTCTCAAAATATGCAAGACACCGTGGCATCATCTTATAAGAAGACCAATGGTTCTAATAACAGTCTTGAAGCTACAGAAGACACAAGTGAAGAGCTACGGGCAGAAGCAAAGATGTGGGAGATGAACGCCAGAAAGCTGTTGGGCGACTTGGAGATGTTGAGGACAGAATTCTCAGATCAATCCAAAAAGATGGAAGGCCTGGAAATGGACCTTTCAACAGCATATGTAGAATGTGATAGTTTGAAAAAAGAAGTTGAGCAGTTAACATTGTCATCAGGAGATCCAATAGTGAGACAGAAAACTTTGGAAGATTCAATATCTCAAGATGAAAGTATTCCAGAAATTGAAAACGCTCTAAAAGATGAATTAAAGTTTCAGAAAGAATCCAATGCCAATTTGTCTTTGCAACTAAAGAAGAGCCAAGAAGCAAATGTTGAGCTTGTTTCTGTTCTTCAGGAGTTGGAAGAAACCATAGAACAGCAGAAACTTGAGATAGAGAACCTTTCATCATTACCCTCAAAACTAAGTGCTCTCGAGAAATCGTTCCAGGTAAGTGAAGAAGGAAACATGATCTTAATTCAACAAATAGAACAGTTGGAAGAATCAAAGAAAAATCTGCTGGCTATGGTGCAAAAATTGGAAGAGGCATTGGAGAATAAAATTCAAGACATTGAACATGCAAAGATTCCAAACAAAAAAACACTTCAAGATATTGAAATGGAATATGAAATCAAATTATCTGCTAAAGAGGAAGAAATCTCAAGTTTGAAAGCAAGACTGTTAGACTCTTTCCCAGATACCTGCAATGGAGGAGAGACTGTGTCAAGAAATGTAGGTGATGCAGATCTTTTGGAACAAATTGAAGTATTGAATGAGAAAGTTCAGGAACTTGAGATGGACTGTAATGAACTGACAAACGAAAACCTTGAGCTTTTATTCAAGCTGAAAGAAGCAAAGACCGATTCAAAAGATGGAGGTGCATCCAAAGATCTTTTGTCAAATGTATTCAAAGATCAATCTTTTTCTAGCTCCGAGTCTGTAGCAAGCAACAATTTATTTAGAATATTTCATTCAGAAGACATGCTCCCGGAGGAAAACGCCAAGAAGATTAGTAATGATGGTCATATTTCAATTCGAGAGCTTGAGACTTCTAAATCAGCACAAGAAGTCGGAATCACAGATCTGAATAATGAACTAACTGATGAAATCTCTGAGATGGAAAACCTTGAGGTCAACTCATCAAGTAAAGAAAAGGAGATTGGGGTTCTGCAAAAGCTCCTAAGTGAGCTGGAAGCCAAGGTTTATCATCTTGAACAAGAGAAACTTCAACTAGAAGAACACGTGCAGGACAAGACAAACAAACAAGAGTTTCAATTATCAGAACTAGAGAACGCTAAAAATCAATCTGCAAGGCTCCAAGAGAAGATTGCGGAGATGCAGTCTGAGATGGATTCCTCCATAGAAGATTTGGAACAAAAACTAAAGGAAACACAATTTCATTATTCAGAAGCACAAGAAGAATGTGAATATCTCAAAGGAGAAAATCAGCAGTTACAAATTACCATTGAAAATCTTGAAGAAGAATGTGATTCATTTGAGAAGCTAAATGGATATTTGAGGCAGCAAAAGTTGGAGTTAGAGCAGTATTGCTCCCTTATGGGAGCCAGGTTGAGGGAATCAAGTGAAAGATTTGATGATTACTGTGGAAGAGTGGGACTCCTAGAAAAGAAGTTTGCTTTGATGCTGGAAGAGATTACATCAAAAGAGAAGAATTTAACTTCAGAGATGGATGGTATTTTGGATGAAAATAGGAAACATATGGATCAGGGTCAAAGCTTATTGAATCAGATGCAAATGGAGAAGATTGTGGAAATTCAGAACCTTAAACTAGAAATAGAGAATCTCAGTCTGAAACTTTCAGCAGCCTATGATGAAAAGGAGAGAATAGCTTCCAATGCTTTGCTTGAAGTATCCACATTGCGTGCTGATAAAGCCAAATTGGAATCCGCTTTTGGAGAAGTTCAATCTGAAGTGATTTTGTCGAAGAATGAGGTTAATGTGATGCAGACTGAATATAAACAGGAGTTGAAAGACCTAACAACTGAGCTTGCCGATTTCAAATTTCAAATGGAAATGCTGATGGCTGAACATGAAAAATTGTCAGAGCTGGTGGAGGACTACAAATCGAGAGAACTGAAATTCAAAAGCA